>SDBV01011955.1_pt1 | contig 11174 bp, 5 predicted proteins | sample 2277081 | NCBI WGS metagenome assembly SDBV01 (sample SAMN10402039, study PRJNA504765) | marine sediment metagenome | isolation source: marine sediment core GS10_PC15, 223 cmbsf | place: Arctic Ocean: Southern Knipovich Ridge | collected 2010
TAAACTCCTCATTCTCAAACACACAACAGGAAGGCAAAAAATATAACATACTTAAAATCTTTTGATTATTTTTCAAAAAGGCACTAATTAAATCAGCCGATAGGACCAATGATAACACGATTAACTGCAATAAATCTCAAGTGGAAAAAAGAGATGTTAATATTTGGCAGATTGAAGAAACAAAAACCAGGCCTTAAGATCAGGCTTTTTAAGCTACGCTGGTATCCAAGCAGCCGAAGCTGTGTAAATGTCGGCAGCCACAGAGTTAAGCCCCGCCAAATGCCGCCTCTGATGGTACGAAAGGCTGAATGGCGCAGATAAAAATACGACCCCCCTGTTATATCCGGATCATCGCTTGATTAGCAGTTGCACCTTTCGTTTTGAATCCACCTTAAAAAACCCAGTTTTTTGTCTTGACAATGGGTAGGGGTATAATCACCGTGGCATCCGCTTCATTACGTTGTCGCTGCCAAGCTGCAACTTCAGCTATCATCCGTTCCTTACTCTCAATATATTTCGACAAACACTGCCGACTTAAAACGCCTATTTCAATTTCAGACATATTCAGCCAACTGCCATGCTTAGGCGTATAATGTATTTCCAGTTTTTCAGCAAGCCACTGAGTTTCAGCAGGCGAGAAGAAATCGTGGAAAAACAAAAACAGTTAAAAGCAAAAACAATACTTGAAAGGAAAAGAATTAATTGTAAAATATCAATAACCGGAACTGAAATTGTCTCCTAATTTGAAGGCATATTTGTCTCACTTTTGCTGAAAGCGTACACTGGAAGATTTTATGACGAGTAAAGAAAGAATATACGCGGTGCTTGAAGGTACGTCTTACGATCGAGTGCCGGTGGCGCCAATATTTATGGCTTGGGCGGCAAATTCTATAGGGCGAAATTACAGGGACTTTTATCTGGATGGGGATGTACTTGTCCAGTCGCAGTTATCGGTTACGAGACAGTTTAATGTTGATCAGATAAGCGCGATAAGTGATCCGTGGCGTGAAGCCCAGGCCTATGGGATGGAATTTGAGTACCCAGCCGATGGAGTTGGCAAGCCAAAGGGACATTTTATAAAGGAATTGAGTGACATAAGTAAGTTGAAGAAATTGGATTTTGAGGCTTGTCCGCGGACAAAGCAGAGGATTGAAAGTGTTCGGCGGATGGCTGAGCAGGTTGGCCAGACTCATAGTGTTTTAGGTTGGGTGGAAGGGCCTATGGCTGAATATGCGGATCTTCGCGATGTGCAGACAGCTATGATGGATTTGTTTGATAAACCAGAAGCGTTTGAAGAGGCTGTGGAAGTTATTACGGATAACGCGATAAGTTTTGCGATTAAACAGATCGAAGCTGGGGCTGATATGATCGGGGTTGGTGATGCTGCGGCAAGTTTGATAGGGCCTGAATTGTACAGGGATTTAGTATTGGTCCAGGAGAAAAAGCTTTTTGATGCTATTCATAATCACCGAGCAAAAGTTAAGCTGCATATTTGTGGCAATATTACGGATATCTTAGGGGACATGGCGAAAAGCGGAGCCGATGTGATTGATGTTGATTCGTTGGTTTCTCTGGAATACGCGAGGCAAATGGTGGGTGAGAATCAGGTACTTTGCGGTAATTTTAATCCATCCGCGGTTCTATTGCAGGGGACGCGTGAAGATGTTGCCGCAGCCGCGGAAGATTGCATAAAAAAAGGTGGTGATCGCTTTATTTTGATGCCTGGCTGCGAAGTGCCGCCGGCAACGCCGGAGGAAAATATTCGGGCTTTTTGTCCATGCGAGGGGACAATGATATTTTAATTGTGACTTTTTATTTGCTTTAAAAAACAGAGGTAAGAGGTGCTTTGAGGTAGGGCGGATTTGTCTTACTTTATTGAAGACACATATTAAGGAGTCTGATAAATGGATGAGTTTTTTATTCTTTTAATTGTTCTGGCGGCCTGTTTGGTTTTGTCAGGACCGGTTGCTTTAATCATTTCGATTATCGCATTGAATAAAACAAAAGCACTTTTTCGGCAAATACAGAAGAAAGGTGTCCTTATTGCCAAACCTCCTGTGAGAGAGCCGGTGAACGTGCCACCACCTAAAGAAGTTGCTATGACCCCGTCACCAGATAGAGAGCAACTTAAGGCCAAAGAAGAAAAACCTCTGCCGCAAGTTACTAAGCTCCCCGAAATAAAAAAGGCGGCTATTGGCATCTCCAAAACTGGTACGCTCGAACAACGAATTGGTACACGGTGGGTTCTTATAGCGGGCGTTATTACGGTAATTGTCGGGGTCGGATTTTTCCTGAAGTATGCATATGACAATGATATTGTAGGCCCTTTGGGTAGAGTTGTCATAGCTACTGTCTCAGGACTTGTCACTCTTTGCATAGGCGAAATAACACGCAAACGCGGATACGATATAGTTGCCAAAGCAGTGACAGCACTGGGGTTTGCAATACTTTATGCAGCAGTTTTTTCAGCTTACCGGTTCTATGGGTTGATCGATTCTATTCCTGCCTTTGTTCTGGCAATTCTTATAACCCTTGCAGCTATGCTTTATGCGGTTAGTCTCAATGAAATTTTAATTGCGGTTTTATCATTAATAGGTGGTTTTTTGACGCCAGTGATAGTCTCAACCGGTGAAAATATGCCTGTACCTCTGTTTGCCTATGTTCTGGTTTTGGGAATAGGCGCGATGCTTTGTGCTTATTACCGGAAATGGAGGGCAGTAAACTTAGTTGCTTTTGCCGGAACATTCGTTCTTTACACAGGCTGGTTTGAAAAGTTCTTTCGACCTGAAATGCGAACAACCGAAAAGATCCCCGAACAAATGGCTATCGCACTTGGTTGGCTGGGTGTATTCTTTGTAATCTATCTGGTACTGCCGTTATTTCACGGACTTGTCAGAAAAGTAAAGGCCCAGAAAGAAGACGTTTTGCTTGTACTGGCCAATGCAGCCATTACGTTTTACTATCTATGGACAATTCTTTTTGCAGAATATCGGATGGAACTTGCTTTTTGTGCTATCGGCCTGTGCGCGGCACATCTTGTCATAATGAGCATAGTTATAAGGCACTGTAAGCAGGACCTGAATCTGCGACTTGCTTTGCTGGTAATGGGGTTGTTTTTCCTCACGATCGCGGTGCCGCTTTACTTAAAAATGTATGCTGTCGCACTTGCCTGGGCAATCGAAGCTATTGTGCTGGTAGTAATTGGACTTCGATATCGAAGTATCTGGACACAAATATGCGCAGCTGTAGCGATCCTGTTAAGCCTGGGACAATTGATCAATGAGCTGCCGATGCATACAGGAGCCTTCAGTTTGGTATTGAATCCTGCTTTTGGCACCTGGATATTTGTATCCGCCGCTATAGCTATCTGTCACATCATTTACAGACGAAGTTTGGAGATAGAAGCTGATTACCGCGGCATTATCTCGCAAATACTTCATTCGGCATCAACACTTGTTCTGATGTCCGCCGTCATGATGGAATGGTTCTGGCATTGTGATTACAACATTGCTCAAAAAGCAGCGGGTGATACTTATTTCATAGAGGGCATGATTGCAATCTTTACTATATTTACTTTATTGCTTGTCATAAAGCCGATTTGCCCTGCAGGTAAATTGTGTAAAGTTCTGGCTACAGTTCTCGGATTGGCAGGATCTATTTTTACGATGATCGGGTTTACAGAAAGCTACCACGATAGTTTTACAATCTTTGCTAATACCAATTTCGCGTTTACAGTTCTGTTTGTGGTGGGACTATTCACTTCAGCCTGGTTTTTATGGCAAACCGCACAAGAAGACAAGAGCGGTATTGTCTTTTCCTATATATTTGCGTTGGCCGCGATCTTAGTACTTTGGGTCTTACTGAGCGAACAAATATATCTCTACTGGTACTGCAGAAACAGATTTATGGAAAAAGTCGCCAATTGGAGGTTCTTGTCGAATATGTATATATCAGTAATGTGGGCGATTTATGGTGCGATATTAATGACGGTAGGATTTTGGCGTAAAACCGCGGTGCTTAGATATATTTCACTTGGCCTGTTCGGCTTGTTGCTTGCAAAAGTTTTCATTCTGGACATGGGTACCGTCAAGAGTGTCTTTAGAATTGCCGCTTTTTTAGCAACTGGAGTAACATTGGTTGGTGTTTCTTATCTTTACCAGCATTTGAAGAACAAAGGTTTCTTTGAAGTTGTGCTGGCCGAGAGAAAACCTGGAGATTGACGAAAGGATCCGACATGAAAAAGTTAATTCTTTATATTACGATTATATTATTTGTTGCAATAACGAGTAATGCTTTAGCGATCGACCTGACAAAATGGAAGTATTGTTCCGAGATAATCTTTGATGATCAAAAGGGAGGATATACCGAGGTTGATATTACTCCGGAAGTCTACGATGCAGCCAAATTGGATCTGTCAGATATTCGCATCATAGATTCTGACAACCAGCAAGTACCATATTTACTTGCTAAGCCGAAGGATATTACCAAAAAGCAGAAATATACACCCAATGTCATTAATCGCTCAACCGACAATAAGAACAGTTCTCTGGCAACATTGGATTTCGGCAGGCAGATAATAAAAAACTCTATCGAAGTTGAAACTGGCGGCAGTAACTTCAGACGGGCTGTTAAGGTCGAAGGCTCAAATGATAATATCACCTTTTTCACACTTATTGAGCAGGCTTTTGTCTTTGCCATCGATAACAAAGAAAAATCCCGGTTCAACAATATTGACTTACCTACAAACGACTATCGTTATTTGAGAATTACTGTCGAACCAATGGCTGCTGAACAAGAAAGCCCTGTTATAAAAGAAGTTCGAGTCTTTAAGTGTGAAAAAAAGCTTGCAGAAAGAGCACCTGTGGAAATGTTGTATGTAAACCATACTGAGGAAGAGAAGAAGAATCTGAGTATCTACGAATACGATTTGACATTTCGTAATCTTCCAATAAGTGATATCCAACTGTCAATTGCTGATGAATCTTTTTACAGACATATAACTGTTGAGGGACGAAATGCCTCTACGCGCAAGGTTAAAATCGACAGCGAAGATAACAGGGAAAGATTCCGGGAAGTTGAAGAAAGCTGGAAAAGTATAACCAGCGATACCATTTATCGGTATACCTCAGCTGAAGGTAAGCAACATGAAAAGACAGCCTTGTCAATTCCTTCAGGCAAACAAGTATACAGATACCTTAAGATCACAGTAACAAATTATGATGACAGGCCGCTAAAACTGGAGACCGTATCAGCCAAGATGGTAACGCATCTGATTGTGCTCGATGCTGGCGGTAACTTAGAAGCCAGGCTCTATGTTGGCTCAGAATCCGCTCGCAGACCTAAGTATGATATAACATATAAGTGGCATAACCTTTCAGAAGTCCAAGAAACATTAGCCACATTGGGTCCTATCACTGAAAACCCTTTATATGGGAAAGTCGAGCAAAAACCGCAACCCTGGACCGAAAAACATAAGATCTTACTTTTGATAATCATGGCAGTGGTAGTATTGGCCCTTGGCGGTTTTATATTAAAATCTTTCAAATCTATTCAAAGTAATCAAACATCAAACTAAGGTTGACAGTTAAACTACTAAGATACATTTTATTGTGTGACGTCAGCGGAAATGGCACAAGTTAAGGCATTTGGCTATTCGGGCATCTGGAAAATCTCTCCCAGCCGGTTAAGTTATGACTTTAAATGCCTGGTTCAATTTAGCGCAATAGCTTTGCGACTTCCTTCGCAAAATAAGTGATAATAATATCAGCGCCGGCACGTTTAAAGGAATACAGGGTTTCGAGCATTGCTGCTTTTTTGTCTAAAAGACCAGCTTCTACAGCGGCATTTAACATCATATATTCACCACTAACATTATAAGCGGCTATCGGGCAATCGAACTGCTTTCTAGCCCGATATATAATATCAAGAAAGCACAAGGCTGGTTTGACCATCACAATATCCGCCCCTTCACGAATATCCAACGCGATCTCCGCCATAGCCTGGCCGCTGTCAGCCGGGTCCATCTGATAAGTCCTGCGATCTCCAAAAGCCGGCGTCGAGTCAGCCACATCCCTGAATGGCCCATAGAAAGCCGAAGCAAATTTCGCCGCGTAGGACATTATCACCGTCTCATGAAACCCATTCTGCTCCAATGCCTGCCTGATAAACCCAACCCGCCCATCCATCATATCCGACGGCGCAACGACATCAGCCCCCGCCTGGACATGTGACAATGCCGTTTTTGCCAGTAGTTGACACGTAGCGTCATTATCGATCCTCTTATCTTTTATAACTCCGCAGTGGCCGCTTTCCGTATACGCGCAAAGACACACATCTGTAATTACAAGCAAATCCGGAACTGTCTCTTTGATCCTCCTGATTGCCTGCTGAACTGCCCCCTGCTCATCCCAAGCCTCCGACCCGGTCTCATCCTTGCTTGTCGCCACACCAAAAAGCAGAACCGCCGGAATCCCCAAAGCCGCGACCTCAGCAGCCTCCCTGGCAATCGTATCGGGCGAGAAATGAAAACAGTTGGACATTGACGGGATCGGTTCTTTAAGGCCTTGCCCCTGCTTGACAAATAATGGATACACAAGGTCATCCACCGTAAGATTAGTATGACGTACCAACCTTCGCATTGCCTCCGAGCTCCTCAGTCTTCGCATTCTTATTTCTGGAAAATTCATTACAAGTCCCTCTAATTGACACCCAGGTTCAGTTTTTGTCCTCAGCCATAACGCATTCTCTATTATAGGGACCTACCGGCATAGATTCCAGTAAGAATCTGCCTATTTTTCCTTTGATTACTGGACAGGGAATGGTATGATTGCTCTCGATAATTAAATTTAGATGCACTACTATTTAATTTTTTCGGTTACACCAGAAATTCGGCGAAGATTGGCTCGGTGCACACGACAAGTCAGGTTGATAGGGAGGTCCGCTGCTCCCGATAGGTCTTACTATATGGATCGACAAAGTAATTTCGGAGGGTAATAACCTTTACAATGTCGAGCCTTTTCGATATGTCGATTTACAGCATGTTTATCGTCGAGAGGTTTTGGAAATCCGGAAAAAACTTCATTTTTCAAAGCGCTTGGCCAGGCGCTGCGTGCATCGAGAAATACGTCAAGGCTGGGTGGCCTAATCTTCATCTTGGGTAAGTGTGCGCAACAATTGTATGTTTCGGCAAACCCCTTTAATGCAGAGCAAGATGCCGTTCTCATAATTTGAATTCTCATCGATACTCAACGTCCCCCCTTTCGGCTATTGCAGGAACGACACATCAACTGTGCATTGTCTAACCGTGTTTTTCCTCCTCGTACATAAGCTTTAATATGATCTACGGTAAAATCATCCCATGTGAGGTTCTGCTTACATTTGGCACATTTTTTTCTGGAATCAGTATTCCATAAAATTCGCCGTTGTTCAGTAGAAAATACTCGTTTTTTGTCTTTATGCTCATAAATCGGAAGAAGTAATCCATGTAGTACCTTTTCTCGCCGCTGTCTAGTAGCCGAACTATCAGTATCACCCTGGACTGTAAGTAAATAATCGGAATAAGGAGGACGAGGCTTGGCAGCTTTCGCACGACGATACTGCTCTCGTAGCTGATCTACACCAGTGGAGAGCCGGCGAAGCATTTCAAATGCCATTTTGTTTCGCTTAGGCTCTCTAAGGACCAGTTTGTCATGATGCATCTGCCATACAAGCATAAATAGCGAGTAAAACTCCGCTGTATTCCGAAAACGAGTCTGCTTTAATTCTGGATACATATTTTTGATAAGATTCATAGTAGCTGTGAATTCCTTCGAAATCCGCCGCAGTGTGTTAGCATTGACGCTGTCATTCCCTATGGCACGGTCTAGCGCCGTTTTCTTGTTAATCAACCCTCCCTGATGAATCGACATTAGCAATTCCGAAAATAGTTCTGTGCCTTTCATCCGACTAAGCTGAGCCTTGGACAGGATGCGGTTTTTTAAGAGGTATAACTGATAACGACGAACCAGTTTTCCCGCCTCCTGTAAAAAGCGGCTTTTATAAAATCTCGCATGTCGTTTTTCACCGGAAGTTAATCGTTTACCGGTCGAATTGATACGCACAAATAAATCTACAATTTCGGCTAGGTCACCAGAAACTTCAACTGTTTGGAGTTCGAAACATTCAAATTTATGTCTTGCCTCATCCGAGTATTTTTTGATGTCTTTCCAGTCCCACCAGCACAATCCATCATTATCTAACTCCAGCCTCACGTCAAATTGTTCCCGTTTGAATCGTCCAATCCCCATGAACATCAGGACTGTCTCCAGGCGTTGCTTTCCATCAATAACATCATAGATGGTCTTGCCTTTTAAGTGTCGACGGTAAAGAAAAATATTCGGTAACGGGTATTCAGAAACAATTGACTGGATCAAGCGCCGCCGATCAATCTGGCTCCAGACTGACTTGCGCTGAAAGCCGGGGTCAAGGTTGATCTGTTTATTACGAAATAAAAGCACCATTTCATTGATAGTACGTTCTCCATAACCGGTTTGTAGTGACATTGAGTCCTCCTTTTCCTTATAAAGTTTTTATTGGGCAGCCGCCGTGGGTGTCGATTGTTTCGTTAACTTTCTTTTATGAGATTCAGGTTTCGTTAATTGTATAGAACAGATATGTACTGATCAAAGATGGTCCAAGAGACACTACATCTCCATGAGATAGTATTATACCTTCCTCATTGGGGTCAACACGAGTGCCATTGACATATGTCCCGCAGGTGCTCCCAAGGTCTATTAATCTGACATTTCCCATATTAAACGCTTAGCTACACCGCTAAGTCTCATTTCTAATAGAATATCAAACTTGTCTTGAAAATTCAAGCTTTTTCTCTGTTACCCGAAGGTTTTTCAACCAGAATAGTCGCAAAAATACGAATCAAAATTGCATAATTCGCACCATCGCCATTCGCCTCTTTTTGACCTTCATTTCCCTGACCATAAAACAAGCATCAGCCTTTGGCTGATCCCACGGTTTTGACTTTTACACTTTGGTTTTGAGCTTCACACTTTAAACTTTCAGCTTCAAGATTCTCGATTCCCTTTGCACAAGCCCTAAATTCAACCTGTCATTCTCGGTAAAACAGTTTGGGCAGCGGCGAAACCACGCGATCATTTGTTAGCCAGCAAATCTGAAAAAAACAGCGCAAAAAAACGCATATTTTTCGCGATAAATGAATATAAATCAATATTTTTGCATATAAACGCATAAAAACGCGAAAAAACGCTTAAAAAAACACGTTTTTTTCTTACCTATTTACCTCAATTGATACAGTTGCAACCCCCAAACCTCATTTCTAGTCTATAACTGAACATCCACCCCCAAAATTTCCCGAATTTCCCCCAAATTTTCCAACTTTTTAAAAAATATGTTATACAATCCTCCTGAAAAAGTGCGTTTTCCCTGCTCGCCTTTACCAGAATTTTATATATATAACAACAAAGATGGCCACCAGAACCGCGAACCAGAAACCAATTCTCTTCCACCATGGGTATCCGGACTTCATCTCCTCTTCGGGAAGTCTCAACATGTTGGGATGCCATATAGTGGACACGAGTTGTGCAGCTGCAACTGGTTTCGTCAACACACTTATCACGATCATAAGGAACAGGGATATCAAGAAAATCACACCCGAGAGATTGAATATATTCCAATCGTCGAGAATGCCGTAAAACTCCCGCAGGAAAACGACCAACAGCCAGGGGATGGCCGAGAACAAGGTCACCACCGCGGCGATATTGGTTGTCCGTTTCCAGAAGATAGCTAAAAGAAAGACGGCCATGCAGGGAGCCATCATCAACGCCCAACACTCCTGGACGTAACCGAAAATGGAGCCAAACTTGCCAACCATCGGCGACCATATGGCCCCAAAAACCAACAGGAAAAAACCGGCCAATTGGGCAAATCGCACCAAATGTTTGTCCGAAGCATTCTTACGAATATGCTTCTTGTAGATATCCATAGTGATCAGAGAGGAGGCCGAATTAACCAACGAATCAGTGGTCGACATGATGGCCCCGATGAGTACCGCGAAAATGAACCCCCGCAGCCCCTGGGGCACCAGCGTCCCGATCAGGAATGGATAAGCGGCATCCACGTCCTTAAGATTGGGATTGATCGCATAGGCGATCATGCCGGGCCACGTTACGCACAGGGCGAGAGGAATGGCCATGAAAGCAGCTAGCAAGATGCCCATTTTGCCGTCCCATTCACTCTTGGCCCCCAGACATCGCTGGGTAATATACTGATTGCTGGAATAATAAAAACCGCTGGAGACAATGGCCACCGCGATCATCCCCGTCCAGGGCAACTCGGGATGATCGGCGGGCAATACCAGATGGGCTCTTTCCCCCGTCCCCACGATCTCGGATATGCCTCCGGGGACCGCCAGCACCCCAAGGATAAACACAAAAAGACCACCACCGATCAACAAAACACCATTGAACAAGTCCACCCAGGCCACCGCGCTCAAACCGCCGAAAATCGTATAAGAACCGGCGGCAATCACCAGTATCCATATGGCTAGATAGAGGTTCATGCCGAATATCTTGTTCATGATAAACCCCCCGGAATACAACACCAGGGGTAGATTGATGACCAAATACATGGTTACGCACACCAGGGCAAACGTCGTACCCGCCACGTTTCCGAATCTCCTGGTAAGATACTCGGGGATGGTATAGATTTTGCTCTTGAGATAAATAGGCAAAAAGAAAAAGAGCAGCAAACCCTGCGCCGGCCAGCATAGCCATTCCCAGTTGCTCACCGCCATGCCAAATTTGTAACCCCAGCCCACCTCACCTACGAACTGCTCGGTGCTGACACTGGAAGCCACCAACGAAAAGCCGATCACGAACCAAGGCAACCCCCGTCCGGCGAGAAAGAAATTTAAGGTGCTGTGTTTGCCCTTTCTCCCACAGGCAAAGCCGATGACAATGACCACAGCAAGATAGACCATGCCACGAGAGTCATGAGCCCGGCGCCGATAAATGGCCGCAGCAAGGCGTACGCCGCGACGAACACCAGGGTCAAAAGCGCCCCGCATCCAATAATCGCCGATATCGTCTGCGTGAGGCGGGGCCCTTGACGGGCAAGTACACCGCCGGGTGCGATTCCCAGCAGGGGCGTGACGAAGGGCA
>SDBV01011956.1_pt1 | contig 11173 bp, 8 predicted proteins | sample 2277081 | NCBI WGS metagenome assembly SDBV01 (sample SAMN10402039, study PRJNA504765) | marine sediment metagenome | isolation source: marine sediment core GS10_PC15, 223 cmbsf | place: Arctic Ocean: Southern Knipovich Ridge | collected 2010
TCTCAAAGAAGGCAGGGTGGTAGGCATCTTTCCTGAAGGCAGAAGAAGACACATGGGACGTCCAAGAAGCGGGAGACGGGGAGCTCCGTACCTATCTATAAAAACAAACACGCCCATCCTTCCTGTTTACATTGACGGCACCTTTCAGATGACATATGTGGAGCTACTTTTGAGAAAACGAAAGATACGCATTGTCATTGGAAAACCATTCAAGCTCCAAAAGGACAGGTTAGATGACGCAACCCTAAAGAAAAAGGGAGATATGGTGATGGAGAAGATCAGGGTCTTAAAGACGCAAATGCGCTAAAAGAGAAAAACCGTAAAAACTCCCAGCAGTATTAGGGGAATCGTAAAAACAAGGCCGCCAAGAACAATATTCAATAACGCTTTCCAAGCTGAAAAACCCTGGACTTCCCCAAGCATTTTAAGTAATAGAATAAAAGCCCAGATACTCACTGCAACCTCAATTAATGCGGTGGCAAGAAGGGCAAACGTCAGAGACATACTTGCGTCAATGCGCGGCGTTAAAGAGAGAAATAATTCACTGCCGAAAATAAGAACCTGCAGTGCGACAAGCGGCAGTAGCCAGATAAAAGGTACGCTTGCCCATGCATATACAACTCTTAACTGAGAAAAGGTAGCTTTGCCTCCGATCCATCGTCCTGTCCATCCAACAAGAAAGCTTCCGAGATAAAGCATAATAATGCCGCCGATGAATCCCAAAAACAGAATCACGAAAATGAGCATAGGGTCCGATAAACTATCGCCAGCAGAGCGGTTCACAGCCCGGCTAAAAGCATCAAAAATACCTCCCAATCCTGCCAGCAGAAGGATTGTCTGCTCAGATGTCGTATTCAAGACTGAGCGAATGGTATCTCGAGGTTTTGTCCAAATGGAAAACCAGGGACCTAATTTAATGACGCCATCAATACGCTTTGAAACCGGCTTAAGTATAGTTTTCAGGTATAACCAAAATCTAAGATGCAATTGTAAACCCCATTCTCTCCAAATGAACCATCCTGTTAGAAGAAAAATCCAAGGGATAGTCGCGGGAACTACAAAATAGGGCATCAAAGAGTTCCCTCTTGCGCTGCTCATAAGAACAACCCCTGTTAGGAGCACAGCAATGAAAAGGCCAAATGCACTCAAAAGCATTACCGTAGATCTTTTAATGAATTTCTTCCAGAGAAGTTTTTTCTCTAAATCTGCCAGTAAAAAGGGGAGTACCAACCCCAGCATAACCGGTGAAAAGAAAATAAAAATAGGAATGTCAGAGGAGAAAGACAAGAAAAAAGAGGGCTCTAAAAGGAAAACAAGCAGTCCTGCGATCGCATACATAGAACCCGCAGCATAGCCCCATGCCTTATAATGCCAAATGCTAAATGCAACAATCAGAAGAGGCAGGGAGAATATGATAATGGAGAGGTAAAATAATGGAAACGTTTCCCATACATAAGCATCAGTGAATAAGTCTACTATAGAACTCCATATAAAAGGCAGTGGTCCAACCGCGAAAGACACTGCTACTACTCGCGCTATGAGTTTTGAATTGAAGAGTTTTCTAAGCGGCATTCATATAGTGTAGCATAAAGAGAAAAGAGGCCAGAATGCTTCACAGCACGCTGGCCTCTGGGGTTCGTCACCTAACGACCCTTGTGTTCTTCCTCCCACTCTTGGAAGATATGTTCCTGTTCCTCGGTGAGCGGAAGTCCGAGCTCTCTGCGGGCGCGGAGGTAACCAGGGTAATCTTGATAGCCTTCTGGAGTTTCCTCCCGTGGTTCTCGGAACCTGTAGTACCCCTTTTCTCCGTCAGGATTGATTGTCTCTGGATCCCAATCCAAGAAGTAGTCCCAGAGTTTTCCGTCAGGAGTCAGGATTACCCAAGATTCCGTCTCAAGGTCAGTTGGCAGTTTTCCTCCTTCTGTGGAGCCCCCAATAACGGCATACTCAGTTATTCCTTGGTCAGCAAGAAGTTCTCTTAGTATGTCGCCAGGGGTTTTACCCCACTTATCTCGTTCTGCGAATTCGACTTCTCCATACCTGATGGAGTCGGCCATAGTTTTGATGTTACCTCCTTTGTTATTTCAATGGGAGAAACCAGGGTCGCTTTTCAAAAAACACTGGTTTTGCCTCGAAAGCAGTCCAAACCTTTCCCGATGGCTGGACTGGCACGAAGACCTCGTGCACTTTTCCGTTGGGGAAGCGTACTCCCTTCTGAAAAATGAACTGATAACCCTGCTCAGGGTGATTCTGGATCCCGCGCCTGCCCGTGCTGACCACTTCGTTGATGATGACTTGCAGCTCTTCCTTATTTCGGAGGCCGAGCTTCTGCCAATTGTGACCATTCCAGGCATGCACCAGGCGTTCAGATGGGGTCTTCAACCTTATTCCAGTCTTCCATGTCCCTACCATCTCCTTTGCGTAGTTTAGCACCTCATCGCCGTTCTGGTCAACGAGTTTGGCGATACGGAGGACATCCGCTTCGCTGCGAGCTACTTGTCTTAGGACAGCTAGATCTGATGCGGCTATCTTGCGAAGTGCTTTGAGAATAGCAAAGATTTCATTCCCTGCATTCCTCAAATTCCCTGGAGCAGTCTTGATAAGTACCGGGACGCTCCTAAGAATGCCCTTCACAGTCTGAAGAAAGGTCTGAGCCGTCTTCCCGCTTTTAACGGTACCAGACACAGCGAAACCAATCTTAAGTTCAGGCTGCATTACGGAAAGAAAATCGAGGATATCCGCAAGGAATTGGCTGTTTTCTTCCGCCTGTTTCTCTTGCGCGCGCAGTAGCCTCGTGACTTCACTGTCGGCTTCTCCACTAACGATGGCCCGGATCTTTTCTCGTTCTTCTTCCAAAAGCTCGTTGAGCTTATCTCTGGTGTGCGTTCCGACTATTCCCGTCCCCCAGGGCATTCCATAGGATGACAGGATTTCGTACCAGTACTTCTCCTGGAACTTCTTTACTGCGGCCTTTGTCAGAGGACCGAAGTAAATCGTCTCTTGTCCGGGCGAACCCGGTCCGCTTTGAGCAAGTCTGGTCTCTGAATCCGCGTTCAGCATGATCTGAAGGTATTTCACTTCAGTATCCCAGATACCGAACCACAAGGGCTTGGTAAAGGTGAAGGATGCAGGGATGCCGTCAATTGGATTGATATCCTCTACGACGACTCCGTACGTACTGCTGCGCGAAAGCGCATCCGCTGTCTGCTGGATCTTCCTTACTAACTCCTCAAGCTCATTAAGCTCTTGGCCGATATCCACCAGTTCCTGCTCAAACGTTGGCTCTGATGGAGATCCGACGATTACCCCATAGCTCGGTTGCTCTGGCATAGGCGTTGGCGTAGGGGAGGGGATTCCTCCGCCTGCGCCTCCCGTTCCTGAGCCTGAAGCTGGAGGGGTTTGAGTTGGACTCGGAGTTGGTGTTGCCGTTGCCGACGGCGTTGCTGTTGTGGTCTGTGTAGGTGTGGCCGTCGGCGTCGGCACTGCCGCCGGCCTATCCGCTTTTGGGGGTAAGACATGAATGAAGATGTGCCGTACCACCATGTTCTCTTCGTTTCCGTCATGTACGCCGACCGCTATCACCCACGTCTTGCCCGCATACTCTTCATCCGGAGGATACCATCGGATAACGCCATTCTTGTTAAACGTTACGGTTGAGTTTCCTGGGGATCCAATTAAAACGTAGGTAAGTCTTTTGCCTTCTGGATCTGACGCTTCTACATGAACCTCAAACCACTCCCCAATCCGTACCTCATACTCTTCCGCGTGTTGCGGCGAAGTAACAACAGGTGGGTTGTTGGGTGGAGGGGTCGGCGTTGCGGTCGGCGTCGGCACAGGCGTGGGCCTATCCGCTTTTGGGGGTAAGACATCAATGAAGAAGGTGTGGGGCACCTGCCTTGTTGGAGGATTATACATATCCGACAGAGAACGGTCTGAGATATAGAATGAGACCTGATACCTTACGATGCACTGACAGTCATAGGGCACATACCACGTGACAAGACCGTTCTGATCTATCTCAAGATCAGTTGGTCGGTAACTAAGCCCGTAAGTCAGTTCTTGTCCTTCCGGATCGCTTGCCCGAATCTGGAATGTGAACGTCTCACCCAAATGAACACTAAGCACCTGATTGCTCAGAGGCTGAGTTATGCTTGGCAATCTATTCGGTCTCGGAGTTGGAGTTGGCTGAGGTGTCTGCCCAGCCGCCAACCCGAGAAATATCCTAACCGCAAGGAGGTCCGCGGGCTGCGCTCTGCCAAGGATAAACTCTATTGTGAGGGGGTCGGTAATCGGGAACGCATAGCCCAAGGTCACGTCCTCTTTGGTGACGGAATCTATGTAGTGGGTTAAGCCCGCGGAATCTCTAAAGATTATCTCCGAGATAGGCGGTGTCCCAGCCGTTGGCGTAGAAGTAGCTGTGGGTGTCGGACTTGCAGTCGGTATTGGGGTTGCAGTCGCCGTTGGCGTTGGAGCTGCTGTTGGAGTTGGAACTGCCGTAGCTGTAGGCGAGGGGATGGCGGTTGCAGTTGCGGTCGCTGTAGGCACCACAACAGGCGTTGCGGTTACCGTGGGCGTTGCAATGGCAGTCGCTGTCGCCGTCGGTACAGGCGTAGGCGTGCTCAAGCACTCCGATTCCTCGTGTGCTACCGCACTCCCTGTTCTCGTTCCGAAGAAGAGAACAAAGGAGAGAATAACAACGAAAGTCCAAGCAAGAACCTCTCTTGCCCTCATTTCTCTTCCTCCTCTCTGCTGCTGCAGAGTATTGAGTTTTCAAAGCTGAGTACTTCTCAGCGTACTGTCTTAACATAACAATATATGTGGGATATTGTCAAGTTTTATGTAATCCTGAATAATCTTGCTTTTCAATACATTTTCCTTCTTGTACAATAAAAGATACTTAATTGTATACTTATTATGCCTGTGAAGCTTCAAATCCCATTATTCATAATCATCCTGCTAATTGTTATTGTAGGAGGCGTATTCCTCTTTACAAATGTTCAGTCAGCAGACGCCGCTACCATCATGTGCGATAACGGCTGTATTGGCTGGTTCGATTACTTGGGCATCTGTAATAGAATAGAATGGAGCTGCAACGATCTTAATGCCTGCAGTAGCGTAAATGCATGTCAGAGTTTTACGCAGCAAGCGATTTGCGGCGGCGCAGACTATAGCTGTGGGCTTGACTCGGCATTAAGCTACAGCACAGATGACGGTTGCACGAGCTTATGCGTGTCAGGACAATGCTCTGGAGGAAGCTGTGTGACGCCCGAACCCGTATGTGATACGAAAGCAGGCACCCCATGCACAAAATCCAGCTCTTGTGAAACAAGATTTGGAACGTATGAATGTAACGGCATAACATGTAATGCACCTGAACCCTCACAACCTGCAAATTATGATGCAACCTGCACCCGCTCAAACGCATGCGGCCAGATCAATACCGGGAGCATTATGTGTAATGAACAATGTTCTGTATCAGCTCCTTCACTACCCTCAGGATATGGCAATAGCTGTTCAGAGTGTAATAATGTTGGGGAATGTAACTTGGGAACTATTGGGTGTGCTGGTTGTTCTGCGTCAGCTCCAGCAGGAAGAACGATTTCGGTTTCTGCATCCGCTCCTTCTTCAGTATATACGGGGCAGAATGTAAATGTTACTGCATCTGTAGGTGGAAGTGCGACCGGCTCCATTGATTACCGACTGGACTGTGATAACAACAGCATCTATGAAAGCGGTATTGAGACCTCCTCATCTACCACGCACACATTTACCTACAAGTGTTCATACAACACAGCTGGCACAAAGACAATTAAAGTAAGGGCAGACAGGCAGGGATTAAACGATACGGCAACAACCTCAGTATCAATATTGGTAGATTCTGCACCAACCGTAACCATCTCTGCAAACAAATCACAATATGCTCCTGGGGAAACTATTGACATCACCGTAACAGGCTCAGACGACAGAGATATTTCGACACTCCAAGCATACTATGGAGGAAGCTGGCATAGTCAAACTTGTGCTGGCATTCAAACTGCATGCACTCACACATTCTCTACATCCCAAAGCACTACTGGTACCTATACTTATACGGGCAACGCATGGGATAATACTGGTCAAGGAGCCGTACCTAAAATCACCACAATTGAGGTCAGAGACACAACCGGGCCATCCATCGGGGAGCTTACGCCGACTATTGCTACGACCTCAGGAAGTACAAGCTTTTCCGCTAGCGTCTCAGACGCTGGCTCGGGAGTGGCGAGCTGTAACCTTTATATATCCAAACCCATCGAAACGAGTTTCAGCGATGCCGGCTCCATGACTCTTTCTCAATCTCCGTGCCCGGCAGGTGCCTCATGCACAGCCTCTGGAACCTATACGTTCGGCTCCATTGCATCTGGCACATATCAGGCATACGCCAGATGTACGGATGGAAACGGGACATCGGGCAGTGGGGCCATAACAAACATTGAGGTGGTAAGCGCGTTATCTGCTCCTCCGCCAGACGCATTCTCCGTAGGAGCATCGTGCAATCTTACCCTGACGACCCGAGGCTGGGACGTAAGCGACAGCAGCTCTGTTCGGTATCGGTTAATTAACAACGACACCGACTTCAGAGAAGTAAGGATGGATGACAATGTAAATGACGGCTGGAACGACAATCTTAGCATTCTTAATACCTGGAACGTGTCTGGAAATCGCATCAGCATCACAACAACAGGGGATAGGATGGGAACCACAACTCATAACCTAGCATCCGGGTTTGAGCTGAATGTTAGTGATTTTGTTACGGATGCAAACTGCAGACTAAGCCTTCCTAATCCGCCGCCCTGCCTTGACTCCACCTCATTAGATCCAACGGGTATTAGCCGTAAGATGGTAACAAACGATGGTACAGCTACAGACCAGTATGATATTGCATACTGCGGAGACGGCACAAAGAGCTGTTGGGAGACATGTGAGCCTGGAGTAGATCAGGGATGCGAGGCTGATTGTACGTGGGAAACCACCCCACCCACTTCAATGATTACGCGAGTTGAAGATGATTCTAGTCTTCCTGGTTTTCGCCCTAATTTTCCAAATGAGGGTGATTATAGTGCGTTTTTGAACGCAGACGATAGAGGATATACAAAAAAGACCTGGTGGATTTATGTTCAAGATTCAGATAATGCTGGGGGTTCTGGTCTAAAAACCTGTCATATTGCCATAAACGGAACAGAAAAACCACCACGTGTCTGTACTGGGTGGACATCATTTACCGTAGGCAAGTCAAGTACGGGCGCTGATTGCACCGATCAAGGGAACGACAAGTGTAAGGTGAGGGTGTGGGCAAAAGATAACGCAGGAAATGTGACGACGAGAAAGAACGTGAATGACCCCACCCTTAACGAGAATGAGAAGGCCTACATAGATGGTGTTGTTACTCAGGATGCGAATGAGTTTACGTTTGGTGTAGATTGGACGCCACCTTTAATTGTTCCATAGTATTTACGTAACGGTTCAAATATAAAAGAAAATAGGGGTCGTGTCCTCATGGACTCAACCCCTTGATTGTTGCAAGCGGTACCTCCGCTTTCCAGTATGTGAGCGCCTGCGGGTCCTGTTCGCTCCAATGGTAGTCACTGTATCCGTACAGCGTTACCTTGTCACCCTCCAAGAGGTAGAGCCTTATCTTGCTTACAGGATTGAGGCGAGCTATGCTTGTTGCCGGTGGAAGGCTGAACCTTCCATTCAGGATTGCAGTAGATATCACCTCGTCTGTGGGTGTTACCGCTGCGCCCAGGTCAGTGACGACCCGATCCCGGGGTATGGGCAGCGCGAGAACTTCCTCTCCATTCCTCGCCCGTCCAATCTCTACCCACTGCAGCTCTACGATGGGTGCCTGAGGTGCAACAACTGGGTCCTGTACAGAGACAGGTTCCGATTTCTGCACAACAGGGTCTGATGCGGCAGGCAGTGTCTTTTTCGGCAGGGCCGTCATAGGCCCGCTGAGTTCCACTGGCGCTGCAGTAACGACCGACGCCCTGCTGCCGGAAGACCAGGAACTGATGAAGATCACCAGTCCGATGGCAACTCCGAGAACGATCATTCCCACCACGAGGATGGCGAAGATCAGCTTGGATCGATGACTGACTTGTGGAAGCGACCAGGGCCGCTTCCCAGCCCGGATGGTTGGTGCGGATCTCATGACCGCCTCCATATGAAATGTACTGTTGAAGCCACACACCGCAGCTTACGCTTATATTATACCTTGTTAAAAGGGGACTTGTCAAGCCCTGTCTTAGATTGATATTTCAATCTATAGATTTTTACACATTCAAATCAGATAAAAGAAGATGTATGGTATAATATATCAAGGTCGGTTTTCAGTATTCAAAACTAAATATTTATGCTTAATATAAAACAGTTACTTATTATTCTTGTTGTTGGTATTATCGCGCTTGTCCCGGCACTGGGACTTACGGCACCCCTGAGCACGCTTGCCGTTGGACTTGTGGGAGCGGGATTCTTAATTTCTGTAATTATTCCAAAAGGCCAGCGACTCCTTGCAAATAAGCCAAGCGCATCTACAGCTCCCACAGCGGTAACAGAGTTTTTGAGTGCATTTTAACGATCCTCTGGTTCTATCTGAGCGACTACTGATGAGAGTGGTTTTTTAGATTGTATGAAGAATCCAATAATCACGTTCCCCATAATAAATGAAAGCATGGCAATGCCCACGAGGACAAATGAAAGATAACGGTACGTGACATCGGGCACAACAAAATAAAAAAGTGCAGCTAAGGGTAGAAGAAACGCGCTCAATGAGAAAAATATTGCCCTCATTTTTAGTAAAGTTGCGGGCAAAGAGAATATACTTCTAAAGAATGCGAGTGCAAATGTCCAACCCGCAGTAAACATAAAGAAGGTATAAAATAGTGCAATGGCCGGATTCCAATACCATAGTACCAAGTTTCCATCTGGAGTCCCATGCGGCACCTCAAAAAATACAAAATGCAGTAGGACCCCAGCGATTACTCCTATTATGTATAACCTGGAAAGCCAGAAACGTATTGTCTCGGCTGCACCAAGAAGCATTAATCCAAGGACAAATGCCTGCCATGCCGCAATCCCCGCAAACAAAAGCGCCGTGACATACGTGATCGCAGCGAACCAATTTAACTCGTTGATAAACAATAACGGTAGGACCAGAGCAATATTATACAAAGAGAAAAAGAAAAACCAGTTAAAATACAACTTTACGGTATATGCCTTTAAACTTTTCTTTTTGTAGAAAAGATAAAGTAAACTTCCCAAAGACAAAAGAGCCATAAGGCCGTGTAGTAAAACCGTATGGGGATATATCATAATGTGCCATTGTACTTGAATGCTTCGGAGTTGCCAAGCTGTTTTTTTTACTGCATACTGATGTTAGTGCCGACTCTTCGGTTCGTTCACAACTCAATAGCCCAAAGAAAGGGGGAGGGTCATGTCAACTATCTTGGTGACAGGCGTCACTGGTACGGTGATGAATCCTTTATGTGCCCGCCTCCTTGAGGCAGGCCATACGATTCTCGCGCTCGTACGTCCGACAAAAGGGGATCCAAAAGAACGTCTCTTGGAGTCTCTGGATGTCAGCAAGGCGGCCAAAAACAGGCTAGTGGTGCTTGTTGGCGACATAACTGAGGAACTCGGAGGCATCGCCCCCGAAGAGCTCAGACGTTGGCGTGGCAAGGTCCAGAAACTCGTGCACGGCGCGGCAAGCATTAAATTCCAGGAGACCAAAGACAACCAGGTGTTCAACACCAATGTCAATGGTACCAGGAATATATTGCGCCTCGCGACAGAACTTGATATCCCTGAGTTCCATCACATCAGTACTATCTATGTGGTCGGGGATGGAACAGAACTCTCGGAACACGACACAAGAGGAGGCATCCCCCGCAATGCCTACGAGCACTCAAAGCTCCAGGCAGAACAGGAGGTGCGCCAGAGTTCCATCCCATGGTCCATCTACCGGATCCCCATCGTAGTGGGACACTCCAGAACTGGAGCGATCCAACGCTTCACCGGCTATTACAGCTTTCTAGCCTTCTTCTGGAGATTACGAAAGACTACGCTCAAGCGCAAAGAGCAAGGAGTTGAACTACCTGAGGGCCTATGGTTTGACCGGGCACAGAATCTTCATGTCCCAGTCGCTGTACCGTGTTCCAATGATGAACCAGCAAATCTGGTTCCAGTGGACTGGCTAACCGAGAAGCTGGAACAGGCAGTGAACAGCATACCTCCGAAGGGATGCACTTTACACCTTCTCCATGAACAACCTCCTAGAATTCGTGAAATCATGCGGGTTTCCCTAGAGGGCATCGGCGTCAAAGGAGTGCGCTATGGAGAAGAACCAAGCTCGCAAAATGGAATACTCCGTGTAGTGCAACGGACGCTCACAAAGGAGCTGGGACACTACAACCCATACCTCCTCAGAGGCCAGCACTTCCAGACAGAAGCCACGATATGCGAGTTTGAAAGATCGGGCATTCCCTGGACACCTGCCCCTATGTTCACCCCAGCGCTGGTAAGTCGACTTCTCAAGTACGCAATGACACGCAACTTTGAAGAGGAGATGGAACCTGCTTCCAATGCACCATCTAGGATCAGCGCATCGCTCCTCTAATGGAGAGTGACACGAGGTGCTGAGAAAGCGGAGTTGCTTCAAGTGATTCCGCTTCTTTTTTTTAATAAATATTCTGCTAGAATAGAATGCATGAATGCTTTTGCCTTGTCTGGAATACTAATTGCCTTGAGTAGCGGTGCAATGGCAGTACTCATGCTGGTAATCGGAAAGAAGCGCCTCCATTACATCTGGGGGGTTTTCTGTTTATTTGTGGCAATTTGGGGGGTTGGTGCATATAAAATCGCAATAACACAAGATATCGTTCAAGCAGATACATGGTGGCGCATTGCACACATTGGAGTGATCTTTATTCCTATCTTATTTGTGCACTTTGTATCTGAATTTCTAGGCAGAAAAGAGAAATGGGGCTTAATAATATTGTACACAAGCGGTATCTTCTTTCTTGGGATAAACTTTTTTAGCGACCTCTTGATCGCAAATATGCGGTGGACATTTAATCAATTTTACTATGACTCACCACCGGGCCTTCTTTATGCCCCTTTTACAATATGGGTCTTTGGA
>SDBV01011957.1_pt1 | contig 11173 bp, 5 predicted proteins | sample 2277081 | NCBI WGS metagenome assembly SDBV01 (sample SAMN10402039, study PRJNA504765) | marine sediment metagenome | isolation source: marine sediment core GS10_PC15, 223 cmbsf | place: Arctic Ocean: Southern Knipovich Ridge | collected 2010
CCCATTACTGGATCCATTGACTCATGGGAGTTATCTGTTAGCAAATTAATGTTGGAAGTTTCCCATCCGTGATCAGAGCTCTTGATCTCCGGATACCACCAGCCATGTTCTGCCACGATCACTCTGGGATCTATCCCGGTGTTCAATTTTGCTCGCTCCTTAGCACGTCCCCGCCGTGATTCAATCCAAACCCAATCTCCTTCTTGTATGTCGTGTTTTTTCGCTGTTTCGGGATGAATCTCAACAATGGGATCGGGTCTGATCTCTCTGAGCCATGGAATCATTCGGTTTTCAGAATGAAAAAACGTGGGAGTCCTTAATCCTGCGTTTAAAATGTATGGATATTTTTTAGCTAAATCTGGCGTAGAGATGGGGCTTTCTGGTATCTCTGTATACTTCGGTAGAGGATCGAAGCCCCATTTTTCAATAATGGTGGAGTATAACTCAATTTTCCTCGTTGGGGTGGAAAAACCTTTTTCTCTGTATTTATGATATATCATATCCCCTTGGAGGTAACCTTTCTTTTTAAATTCCTCCCAGGTCAGACCTGTTGGTTCTAGCAACCAGTTTAAGGAATCTTCCACGGTGTCCCACCATTCTTGACCCAATTTTTTGCCCAGTTCCATGAAGATCTTGTGATCTTGCCAACATTCACCGATCTCCACGCCCTTCTGTCTTGCCAGTACATATCCGTGAAACTTCCAGTTTTCCGATATATTATCCTGCTCAAGCCAAGTACCGGCAGGGAGAAAAATATCAGCCAGTTCAGCGGTCGGCGTCAGGAAGAAATCCGATACGACAAGAAAGTCAAGCCTTTTTAATGCCTTATAGACCTCCTTTGCGTTCGCTCTTGTCACCACCGGGTTGGTCCCCACAAGATATCCTATTTTTACAGGATAGGGTTTTCCGGTCAGAATAGCATCCCAAGCACATTTGGGTGTGATGATGGTCATTCTATCAGCAAGCTTATATTGATCTCCTCCAAGGCGTTTCTTTTTCTGCTCGGAAGGCAAAGCCATATGGGCTGAAAATTCAGCGACTTTTCTGACAGGGGGTGGTTGGTAAAAAACATTACCACCAGGGATATCGAGGTTACCCGTAGCTGCCATGAGACCTATCGCAGTCCTTGTGAAATCTGTACAATTGATGTTCTGCTCCGTTGGTACACCCCAATGGATTCCAGCTGGTTTTGTAGTGGCATACAATCTAGCCGCATTTTGGATTACTTCTTGATCTATCCAAGTGATCTTTTCCACACGGTTGAGGGGGTAATCCTTCATAACTCTTTCAACAAAAGCATTCCAACCGTGAATATATTGTGTTACAAACTCCTTATCATATAGTTCTTCTTCAATAATCACTCTAAAAAATCCTAAAGCAAGTGCCGTATCCGTTCCTGGTCGTAACTGGAGCCATTGATCAGCCTTTTTTGCCAAGAAGCCCTTTCTCGGGTCGATTACAATCAGCTTTGCGCCCTTTTCATAAGCCCGCCAAAAACTTATACCCTTATACTCATCTGGATTGGTCCATAAGGGATTACAGCCCCACATGATAATACACTTGGGATTATTTGCATAGTCGCATACTGGATGCCTCCCACATGTGGTTAAACTGGCACCCACCCGTGAAAGATAACACATATGTCCAGCTGTAAGCATATTTGGGGTGCCTAGCAAGTTTCCAAATCGGGAAAAATGACTCTCATAATCCCGACCGGTCCCCTGACCGATAATAATAGCTTCGGGACCATATTTCTTGATCACATCATTGAATTTTTCGGTTATCGTGTCTAAGGCTTCTTCCCAAGAAATCCTCCGCCAATCACTCCCAATTTTTTTCATCGGATAAAGGATCCTGTCTGGATGATAAGCTAGTTGTGTGATTGCCAAGCCTTTACTGCACATGGAGCCATAGCTTATGGGCGATTCAGGATCGCCTTCCACTTTTATCACTCTATCGTTTTTCACGTGAGCGATAACACCGCATCCACCATGACAACTTCGACAGACAGTCCTAATCTTCTCAACTTTTTCCATTTTATATGTTTATTTAATTCTTGAAATTAAAATTCTTATAATTTTTTCCTTTGCACCATTATAATTTTTCAATACTTTTATAATATAAAAATTATGTTTAAAATTATGCATTGTTCATCTCTGTTTAATTGATTCTTTAATGCTATTAAATTTTTTAAAAATTTTAGCAACTAAATGCATTGAGGTGTAATTAAAATGAGCGAAAAAAATCCACAACAATTATATCAAGAACGGAATCAAAGATTTAATGATGCGATATCCTTAAAAGAGCCTGATAGGGTCCCGATAGCTCCATTTATACACTTTTATCCCATAGTTCAAAAAGGATTATCACATAAAGTAGCCATGTATGAACCTGAGAGACTTGTCGAGGCTGCGATAGAAGTATTTAGCCAATATAACTGGGATCAAATGCCATCACTTTTAGTTCTTGGCTATGGTCATATTTATGATGCTCTAGGAGTAAAATGTTTAAAATGGGCTGGTGCTAAAGACGAACAGCAAAGATTAGGAGATAACATGCCTTTTCAATTTGTAGAAGGAGAATACATTAAAGCCGACGAATACAATTATTTCTTTTCAGATCCGACTGGTTTCATGCTTCGAAAAATATTACCGCGTCATAATTCGAACCTTAAAGCGTTTTCTGAATTTCCTAATATCGTTGCTTTAGGATATGAAACTAAGTCTAGAATATATTTACCTCTTTTTTTTAGTTCTTCAAATACGATGAAGATGATGCAATCAATAGAAGAGGCATCAAAATCAATTGTCAATCTATTCGAGGTCATGAGTAATTATGTAGAAGAAATGAAAAAATTAGGTTATCCTGTAGCATCTTTTAATGCATCATTGGCACCATTTGACATTGTCTCAGATATGCTTAGAGGTATGCGCGGAAGCATGATTGATATGTATAGAAGGCCAGAAGAATTGAAAAAAATGATTGACATCTTAATTCAACCCACAATTGATTTAATACTTAATTCTGGTAAGAAAACTAAAGAAAAGAAAATTGTCTTCATCCCATTGCATAGGGGTGCTGATGGATTTATGAGTAATAAACAATTTGCAGAATTTTATTGGCCTTCTTTGACAAAAGTCATGGAAGCATTTATTGTTCATGGATTCATACCAGAACCTTTCTTTGAAGGAAGATACACAGAACGATTAGAATACCTAGTTGACTTTGCCAAGCAACATAAGGGTAAATTGATTTATTGGTTTGATAAAACTGATATTATTAAAGCAAAAGAAATACTTGGAGATTATGTATGCATTCGGGGGAACGTGCCTGGATCTCTATTAGTGGCTGGAACTCCCCAACAAGTAGAAGATTATGTTAAAACTCATATTGAAGGTTGCATGGAGGGAGGGGGTTATATAGTAGATGGAGCTGTATCTGGAATCCCTGACGAGGCGAGACATGAGAATGTAAAGGCTATGACTGATGCTGTTTTTAAGTATGGGGTATATCGTAAATAAGATTTTTATTGTTTTTTAACAAATTTTTTTTACGTATTCCATCTAAAGGATAAATTAGTTTCATGAAATCTCTAAGATTAGTTATCCGCTTTTTAAATACATTATTAAAAATATTTATATAAAAGAAAATGTTAATAGATTTCATGACAATTCTTAGCCGTATATTTGCTAAGATAATGAAACTTCCACCAGCTGAAACTCGTAAAATCGTTGTTAAGCGTGACCTCAAGGTACCAATGCCCGATGGAGTTGAGTTATTGGCAGATCATTACTACCCTTGTGGGGACAATAAACCTCCAACTGTACTTGTCCGTTCACCCTACGGTAGACGTATCTTTTTTGGCCTTCTATATGGTCGACTCTTTGCAGAGCGCGGATTTCAGGTACTGATCCAGAGTTGTCGGGGTACTTTCGGCTCGGGTGGTCAATTTTTTCCCTTCTTTAATGAGCATGACGATGGCATCGCTACCATTGAATGGATCAAAAAAAAGGATTGGTTCTCCGACGAACTTGTCACCATTGGCCCTAGTTATCTCGGTTATGTCCAGTGGACAGTAGCGCGCGATGCTGGATCTATACTAAAAGCGATGGCTACTCAAGTATGCAACTCTGATTTCGCTTACATGCACTATCCTGGGGGATCTTTCTCACTCCATGGTGGTCTGTCTTGGACTGCGATGATTGCCACTCAGGAGAGTTCCAGCCTCCTCAGTACCATTTTATTTAATTCAGATAAAAAACTCATTCCTGCTTTAAATCATCTGCCCTTACAGGAAGCCGTTGAACTGGCAATTGGGAAATCAGTACCCCATTGGCTGGATTGGCTCGAACACAACAATCCTTAAGATGATTACTGGAAGCAAACGGACTTTAGAAAAACATTAGCTGAGTTGTCCGTACCAGTTAATATGGTTGGTGGTTGGTACGACATCTTCCTTCCATGGCAACTCAGGGACTACGCAGCTCTCCGTGGAGCAGGTCGTCAACCATTCCTTACGATCGGCCCTTGGGTGCATAATGATATGGGTGTTATGGGAACAGGCGTACGTGAAGCGATCGTATGGTTCCATGCTCATCTCACTGGTGATCGGAGCGAACTCCGGGAGGAACCTGTTAGAATCTTTATAATGGGAGCTAATGACTGGCGGAATTTCTCGGATTGGCCACCATCAGGCTCTCTACTGCAACGTTGGCACCTCCAACCAAATAGGGGTTTAAGTCCTGAGGCTTCTACAGAATCCGAGCCTGACCATTATCGCTACGATCCTAGTGACCCCACACCGGCAGTGGGTGGCACAATGCTTAGCCCAAATTCAGGCCCCAAAAAGAATAATGATCTAGAATCTAGATCAGATGTACTTGTTTATACAAGTGCTAAGCTTGAACAAGATCTAGAGGTAATCGGACCTGTACAAGCTGAGCTCTATGTCCGTTCCAGCCTCGAATATACAGATTTCTTTGCACGCCTTTGTGACGTTAATTCCTCGGGTAAGTCTATTAACATTTGTGACGGAATACTCCGTTTAGTGCCAGGTAGGTTTAAACTGGAATCTCACAGGTATATCAAGATCATTATTAACCTCTGGCCAACAGCATATTGTTTCCTTCGTAAGCATCGTATACGACTTCAAGTATCGAGTGGTGCTCACCCACGTTTTGTACGTAATTTTGGTACCGGGGAACCGTTAGCAACCGCAACAAAGCTCATTATTGCCGAACAGACCATATATCACGACCCTACTCATCCATCCGCGATTATTCTCCCGGTTATGAACTGATGGTCATTTAATAAACCAAAAAAATCAGAAATTAAGGAACTTAGGTTTAAAAAAAAAGATCTAAATTTTTCATTCATATTATTTCTTCTTTTTTGTTTCATTTTCTCTAAGTCTTCTTCTTAAAACCTTTCCAGCAGGACTTTTGGGCAAGTTACTTACGAATTCCACAATCCTTGGATACATATAAGCAGCTATATTTTCTTTAGCCCAATTGATAATTTCCTGCTCGCTAACTTTATCTTTATATTTCTCTCGAAGAACAATACAAGCTTTTATATCTTCACCTTTGATTGGATTTTCTACGCCAATTACACAGCATTCTAAAACTGCGGGATGCTCATATAAAACCTCTTCAACCTCTCTAGGATAAACACTGTGTCCTTTATATTTTATCATGTCCTTGATTCGGTCTAAAATATAAATATATCCCTCTTCATCAACTTTAGCAAGATCACCAGTTCTTAACCATCTATAACTACCTGCCTCAAAAAATACTTTTTTATTTTCTTCAGGTCTATTATGATAACCTACCATTACTTGAGGTCCCGAAACAACTAATTCACCAGCGTCCCCAATAGGTAAAAACTCCAATCCTTCATTAATTATCCCTACCAAAGTGTTGGTTAATGGATGACCACAGCTTCCAGGTTTCTTCTTTGACCAAGGCGGAGAATTAGCCACAGCTGGGCTAGCTTCGCTGAGCCCATATCCTTCTCCCAAAGCAAACCCTGTTCTTTTCTCCCATTCTTTTGATGCTTCAATTGGCATCGGAGTTGCTCCCACATGAGTAGATTTCAAGCATGAGATGTCAACATCTTTATCTAAAGATGAATTTAAGAGATTGATATACATAGTAGGTACACCGAACAATGAATTTGGTTTATATTTCTTCATTATTTCAAAGATTCTTTCTATATCAAAACCTGGTAAGACGAATGCTTTCGAGCCAAGAAAAAGAGCGGATACCAACTCCACTATTTGACCGAAAATATGATACCATGGAAGTACAAAAATAGAAACTACGTCTTCCTTGAGAAATTTATCTTGAAGATAATCAGAAACTTGCTTGAGTTGTAAACTATTAGCAACTACATTATAATGTGATAAAGAAGCACCCTTTGGGAGACCAGTAGTCCCACCGGTATATTGAATAACGGCGATATCTTTCTTTGGATTAAATTTAACTTCTGGAGTGGGAATCGGTTCAGGATTTTGATCCATTAAAGTATTAAAATAGACAATTTTATCAGTTTCGGATTTTATTGGAGTTCCACCCTCAAGGTTAACAAGAATAACTTTTTCCAATGAGAAGTCGTTTTCATAGCTCTTATAATAAGGTAAATTTCTGTCAATCATTATTAAAAATTTGGCTCCCGAATCTTTAATTTGATAAGCTCCTTGTCTCGCGACATATAATGGGCTAATAGCGGTCACAGATCCTCCAATAATCAATGTTGCAAAATAGCTTATGATGAAATGTGGACAATTTGGTAACCATAAAGCCACTACTTCTCCTTTATTTACACCTAAATTTAACAGAGCATTTGCAAATCTTATCGTTAGTTCTTGTATATGCTTGAATGTGTATTCTTTATTATCATACACTATGAAAGTTTTATCATTATAGTCTTCCGTATACTTTTTGAATAAATCACCTAAAGAAGTATCTTCCGGAAGTTCTATTTCTATTGAGACTCCTGCTGGTAAATAATCTTTCCAATATCTGTTTTTTATATAATCTGGCAATTCCATACTTTTTCACATTTTTTTTATTCAAAATTTAAAATAAATCATCCAAATCTTCATTTCCTTCTGGAAACCTTCCGAATTCTTGCATGAATTGTTGAAGTAATTCACTCTCTCTTTTTGTATACATCGGGTCCTCCTCAAAATTAAAAAAGCATGCGTTCGAATTAGTTGATAATTGCTCTTCCAATGCTATATGCATATTCTGTGTTCCTTGAATTAAGATTATTTCTTGATTCTCATTTAAGATTTGAATAGCACCTTCTGTTTCAGGAACGTCTTGAATATTTTCTGTGGTCAATTCTAACAATTTTTGAGGAGGCAACACAACAGGCGAGATTTCAAAGCGTAAATCGCATCTTAAACATCTTTTAGCCTCTTCTATAGCTAATTTCTCGTCGAAACCCAACTCAATTTCCCTAAAACTACTCTGACGTTCTCTTAGTGATAAGAGTGGCATTTGAACACGTGGTTTATTATAAAAACTTTCATCACGTCCTAAAAAAGGATTAGAACCATCAGGCTTAATAAGAATATCTTCTATTTTACCATTTCCTCCTAAATACTTATCAATTGAAGTAGCCACCTTTCGACCCATATCAATCGAATCAACTACAGAACTAGGGTTACTGATAACTTCACCACCGGCAAAAATTCCGGGTAAATTCGTCTCAAATGTTCCTTCTTTTGTTTGAATTAACCCGTTTGGTGAAATGTTCATATTATTATCACTCCCCAATAGAGATAAATCAGGGATTTGACCTATGGCCATAATTACAACATCAGTTTGAATAGTTTTAACATTACTCTCATTAAAAACTGGATTAAATTGATTCATATCATCAAAGACTGAATCACAGTGGATAAGATCTAAATCAGACATTACGCCAATGGTATCAACAATTCTTTTTGGACCCCATGAGCAATTGAGAGTTATCCCTTCATCTATCGCTTTTTGAATTTCCCATTCATGAGCTGGCATCTCTTCTCTACATTCTAAACAAAACAGTTGAACATCCTTAGCACCTAGTCGTTGGGCTGTTAAAGCAACGTCTATGGCCACATTCCCTCCACCTATAACAACAATGTTGTAAGGTAATTCAAATTTTATACCAGTATTAACTCTTCTAAGAAATTCAAGACCCCACATAATTGATGGGAGATTAGAACCTTCTATATCAAGCTTTTTAGTTTTTTGAGCTCCAATAGCTAAAAAAGTTGCATTAAATCCTTGAGTTTTCAAATCTTCTAGTGATAAATGCTCGCCTACAACTGTATCTCCCTGAGTTTCGATTCCAATACTCAAAATATGGTATAGATCTTTTTGAAGAACCGATCGTGGCAATCGATATTCAGGAATTCCAACACTCAACATGCCTCCTACGTAGGAATTAGCTTCAAATATTGTAACGGAATGACCCATTCTTCTCAAATAATATGCTGCTGTGAGTCCTGAAGGACCAGAACCTACTACTGCTACTTTTTTCCCTGTCGCACAACCCATTGTTATTTTAGATTTCCATAATTCATCATCCTGATCCATGGCAAAACGTTTTAGAGCACAAATAGCTATAGGGTCATTAATTTGGTTTCGACGACATGCAACTTCACAATCATGAAAACAAACTCTACCAAGAACGGAGGGAAACGGGGTTCTTTCACGGATAACTGCTGCAGCTTCACTATACTTGTTCTCAGCAATCAATCTAATGTATCGTGGTACATCCATGCCTAATCGACAAGTATCTTTACAAGGAACAAGTAATTTTTCTCGTTCAGCCCAAAAAATATCTTTATCTATAAGTGCACCTGTAGGACAAACCTCCACACAGGCTCCACAAAATTTGCACCCCGACTCCTTAAGCGTAGGGGCATCACTTCCAACTACCATATCTCCATTAGAGTATACAAATCCTAACGCTTTCACACCTCGAAGGTCTCCACAAGCCCTCACACATCGGGTGCAACCTATACATAACTCAAAATTTCGGATAAATAGAGGTTCATCTTCTATAATGGCACGACCCTGTGGTTTATAACGTGGAGTGTCTTCGCGAATTCCAATGTAGTCAGCAATTTTTTGTAGTTCACACCGTCCTAATTGAGGACAACATCGTTCTTCAATAGCAACATTAGTAGAACAAGGTTCTCGGCTGCACCCCTCTTTTTGAGCACAAATCAAACATGCATGTGGATGAGTTGAAAGAATATTCATTAATTTATTTTTCCTATATTCTTTAATCTCTAGAGTTTCAGTTTGAATACTCATTCCTTGTTCTACAGTAGTGCTACAAGATGTATTAAGTCCTTCAGAACCATTTAACTTTACAACACATAATTGACACCCTTTATGCCCATCGGAAGATTCAATAGTATTGTCATTTTTAAATTGATTATTAATTTGATATATACATTCTAATGGTTTCATTCCTACTAGCGTTGGTAAATCAGGGTGAGCACATAGGCTAGGAATGTAGATTCCAACATTAAAAGAAGCTTCTAAGATCGTATCTCCTTGTTTTGCTTCAACTTTAATTCCATTAATAGTGATTGATAAAGATTCCATTGTTTACACTTCGAAAAAGAATTAATCCTAAAATTAATTTCTTTTCATTTTATCAATAAATATAATTTAATAATCGTTTTTATAAAAATGAGTTAATGGGTGTTAATGCTCTAAGTCCACAAGCTTATGATGTAGGATATATATCAAAAGGGTATATAACTTTAAATACTTAAGATTCTTTATTTTAAAATATACACCTTTTTACAATGTAGTTAATGAATAAATTAACATATTGAATAAAAAAGAGGGTGAATAAATATTCCAATATCTATTGAAGATTTATGGAAAGTTCCATTTATATTGTATTATGATGTTGATGAGAATTGTAAGTCCATATTATATTCTTCAAATTCTTCGGGGATTCCTCAATTATATCTTATATCTTCAGAAGTAGGTTCTAAACCTAGACAAATCACAAACGGAACAGATCCTGTAATTTTCAGTTATATTTCACCTAAAGGGGATAAACTTATATATCTACGAGATAAAGATGGTAATGAAATAGACCAAATATTTTTACTTTCTGTTGAGAGAGGAGATATAAAACAATTAACTGAAACTTCTTACAGAACACTTGGATTGGGTTGGCATCCTAATGGAAAGGAGTTTTCGCGAACAATAGTTGCTCAAAAAGGATTTTTTCTAGAAACTATTAATGTAGAATCTGGAGAGACTTTTGTCCTTAAAGAATCTATTCCACTTCTAGAGGATATAATTTACTCTCATGATGGTAAATGGATTGCTAGCACTGCTGATATTAGTGCTACAAATGAGCAAATTTATATAATAAACCGGAATAATCCAGAAGATACAATTGTTTATAGTATTAATGATAATTCAAGGGAAAATCTACCATCATGGTCCCCAAACGATAAAAAATTAGCCTTTCGGAGTGAAGCAACTGGTCAAGGAAGAATTTTTATCCAAGAGTTTCAAGGAGAAGACCAATTTATCTTAGATATTAATGAGGATGAAGAAATAAGTTCTTATAATTTGTTTTACTCTAATAATCCTGTTTGGAATTCTAAAGGTGACACTATTTATTATATAGTTAATAAATATGGGCAACAAACTCTACATGCACATCCATTAGCTGGAGAGAAAGAACCTGCACTCCCATTCCCTGAGGGCGTTGTTGCCATGCCGAAAATTAGTAAAGATGGAAGATTTATAGTAGCTACCCATTCTTCTATGACATCTCCTGAAGGAATTTACATCCATGAATTTGGATCAGAGACGGTAGTTCCTCTCACTCCACGAGAATTTAATATAGATCTCTCACTTCTTAATAAGCCACAATCTATCTGGTATAAATCATTTGACGCAAGATCTATTCACAGTTGGTATATATCCGCTGTTGACACTCCCGAACCATATCCTGCAGTAATTCGTGTTCATGGAGGCCCTTGGGCGCAATATAGTGATGCTTGGGGGGCTAACGTTCTTTCACATTGCCTTTCCCAAAGTGGAATTGCATGTTTTTTACCCAACTTTAGAGGATCAACAGGTTATGGCTCAGAATTTCAGAATTTGGATATTGGAGATTTAGGTGGAGGAGACCT
>SDBV01011958.1_pt1 | contig 11171 bp, 13 predicted proteins | sample 2277081 | NCBI WGS metagenome assembly SDBV01 (sample SAMN10402039, study PRJNA504765) | marine sediment metagenome | isolation source: marine sediment core GS10_PC15, 223 cmbsf | place: Arctic Ocean: Southern Knipovich Ridge | collected 2010
TTGGCCCCGTCCACCAGGGTGACTACCGTGTCGTTCGCGTGGCTGGCGTTGCCATCGTAGTCATCGGTCGTGTAGACAGGGTCGCCGTAGCCCGTATCGATGAGCAGCTGCGATGTCAGATGGTTCCACCCGATGTGCAGGGAGAATGGCAACTCTGCCCAGAGCTTGCCTGTCTCGGTCTGCGTGTAGTTTCCGGTCGTGAGCTGCGTGACACGAATGGTGGCGTTGACCCTGACCTCGACCTTGAACCCGTGGGCCCCTGCTACTTGGAACAGGATGTGCGTGCCCGTGTCCGGGGTGGCGGCCCATTGGGCGATGAGCTCCACCTGCCACGACTTCGTCCAGTCGATCGTGCCGTCATTCGTGAAGCGCACGACGCCAGAGCCGTCAGGGATAAGCGCGGCGAGCGTCCCGGGGCCCTGTGCCCGCCAGCGGGCCCCGCCCTGGTAGGTCTGACTGAGGGCTGCCAGGCCGCGGTCCTGCACGTACTGGCCCATCACGGCGTTGTCAGCGTCAGCGTCAGGGGCCGCGTTGGCCCCTGACTTGACGTTGGCGTACACGCCCGACCCTGTGCCTCCTGGCGCCTCTTGGAGCGGCCAGTAGCCGACGCAATCAGGGTCCTCTTGGAGCTGGTCCCGGTAGTTACCCCACTGATGGTAGGTCGCATCCATCCACGTCGGGTAGCCCTCCATCCAACCGCCGATGTCCGTGTCGGCGGGCTGGGGGTCGACGTCAGCCCACTTCATGCCCGTGCCCCACATGGTCATGCCCTTGACAGGGACGTCGGCGCTAGACATTGCCGAACCGCCAGGAGGACCCAGCGCGGGACTCGTATTGCTGGATGGCGTCCACGACCGCGCGGCCTACCTCAGCCGGGTCGGACAGCAGGGCGTTGACGTTGACCGTGATGCCTCCACCTAGCCCGTGCCGACCGTCCAGCGGGATGATGGCCTCATCGTGACCACCCTCACCAAGCATCGCCAGCGTTGGCTTGGTGACGATGCCACCCTTCGCGAGGAATGGGATGTCGGGGAAGTCCACGCGCCCCTTGGGGAGGACGACGACGGGCCCGACCTTGATATCTGCCCACGCAAAGTTAAAGTTGTTCCACAGTCGGATGATGCTGTTGATAGCCCGCTTGAACAGGCCGACCAGCTTAGTCGGCAGATTGGCAACCCAATCCATGACGCCCTGTACGATTTTCCGGCCGATGCTGACAGCGATTGGCCAGATCTTCCGGCCAACGGTCAGCAGTGTGCTGGCCAGCTTCCTGAGGATGGCGCCCCAATCAGCCCCGGTGAACATCTTGATAATCCCCTTGAAGATGTTCGTTCCGACAACCTTAGCCTTGTCAAAGGCCCTGATAGCTAGGCTCCTCAGCACGTTGATTACCGTCGTGAACACCGCGCCCCAGTCAGTCGTTTTGATTGTGTTGATCACGGCCTTGGCGATGTCCTTGCCGATGTTGATAGCCAGAGTGCCAGCGTCCTTGGCGACGTCCTTGAGCATCGAGGAGATGCTGGTCCAGATGACGCCCCAGTCAGCGTCTTTTACGAAGTTCACGATGCCGTCGACCATCTTCCCGGCCAGTTCCTTAGCCGAGGTGATGACCTTGGGGATGACGTCCTTGAGCATGTTCACGATGTCCGTGAGTAGCTGGGGCCAGTCAACAGACCGGAGCTTGGCAGCGATGCCCTCCAGGATTTTCCCGGTCATGGTGATAGAGGCACGCAGGAGTGTGGGGATGATGTTCTTGAGAGCTTCTACGATGCCATCGAATATGCCATCCCAGTCCACCTTTTCGATAGCTTCCATGACCTTGGGAGCGATGTCATTGAACGCTGTCCCCAGTGTGCCGCCAGCACGCGCTAGGCTCTCCAGAGCCCCTGAGATGTTGCCCTTAGACAGGTGCCCTACGATGTCCCCGAGGTCGCTGTTCATCTGCCCGAACATGGTCCCCAGGGGGTCCAGAGCGCTCTGTGAGTCGGCTGCACCCTGCACAGAGGCTTCCAACTGGTCAAGGTTCTCAGCAGCGTTCTTGCCCGTCAGGCCAAACCGGCTGATGGTCCTGACGCCGTTACGGCCGACCTTGTCGATGATGTCGATAGCCTCACCCAGCGAGCTGGCGCCACCACTAGCCACGAGGTCTAGCGCGATGTTGACCTCTCGCATGGACTCGGCGCCGTCGCCTGTGCGCAACAGGGACTGATTGAACGCGTCGATAAGCGCAGAGTCTTTTTCGCCTAGGCTGTAGGCCCGGTCTGACAGCGTCCCTAGGATGCCCTCGAGCTTGCCGGCCTTTTTACCTAGGTTCTCCCACGTCGTCTTGAGCGCGGCTGAGGCTGCCTGCGTGAGTCTGAACTCTTCCCATGCGTCCTTGATCTTCCCAGTGACCAGCCCGATACCCGCGATGATGGCCGTGAACGCGAACGCCTTGCCCCACGACTTCGCAGCGCCCCCCAGCTTGCCTAGCTTGCCCTGCGTCTTGTTCAGGTCCTTGTTGATATTCCCGACGTCGCCTAGCAGCTTCAGGGTCAGGATGCGGTCGACTGATCCGGCCATGGCTTATATCCTCTTCAGGGCTGCTGCCAGAGCAGCGCTGTGGCGGTCGTGGATGTCCTGTTTGTTGTCTCGGATGGTCTCCCACAGAAAGTACCCGTCTGTGCCCTTGTGCGGGCTGAACTGCATGGTCATGGGTCGTGCCCCGCCACCGAACTCGGCGCCGAAGATGAGGTTGCCGATCTTCTGTGAGTCGGTCCCTGAGCGGATGCGTTTGGCTGAACCCATCTTGATGACCGGCACACGGTCGCGACCAGCTCGGATGGTAGGCGCCACGATGCGCGCGGCCCCGCCCAGACCCTCAGCCTTGCCCCTGGCCTCGTCAGCGACCTCCCTGGCGATGTCCTGCGAGGCATCACGGAGCTCCGCGGTCAGATGCTTAGGCAGCTGCCGCAGGGCCTTGCGGAGCCCTGTGACGTTGCTGTATACGGTTGCCTTAGCCACGTTTGCGCTTGAGCTCCTGTCTGCGTTCTGCCTGTTCCTGTGCCTGCTGTTCCTTCTCGAGGACGATGCTAAAGGCTTCCACCTCCCTGAGCGTCAGGGCCTTGACCTCCGAAGGGGGGAGTCTGAGGGCTCTGCAGGCGTGAGCCATGGATAGAGCCCTCTCCTCCCTTAGGCGTTTGGGTCGGTCGCTTCGTCCTCGTCATCGAAGCTCACGGAGTCGATAAGCTCTCCCATGGTCATCGCGAGGAAGACTGACTCTTCCTGGCCCGTCCCCTTGGACAGGATCTTGGCGTACAGGGTCGCCATCGAGGGCGCCTCTTCCTGCCACTTGTTGATGGGCAGGCCTAGGTCATTCTCGATGTCAGCGACCTGTTGCACCGTGAGGTCGAGGACCGAGACAGCTTTGAGCTTCGGAGGTTTGATGTCCTTGTACGCCGTCATGGTTCTACCTTTCGTTAGCCGGGCTACTGAGTGGTCGGAACGACTGCAGAGTCGATGATGAAGTCAGCGCTGAACGTGACCTTATCGGCCACAGGGCTCGACTCGCTGTAGCTCGTGATGAGCGCGTCGAACGTGTTGGTGCGCTGCCCTGTGTCGGTACCACCGGGCTTGTGGATAAGCTCGACCGGCACGCCACCAGAGATGACGGCCATCAGAAGGAAGGCCGGGCCAGTGGTGACCGTGGGATCGAAGCTGCCCGACAGTGAGAAGGTGCCGCCGACCAGACCGGCCAGATGTTCCTTCCACGTGTCGCCGAAGGCTGAGACCTCTGCCGTATCGATGTCGATACCGAGGTCTAGGTTGTCGCAGAACGCCGAGAGGTCATCCCCGCCGACACTGATCTGCGCGTTCTTGCCGTGCCTGAATGCCATTGCTATCTCCTAGGTTCGTGCGATGGCGCAGGCGTAGGTGAAGCTCTCGCCCCCGTCGCCCGCGATGGTCCCGACCGCACGGGTGTACCGCTCGATGGTCCCTGAGATGGTGATGCGCTCAGCCGCGGGAGTGGCAGAGGCGATCTGAGTGAATGTCCCGATGACAGCCCAGCCGGTCGAACCGTTTGGGGAGTCCTCGATAGTCACGTCTAGCGTGTCGCCAGCCGTAGCCGCGGTGCAGTGCAGGTGCGCGATAGCTCCTGTGGCGCTCTGTGCGCCCCCGTCAACGGCCCCGCCTGTGTCGGTTGACGTCTCAGCCCCTAGGGGGTGCAGTACCTGGCCGAAGCCCACCACGCCGTCTGTGAGGACGTCCCAGGCGATGCTGACGGCATCGCCGACAGGCGAGCCCTCCGAGTAGGACGTCGCAGCGATGAGGGCGAGCCTCACGGCGTCCCCCTCGGCGCCCCCGCCACCGGGGCCCCAGGTCAGGATGCCGTCCTCGGCACCGATGGCAGCGACGATGGTCGTGTCAGTGGGATCATAGAAGCCGCCGAAGCCGACGGTGGCACCCATCTGACCGGCGATATGGGTCTTCCACGTGTCGCCGAAGGTGCTTGTCTCTGCCGAGTCGATGTCCACGCCGAAGTCCAGCGCGTTGAGGTAGGCGGTGAGGTCGACGATACCGAACAGGACCGTCGAGCCCTTGCCATGCTTGAAAGCCATGTTGGATATCTCCTAGCTGATGACGTCACAAGAGAACTTGACGGCCATGTAGGTCACCCCACCGACCGCTATCTCTTGGATACTTGCGTCGGTCACACGGACAGCCCCAAAGGCGTGCTGCCCGTCAAGGGCGGACTTGACGCTGCTAGCGTCCGCGATGAGTGTGCTCAGGGCGTCCCTAGCGTCCGCTGTGCCCGTCTTCCCTACGATCACCCATAGCGGGACGTCAGCGCGGTCTGAGCCCCTTCCGAACGTGTTGTCGAAGTCGATACGTTCGGGGTAGCCGATGACGGTGCACGGCACAGCGATGCTCTCGATGGGGTAGGGGTACACATTGGGTGTCAGGGCCGCAGACGTCACCAGAGCGGCCAGCCCGTCCATCGTGGCCTCTAGGTCGAACGCTGCCACTAGACGGCTCCCCAGTTGCGCTTGAAGCCCCCCAGCATCACGCCGACGTCCCTGTCCAGCTCCTGTAGCAGCCTCATCTCGTTGCCCATCTCAGGGCTGCCAGCGATGCCGTAGACGCTGTCTCGGCGCTTGAAGAACCGAGCAGCTTGCAGCAGGTTCGCCGCAGTGATGGTCTGGGGGATGGCCGTCCAGCCCCACTTTGCCGTGACCTCGATGGACTCCGGGGTGCTCGGAAGGGTCGTGCCCTGGTCGAAGAGCAGCCGAGTGTAGGGACGCCCGTAGCCCAGATTGTGCCCGCCCATCCGGTAGGTCGTGATCGTGTTGATGAAGTCGCCGTCACCGATCAGGTCCGTCTTGACCGACGTGATGGTGGCCGGGTCTGCGAGGTCATCGATGGTGATGTACGGGTTACGGTGCCGCGGTCGCACTACCGGCGGCACGAAGAGCTGTGGCCAGATAGGCGGGCCGAACAGGCGAGCCGTAGCAGCAGCAGCCTCTACCTCGAAGTGGCGAGAGCAGTAGTTCTCGATGGCGCGGGCAGCAGCTTCGAGCGCGCCTAGCTCAAGCGCGCTGTCAGGGTCGGTGGCGTCCGTGGTCGCTGTGACCCGCAAGTAGGTACGGAACTCACTCATCGAGGCGTAGGCGTCGGCCACCATGTCGACCATCTGTGTACCTCCTGTCTGCGTTGTGGGGGGCCGGCCAGGCGGAAAGGTAAAGCGCCTAGCCGGCCCCTCGTTTAGTGCCCCGCTAGGGGGCGATGCTTAGGTCGTGCCCTCCATGGTGACGTGAGCAGCGGCGTCCTGAACCGTGCCGTCAGCTCGGGCCCAGGCGTCGAACACGACGTAGCCGGTCTGCGTGAACGGGTTGACGAGGATCTGCACATCCTTGACATGGCGCACGACGTAGGCGGCCTTGTAGTGCCCGAAGCCGATGAACTGGACATTGTTGGCGCCGTCCGCGATGGCCTGATCCACCACGACGGGGTAGCCGAGAAGCCGGCCGTTGCCCGGAGCCTCACGGATGCCCTGGTCGCCAGGGGCCAGGATCGGCCGCCCGCTGTCAACGATGCTCTCCAACACGCCGAGGGTCGTGTCATTGAAGATGAACGTCGCCTCTCTCCGGTAGGCCGGGTCAAGGCTGTGCACCAGGCTGACGAGCTTGGCGTACGTGGGCACGGAGCCCGACGCCGTGGAGATGTCGCCGGACGCCCCCTCCATGATGCCCAGAGGCTCAGACGAGCCAGAGCCGCGGATCAGGTCATAGCTCAGCTTCCGCTGGATGCGCTCCCCCAGCCGCTTCGCGACGAAGTCAGCCACAGGGAACTGAGCGTCTTGCAGCAGCTCGACAGACACCTTCAGGGGGATATTGCTGGCACCCGTGCTGGCGTATTTGTACGCCCCCAGGGACGCCTCACCGAACACGAGGTCAGCGCCAGCCGCAGAGGCAGCACCCTCAGCCGCGATGTCAGCTTCGGTACTGACTGCCGCGATGATGGTCGGCCAAGGCAGCGGAGCGCCGTTCTCGGTCGTGATTTGCTCGCACAGGTTCATAAAGCCACCGTAGGCCGAGCGACCTTCGGTCAGCTTGATGCGCATCGCGTCGGGGACAGCGTACCCGCCCTCGGTCGTGGTGCCCACCGTCTGAGCGTAGGTCAGGTCTGAGTTGAGCTGGCCGGTGCGGAGGTACTGCTCGAACGCGTACATCTCGGCATCGTCGCCCTTGGGGGTTGCCTTGATGATGTTGGGAGCCTCGATGACAGGGGCCTGCCAGGCCTCCTGGCGAGCGAACAGCTCATTGGTCTTCTGCGCGGCCTTGAGTTCGACCTCTAGGGCTTCATAGGTCTGGATCTCCTCTTCGGTCAGGGGGCGTCCCTCGGCCAAAGCGGAGTCCACGAGAGCGCTCATGCTCTCCAGTAGCTTCTCGATATCCATGATCAGTTGGTCTCCCGTGCCCGTTGTCGGGCTCTAGCTAGTTGGCTGCGCACCGACTCATCATCTGAGAGGGAGTGCAGTTCGATGGCCGTGCCCTCGAAGGCCGGTAGGCTCACCGGACTGATGTCGAGCAGGGCCGACACGTCTGAGTAGGTGGTAACGGTCGTGCCATCGCTGGCCCTACGCGTCGTGGACTTGCCGGGGTTGATGCCGAATGACATCTCTGTCAGGTCCCCCCTGTCGACCAGCGCCAGTAGGTCATTCCCGTAGGACGTCTCAGGGACATCGATGGCGTAATCCAGCCCCTCGGAGTCTGCGTTGAGACGAACCGTGCCGTTGGACTGCCTGCCCAACAGCAAGGTGCTGTCGTGGTTCCAGAAGGCCCTGACGTCAGAGCCCTCCAACGCCTTGTCGAATGCGCCGACTGCGAACTCGATGCAGCGCCCGTGGGCCATCGCGCGCTGCCCGAACGTATGGGCTCGACCCGTCAGGGTGTGACCCTCGACGTGGGCGTAAGCGTAGAACGTGAACCTCTCCATCGCTTATACGGCCGGGCTCAGGAAGAGCACCTGCGCGCCGACGATGCCGTCAACGTCAAGGTGCGAGCCGGTGGCGGTCACCTTCAGGAATGGCTTCGCAGGGTTGCGCTTGATGGCCACGACCTCACCGCCGTTGGCAGTGTGAGCCGCCAGGGCGCCAGTCTTCGTGGCCGCCGTGTAGCTGCCACCACTGGTAGCCGACTCGGTGACACTGAGGGTCACGGTATGAGCAGTGGCACCGACCTCCTGGTATTGCGTCACCAGGAGGATGCGACCTCGCCTATAGAGGCGCGTGTCGATAGCCGCGCTAAGGATCGGCGTCACGTCGTCGATGGTCTGAGGCGGGAGGGCCTCCACCCACGTGATATCGGCCTGAAAGCCGAGGTGGCGCGTATTCTCGTTGCCCATTATTCCGTGTCTCCTGTGTCGTCGTCGTCGTCTGTTGGCTTCTGGTCGCTCTTCGGCAGTGGCGGCAGATTACGAATCGCGCGGGCCTCGTCGGCTGACAGCAGGCCTGCATGGACCTGTTGCACCAGTAGGCCGATCTCCTCGATCGGGGTCCCGCGGAGCAAGCCCGCATAGTCGAATTCCGCGAACTGGTCCGCAGGGAGCAAGGCGCTCACCGAGGACTCGATACGGTTCGTCCAGCCGGATAGCACGTACTTCTGGAGACCCATGTTCTGCTCTGCCTGCCCGGTGCCCCAGTTGCTCACAGCCCCGCCGACGGATTGGAGGTTGATGGGGATGCCGAACATCCGAGAGACCTCTTCGACCTGCATGTTCCGGGACTCGAGGAACTGAGCATCGACAGCCGACAGGCTCCACGGCGTGAATTTCAGAGACCGGTTGACGAACGCGATGTCATTGGCGTTCTCAGCGCCAGCCATCTTGGCTGAGAGGCGATCCTTGATGACCTTGGCGTCGTCTTCGTTGATGTCCTCCTCAGTGGTCACCAGCCCCCTGATGAGCGATCCGGTAGTGAATGCGCGGTTGGCAGCCGTCTCGCCCGCCTGCGACGTCGTCAGGGCGCGCCTGAACAACGCCAGGGGACTCATGCCGCGCAGGCCATCCGAGGTCAGGCCCAGGATCTGAATGAGCTCCCCAGTACGCTTCGTGTCTGACGTGCCATCGGTCATGCCGATCGTGAAGACTTTGTCTTTCCCATCCCAATCCACTTTGCTGACGGCTAGAGGATGGATGGGCCACAGCCCGATGACTGCCCCGCCCTCATTGGTGATGTGCTTGAGATAGGCCTCGCCGTGATTGAGCAGGTGCAGCACGACCATCTCTTTCCACGAGAAGGGACTGAGGTCGAACGGGCCAGCGGGGCGCTTCGTCATCCAGTGGTCAGGGACCTGCTCACGGCGGGTGTCACCCAGGTCCTGATAGACCTTGAGAGGAAGCCCCGCGATGGTGCCCGCGATGAGAGCCACGGCACGGTAGTACGCGGTCAGGCCCATGGCCTTTGTCTCGGTCATCGTGCCGGACGCGAGCCCGGACATAGACAGCCACTCGGCGAACGCGGGGTCGCCGATGCTGTAGTCGAATTCCTGCTCTGCCTCGGTCATCACCGCTAGCTGAGCGGCTGCCCTGCGGGCCTTGGCTTTCTTGCCCATCGGTCCTTCTAGGCCACCTTCGTGATCGACAAGTGCTCGCCCCAGAACAACATGGTCCGCACGCTCTGGTACTCCAGAACCTTGATGACCTGACCAGTGGTCAGCCAGCGCGTCCACGAAGACGACAGATAGCGGGTGTTGGACGTCGAGGTGCTCCCGTCGTGGCCATCAACAGCATTGAGATAGGTGCCGTCGATAGAGAGAGCGAGCAAGGTATAGGTATGGGCTTCGGCTTCCCAGCGCCCGGATACGCTCACCGTGTACCAGCCATCGATCTTGATGGTGAATGTGTCAGCCACTAGGCTGATCAGCGACTGGGGGTCACGAGCGACTGAAAGAAAATCCAAAACGACCCAGCCGACCGCTACGGGCTGCGGGTTGCCGATGTTGACCTCAGCCGCATGGGAGTGGTCATACAGATGCTGGCGCAGTCCAGCCCTCGGCAGATAGTTGCTTCTCGTGGCGTCGCCCCCGTGACACAGACGTCTAGAGGGCGATCGTATCACAGATGAGACTCGGTCTCAAGTAGGTCATGGGCGCCTACTCCACACCCAGAACAAGTCCTTGCCCAAGACCCAGAAGATGTAATCACCATCAAAGGATGTCACTTGGAAATGCCACCACTGCGCCAACCGGTAGCGGCCAGAGGGCGACACGTAGAGGAACGGCAGCAGCCAGGGTCGGTTCATGCGTCTTGAGACTGAGTATCAGAAGACAATGAGGGGCGCACGCTGAGGCTCCTGATGCGTGGCCCGCTCGCAGGCCAGGGCGAGGGCGATGGCGGCGTCTATGCGGCCCCGGCTCTTGCCCTTGCTGAGGGTGAACCCACGTTCGTTGAGACGCGTCACAGCGTTGAGCACCTGATGGGATGCGAGCTTGTCATCCGCGTGGCTGAGCCCGCCCGTCCTCACCCTGGCGTAGAGGTCGCCGACTGCCGGCGTCATGCGCTCGAGGGACTGGGGGACCTCCACCATGGGCAGGCCCTCATCGAGCAGCATCTTCGCAGGGACGTCGAAGTAGCGGGGATCGAAGCTCACAGCCCGGACGTCGAACATGTCATCCAAGTCCCTGATGTGCCCCATGACGTCTGTCACGTCCACAGGTTCGTCCACCTTGGGCACCCAAATCTTCCACTCGACGTGGAGTTTCTCCTTGTCATCGTCCCTGAACTGGACGTGACACACGGCAGTGCTGTCCCGCTTCAGCCCGACGTCGACGCCGAGCCACGCCGGGGCCTTGTCGGCCATGACGTACTCGGAGTCGGTCAAGCTCTCCCACACGGCCCGACCGTCAGCCCCCAGCCAGCCCTCCACGCCATCGACCCACTGGCCTAGCCGGAAGAGGCGAGCATGGCTCTCGGGCATCTGAACGATGGCAGACGCTAGCCCGGACTCTCGCATGAACCCAGCGACCAGGGCAGGATTCGCCTTGCGCCACTGGTCACGGTCCATCAGGGCACAGCCCACGTCTGCGGCGTACTCCCGCCAGGCCAGGGAGTCAGGCTTATCACCCTTCTCTACGCCCTCCCTGATGGCCCACAGCGCGTTGTCACGGTCGAGCCCCGGAGTCCCGGTGCCCCAGAGCGTCGAGCGTGCCCGCTTGCCAGCACGGGCCAGCATTGTCGACCAGACTTCAGGGCTCAGGAACCCCAGCTCATCGACCACGGCGAAGCTGTAGTCCAGCCCTTGCAGGCCGGGGATGTCCTGACTGATGGGGAAGAGCAGCCCTTCGTTGGCTGACACGAGGATTCGCGGCGTCGCGGTCCCGGTGTAGACGATGCTCCGGTCGGCCAGCTCAGGCTCCGCCATTACCATGCTCACAGCCACCCCGTAGACAGACCTGATGGCCTGCCCGACCGTGGTGGCGACGATGGGCACCTGAGGGGCCCCTGTGCCGTTGCCGAGGTACAGGGCAGCCACGGCGACCGCTGCCCCGTACGTGGATTTGCCATTGGCTGCAGGGGTGGGCAACACAGCAGCGTCCACGCCGTCGACGAATACCTCTTCCAGCCAACTCTTCTGGAAGAGCGCCAGCTTGAGCGGCTTGCCGAAGCCGACACCCTTGGGAGCCCGCAGGTAC
>SDBV01011959.1_pt1 | contig 11170 bp, 8 predicted proteins | sample 2277081 | NCBI WGS metagenome assembly SDBV01 (sample SAMN10402039, study PRJNA504765) | marine sediment metagenome | isolation source: marine sediment core GS10_PC15, 223 cmbsf | place: Arctic Ocean: Southern Knipovich Ridge | collected 2010
GCTCAGGGTGGAATAGCGGCTGTCAGCGCTACTGATGATTCCTTTGTAATTCATGAAGAAGATACCATAATTGCAGGTGCCGGCTTGTGTCATAATGATGCTGTAGAAATACTTGTGGAAGAAGGCCCGGATAGAATTGAAGACTTGGTTAAGTGGGGCGTCAAATTCACCAGAGATGAAGATGTCAATCGGTTTGACCTGGCACGGGAAGGTGGTCATAGCCGTCATAGGATATATCATGTAAGAGATTATACGGGAGCAGAAATTCAGGAAGTGTTGCTTGAAAAAGCTCGTCAACATCCTAATATTAAAATTTTCGAACACCATTATGTCATCGACCTGATCACAGAACACCATGTGCTTGGCAATCTTCAGGCAGCATTTAATATGTGTTTCGGGGCCTATGTGCTTGCAGAAAAGGAGAAAATCGTAAAGACATTTCGGGCCAGCTATACCATGCTCACCACTGGTGGTGCTTCCAGTGTGTATCGTTATTCTACAAATCCTGAAAGTGCCACAGGCGATGGAATGGCTCTGGCGTATCGGGCTGGAGTTAGAATTGCCAACATGGAGTTTGTTCAGTTTCACCCAACAGCTTTATTCCATCATGGAACCCGCATGTTTCTTATTTCTGAGGCAATGCGTGGATATGGGGCTAAATTGATAAATAGTTCCGGTGAAACTTTTATGGAAAAATATGATTCGCGAAAAGAACTGGCACCCCGTGATATAGTTTCTAGAGCCATTGACCTTGAAATAAAGAAAAGTCGAATTGAATGTGTTTATCTTGATATTACCCATATTGATGCTGATGATGTAAGGTCGCGATTTCCGAAAATATTCAAACACTGCAAAGAAACCCTGAATCTTGATATTGCAACTGATCGCATTCCAGTGGTACCTGCGGCTCACTATCTTTGTGGTGGAATCATGACATCACTAAAAGGACAGACTTCTATGCAAAATCTATTTGCCTGCGGTGAAGTTGCTCATACCGGGATTCATGGAGCCAACCGCCTTGCAAGTAATAGTTTGATCGAGGGCATGGTTTTCAGCTATAGGGCGGCAATAAAACTGATTAACAAACCCCCGCAAAATTTTACTCGTGTTGAAATCCCTGATTGGGATGAGACAGGTGCCGTCAACAGAGATGAATGGTTTATAATCAGGCATAACCTGCGTCAAATCCAGAATCTTATGTGGGATTATGTCGGTATCGTACGATCAAAACCAACCCTGGAGCGTTCATTCAGAAGGGTGAAACTTATTTATGAGGAGACGGAAAACTATTACAAACGAACAAAATTGTCGCCGGAACTTCTTGAATTAAGGAACATGTCGGCTGTATCTTATTTGATTATTCTATCGGCTCTTCGAAGAAACGAAAGCCGAGGGTGCCATTTTATGAGTGATTATCCTGAACCTGATAAAAATTTTTTAAAGGACACCATAATTTAAAATTCACTGGCTTAGTTGATCAATTTATAACTATTTACGGATTTATTATATCAACTAATCCTACTCCAGTTTACAACACTCGAAGAGAGGGAATCGATGTGTTTACGAATAGACCTGTTTGCAGAATCATTGAGTTCAGGGTCAGAGGAAAGTAAATTTTTGGCCTCTTCGCGAGCAACCTGGAGTATTTTTCCGTCTTTTCCAAGATCTCCAATAAGCAAGTCCAGAGCCCCACTTTGTTGTGTTCCCATCAGATCTCCCGGTCCGCGAAGTTGTAAATCCATATCAGCAATTTCGAATCCATTGTTGGTACTGACCATAGTTTCCAACCTTTTTCTGGCTTCACTTGTCAATTCATAACTAGACATCAGGATGCAGAAAGACTGAGCGGATCCCCTGCCGACTCTTCCCCGTAACTGGTGCAATTGTGCCAAGCCAAACCTTTCTGCATTTTCGATAACCATAACTGAGGCATTTGGTACATCAACACCTACTTCAATTACGGTTGTGGCAACCATAATGTGTGTTTCACCCTTCAGAAACCGCTGCATTTCGAATTCTTTATTCTGCGATTTCATCCTGCCATGTAGAATACTAACTTGAAACTCAGGAAATGCCCTTTTAATGCTCTCATAGCCATCTTCAAGATGTTTCAAGTCCAGCTTTTCGGATTCTTCGATAAGAGGATAAACGAAATATATCTGGTGCCCCAATTTGATCTGTTGCCTCACAAACCCAAAAAGTGTTAATCGTTTAGAATCATATTGATGGATTGTTTTAATGGCCTTTCTACCAGCCGGTAATTCGTCTATTACTGAAACATCCAAATCTCCATATAATGTCATTGCCAGTGTTCGTGGTATGGGCGTGGCTGTCATGACCAAAACATGCGGATAAGAACCGCCTGTTTTTTGCCAGAGCTTTGCACGTTGGGCTACTCCAAAGCGGTGCTGCTCATCAATAATTGCAAGGCCAAGGTTTTTAAACTTTACCTGATCTTCAATCAGTGCATGGGTTCCAACAAGTATTTTGATATCACCAGTCTGTATTCCTTCAGAAATCTTGTCTCTGATACTCTTTTTAGTAGAACCGGTTAGTAAACCAATATTTATATTGAGTTTTCCCGCATATGGTTTCAAACTGTTATAGTGTTGTTCAGCAAGAATTTCAGTGGGGGCCATCATTGCAGCCTGAGCCTCTGAATTGATTGGAACGAGCATTGCGATAAATGCAACTATTGTTTTTCCGCTGCCAACATCACCCTGTAGTAGTCGATTCATCTGTTTGCCGGATTTCATATCCCGGTATATCTCCCTCAACACTTTTTTTTGTGCCTCAGTCAAAGTAAAAGGGAGATGATTATTATAGAATTCTGTTAGGAGCGATGTATCATTGAAGCTTAATCCCGCATACTTTTCCATTCTACTTAATTTCAACTTCAACAATCTCAATTGGATATAGAAGAACTCTTCAAATTTTAACCTGAATTGAGCCTTACTGAGATTTTGATGATTTCCAGGAAAATGAATATTAATCAATGCCTTGATTTTAGTTAGTAAAATAAATTTCTTAAGAATGTTTTCCGGCAAGGTCTCCACTATATGTGGCAAAGCATCTTTAAGAAGAGTTTTCTGAAGCCTGGAAATACCTTTACTATCAAGAAATCGGGTTCTGAGCTTTTCGGTTGTTGGGTATACAGGGTGAAGGTAAGTGTTTTTCTCGCCAGACTCAGTAAGTAAATCTATTTCCGGATGTGCAACATTGATCCTTTTTCCGAATATTGATGGTTTTCCATAAACAACATATTTTTCACCGGACTTGAGCTTTTTCAGGATCCAATTACCGCCTTTAAACCATACAAGTTCGATTTCTCCCGTTTCATCATATATATAAGCTACCAGCCGTTTTTTCCTCGGACTGCCCACCAGTTCCATATGCCTCAGGATACCGTTATACTGTATAAATGGCATATCTGGATTCAGTTCGTTGATTTTATAAAATTTTGTTCTGTCTTCGTATCGAAATGGATAATGCTGAATGAGATCACCAAATGTGAAGATTTCCAGTTCTTTATTCAGCAGTGCGGATCGTTGGGATCCTACGCCTTTTAAAAACTCGATTTTTGTATTGAAAAAGTCATTCATGATTCATTTGATTATGAATGGATCAGTATTTCCAATGAAGCGTATTTAGAAGGTGAACGATATCTAATTTAATATAATCGATAACCGGTTTTAACGAATCATTTTTATTGGCTGTTTTGAAATATAAAGCACCTCTTAAAAAATGTTCTGATGAATCAGTAATCATAAATTGAACCTGACTGGGTACTTCTCCACTTAATTCGGTCAGTGACACGGTATACCCTTGTGGAGTACGTAGAATGGATTCTTCGATTGCAAAAGCTTTTACCTGATGTTGCGATGTTAATTTATAAGCATCGCTTATGTATTCTTCCATCAGAATCCTATTGTTATTTATTGGTTTGTAGGTAATTTGGATATTGGCATTGAAAGTGCTATATACGAGATCTATCCAATAGTTTTCTTCAACCAATTGTTTTTCAGGATTAGTTTTCTTTTGCACTTTTTGTATGAATTTCCAGGTAGTATCTGAAATTACAGATGCCAGTGTTGATACTTCAAAAGTATAAGGGAGTGTATCAGGAAGTGATATGTATGAATGTGAAGGTAATTCAATTCTGTTGTAACCTTTGGGTTTGGGTGCGTAATCCTGTGAGCAGGAAATCAAGAGAAAAACACCTGTAAGTACAAACAGTTTTTTCATATTCTATATGACAAAAATAAATAAATCAGGAGAACTAATCTGATGGCTCCGGACTGATAACCGATTTAATCAATACCCGAATTCTTTTTATTCGCCGGTTGTCTACTGCTACAGTTGTGAATACAAAATTATTGAGTTCAATTTTCTCTCCCACCTTGGGAATTTTAGAATGTAATTCAAGAAGCAATCCGCCCAGAGATTCACTTTCACCTTTTACATCCTCAAAAATCATCGGATCTGTATTGGTGATCTTACTGAAATCATTCAGAGATGTCTTTCCTTCAAAAATATATGTATTATCATCTACCTTATGATATGCTATTTCATCCTGTTCATCGAACTCATCATTAATTTCACCAACAATCTCCTCAATCACATCCTCCATTGTAATCAATCCTGAAGTCCCCCCGTATTCGTCTACAACAATTGCCATATGAACTCTTTTCTCCTGGAAATCCCTGAATAACGTATCTATTTTTTTAGTATCTGGAACAAAGTACCCGGGCCTCAGAAGTTCCTGCCATTTGAATTTTTCATCCTGATCAAGATTAGGAAGTAGATCCTTTATATACAGTATACCTTCGATTTTATCAATCGATTCATTGTAAATGGGAATCCGAGAATAGCCACATTTATTTATTATATCCATCAATTCATTGAAATCACTTTCGATGTCAATGGCTGTAATGTCCACTCTTGATTTCATGACTTGTTTAACAGACAACATACCAAAATTGAATATCCCTTTAAAAATATCTCTTTCTTCTTCTGTTTTGGTAGTAAGCTCCAGCGCCTTATTTAATTCCTCAACTGAAACAGTATATCCTCGTTTCTCGATACTTTTCTCAATGATGTTACTGACTGAATTAAGAGACCATGTCAATGGTTTCAGGAAGGATCGTGAGAAATCAATCATTGCAGAAGTCTTTTTAACGAACTTCAGGCTATTTTGATTGGCATAAACTTTAGGCAGCACTTCACCAAAGAAAACAATTGCAATCGTTACCACCATTGTCAATCCGATGATCACTTTGCCGGCAAGCGTATTGGTATCAAATATTCGCCAGGCCATAAATGTAGTAAGTGTAATTAATGCAACGTTTATTGTATTATTAAGGATGAGTATTGTAGCCAGTAACTCTTTAGGTTTTTGTATAAGTTTGAATGCAATTCTTTCACGCCGTCTGTCACTGTGCTGACAATGCTTAATTTCACCTGCAGTGAGTGAAAAAAAAGCCACTTCCGAGCCGGAAATCATGGCCGATAACAATAATAACACCGCTACAGCCAGACCGCTGGAAATATAAAACGCAATATTGCTAGTGCTCAGAAAAATGTATATGAAGCAACAAGGGTATGGGTCATCCAAAATAGTCTGCTCCTTTTATTTAAAATGGAAGATCTTCAGGTTCTTTCGAAGAGCCTTCCGGACTTGGTGGAGGAGCCTCAGATTTCTCTGGCTCAACGCTTTCAGAATACCCTTCATTTGATGCCTGTGGGCGTCCGCCCAATAAAGTCATATTAATTCCACGGACCTTAGTTCTGCTCCGTGTATTACCTTCACTGTCTTGCCAGGATTCTGTTTTCAGCTTCCCTTCAATATATACGGAATTTCCTTTTTTCAGATATTGTTCTGCGATCTTGGCAAGTCCCTCCCATAGTTCGATACTGTGCCATTCGGTTTGTTTTACCCTTTCCCCTTCACGGGTTGTGTATGATTCTGTTGTAGCTAAACGAATATTTGCTACAGCTGAACCACTCGGCAAATATTTAATCTCAGGATCAGCACCAAGATTGCCAATAAGAATTACTTTATTTACTCCTTGCATACGTATTCACTTGTCCTTTCTATCTACAAAGTTGTATTTTAAAATTAACTAAAAAAACACTTCATCCAAATATTTAGCGATGAATATGGATTTTGGTAAATCATTGATATTCAGCTTATTGTAAAATTTATAATCATTCTGCGCCATAATAAATTTTAGGTTTTTTTTACTTTTAATATGAATATGATAAAACCTGCTGTGAATTTTCTGGTGTGTAAGAACGTGTATCAATTCATCAGAGATATATTCAATTCTTTCTCCATTTAGCAAAATATCACTTGGCCATCCATTCAATTCTTCAAATTCAATATTTTGGCTGTTGTTACTTTCTACGAGATAAAAATCGTACAATCCCTTCCAGATATCTTTATCAGTACGCTTTTTCATCAGTACCTTGTCTTCCTCAAAAATGATCAAATAATGAAAATACCTCTTTCGTGATTCTTTCTTTTGTAATTTGACAGGAAGAACGCTCTGATTTTTATTATTAAAAGCATAACAATCTGGCTTGAAAATGCAGGTTTCACAATTAGGATTTGATGGGGTACAATGCGTGGCACCAAATTCCATTATGGCCTGATTGTATTCACCAGGCTGATCCGGATCTATGTAATCTTGTGCTGTTTTTTCAAAGATTTTTTTCCCTTTAGTCTTGTAAGGACTCTCCTTAATTCCAAAGAATCTTGACAGGACCCTAAATACATTACCATCCACAACAGCAATAGGTTCTTTGAAAGAAATGGAAGCAATGGCTGCTGCAGTGTATGGGCCAATACCGGTCAGTTTCTTCAATTCATTAAAGGTGCCGGGGAATTTTCCATCGTATTCATTGACGATTATTCGGGCACATTTATACATATTTCTGGCTCTTGAATAATACCCCAATCCCTGCCACAAACTCAGTATATCGTCTTCCTTTGCACCCGCCAGGTTATATATATCCGAATATTTATCTATAAATCTCAGGTAATATGGCAATCCTTGATTTATCCTGGTTTGTTGAAGAATGATCTCGGAGATCCATACATGATAAGGGTCATTAGTTTTTCTCCAGGGTAAGTCTCTTTTGTTTGACTGATACCAATTCAACAATTTATGACTAAAGACTTTCTTCATGTTTCAATTAATAATATAAGACCCCTATCCGGGAATTTTGTTTCATTTTATTTTCATAATACACAAGGAGCCATTACTTTTGTGGCTCTAAATTAATTGGTATTAAGAACTTTAGCTCATTTTAAACCCTTTTGTATTGTGACAAAAGCAGAAGTAATTTCAAAGATTTCAGAGCAGACGGGTATTGACAAAGCTGATGTGCAAGTAACCGTTGAGGCGCTATTTAGTGTAATCAAGAACTCGATGGCCGAAGGCGAAAATATTTATGTTCGTGGATTTGGTAGTTTTGTCAATAGAAAACGGGCAAAAAAAGTGGCCAGAAACATTTCAAAGAATACGGCTATTATAATCAACGAGCATTACGTGCCAAACTTCAAGCCTTCCAAGGTTTTTATTGAGAAAATTAAGTTAAGCGACAGAGTAAAAGAAGCTAATACTTAGTTTTCCTGTTCTTTAATTAATTCCCTACGGGGCGTCGATGTTAGTTAAAAGATTATTAATCGTTGTCTTCACGATCATTGTGATTGTGCTTCTTTACTATCTGCCTAAAGTGGTCGTAAGAAACGATGAGGAATTGAAAACCGGATCAGATGTAGAGAGACGTGATGAAGTGGTCGAAGAGGCGTTCATTGAACAATATAATGAAGAGATAGCTCCTGAGATCGTTGAAAAGTTGATACGTTTTCGAAGTGATTTCGATTTTACTGAGAATAATCAACGAAAACTCATATTGGCAGACTCTTTATCAAATCTGTACAAATCTGTTTTCAGATACGATAGTGCGGCTAAATTCGAAGCGGTTAAAGCAGAAATTGCTCCGACTATTGAAAATATTGAAGCAGCTGGAGACGCATATTATGAAGCACTCGGGTTTGCCATGGATAAAAATAAAGCGGCATTACTCGGGGTAAGAGCCAGGAAATATTTTAATATGGTACTGGAAATTAATCCCGACAGATATGACATTAAAACAAAAGTTGGCATGACCTATATTTCAACGGATGATCCCATGAGGGGTGTCAGAACGTTGAAGGATGTTATTGAACAGGATCCAGAAAATGAACTGGCTTTATTTAATTTAGGAGTTCTCTCAGTTCAATCTGGACAATATGACGAGGCAGTTAAATGGTTCAAATCTCTGACGAGGGTGAATCCACAAAATTTGCAAGGTCAATTTTATTTGGGGGTAAGCTATTTTGAGAAGGGAGATAAGGGAAATGCCATAAAGCAATTTGAGCTTGTTAAAAGCATGGAGAGTGATCCATCAGTTCGAGCTACTGCTGAGAGTTATCTTGAAGTATTATTGTAAAGAGAATACACAACTTTAAAAATATTAAAATATGCCTTGCGGTAAAAAAAGAAAAAGACATAAGATCGCTACTCATAAAAGGAAGAAGCGACTTAGAAAAAACAGACATAAGAAGAAATAATCAGGTCTTCTTTATAAATATTTAAAAATAGGGTTTACTAAATATAATATAGGTGAATAATAACCTTGTTATCAACGCTACACAGGATGGAAGTCGAATAGCCCTATTGAGAGATAAAGACCTTGTTGAATTTCATTTCGAAGGATCGGCAAACGAATTTAAGGTAGGTGATATCTACCTGGGGACTGTTAAAAAGGTAGTACCCGGATTAAATGCAGCCTTTATTAACATAGGATATGAAAAGGATGCTTTTCTACATTACCTGGATATGGGTCCGCAGATCAGAACACTGAATAAATTTGCAAAGTTTGCCCAGACTAGAAAGAATACTACAGCTAAGCTTGAAAAGTTCAAGAATGAACCTGATATTGACAAGCTTGGTAAGATCTCACAAGTTCTGACAAAAAATCAGAAGATACTTGTTCAGATCGTTAAGGAACCTATCTCGACAAAAGGGCCTCGACTTTCAGGCGAACTGTCCATTGCTGGACGGCATATTGTGCTTGTGCCATTTTCAAACACCGTCAGTATATCCAAAAAGATTTCTGATAAGGATGAACGCAAACGGCTCACTAGGCTGATTATGTCTATTAAACCAGAGAATTTTGGAGTTATAATTCGGACTGTTGCTGAAGGAAAAGAGGTTGCAGAATTAGATCGTGACTTGAGAAAAAACCATGAAGTCTGGTCACAGGGAGTCAAAATACTAAAAAGTGCCAGACCCGGACAAAAGATCATTGGTGAAATGAGCAGGGCATCTTCTATTCTCAGGGATGTTCTGAATGAGTCATTTGATGGCATTTCTGTTGACACTCGTGAAATGTATGAAGAAATTAGATCATACATGCGGAGTATCGCCCCTGATAAGGAAAAGATACTCAAGTTCTACAACGGGAAATCCAAAATATTTGAACAATTCGGGATAGAGAAGCAGGTCAAATCACTTTTTGGCCAATCTGTAAGTCTTCCACGAGGCGGGTACCTGGTAATTGAGCATACCGAAGCCCTTCACGTAATAGACGTTAACAGTGGAAACAAGTCTAATTCCGAAGGGGATCAGGAAACCACTGCTACAAATGTTAATCTGGAGGCTGCAAAAGAAGTTGCCAGGCAGCTTAGACTTCGCGATATGGGCGGCATCATTGTAATCGATTTCATAGACATGAGAAAAGCTGAAAACAAAAAGCGTGTTTATGAAAAGATGAAAACGGAAATGAAAGACGACCGATCAAAGTTTACAATTCTTCCCTTATCCAAATTTGGTCTTATACAAATTACCAGACAGCGGGTAAGACCTGAAATGAATATATCTACTCAGGAAACCTGTCCCACTTGTACCGGATCCGGGAAAATCTCAGCCTCCATTTTGGTGTCTGATAAAGTTGAAAGAAGCCTGGACTATATTTTAACCAAACAGAATGAGAAAGGGATCAGGATAATCCTGCATCCATTTTTATATGCCTACTTTAAGCAGGGGATATTATCATATCAGGTAAGATGGCTTTTTAAATATTTGAAGTGGGTTATACTGGAATCAGATACTTCACTTGGTATTACCGATTACCATTTTCATAATAAACTCGGTGAAGCCATTGAAGTTAGTTAACGGAAGCCTGTAAGAGTACTTTCACACAGTAATTACATTTGAAAATATTCTATTGTTAAATTTGTCATAGACAATATGAGTTGAGATGATAGATAATCTTGAAGATATTAAGTCACGTTTTGAAGAAGTTGGCCAATTACTGATACAACCGGACGTAATGTCGGATATGTCGAATTACTCCAAGTTAAGTAAGGAGTACAAGGATCTTGAAAAGATTGTTCAGAAATACAATGCATACAGCAAAGTACTGAGTGATATTAAAAGTGCTAAATCAGTTCTGGAAACAGAGAAAGAACCCGAATTCAGGGAAATGGCAAAAATGGAGTTGGATGAACTCACCCCCAAAAGGGATGAATTTGAAGATGAGATCAAGACAATGTTGATACCAAAAGATCCAAATGATAGCAAAGACGTTATTGTTGAGATCAGGGCCGGAACAGGAGGGGATGAAGCAGCCATATTCGCCGGTGATTTATTCAGAATGTATCAGCGTTTTGCCGAACAGAAAAAATGGAAATTCAGTGTATTGGATATTACAGAAGGAACTTCAGGGGGGTATAAGGAAATTGTCAGTACGGTTAGTGGAGCGGATGTATATGGAATGATGAAATATGAATCGGGTGTTCACCGCGTACAAAGGGTCCCTGCAACCGAAAGCCAGGGACGGGTTCATACCTCCGCCGCCAGCGTTGCCGTATTGCCTGAAATGGATGAAGTAGAAGTGAAGCTGGATATGAATGAAGTACGTAAGGATACGTTTTGTTCTTCCGGTCCGGGAGGACAATCTGTTAACACTACTTACTCAGCTGTTCGTCTGACCCATCTCCCAACCGGGATTGTAGTTACGTGCCAGGATGAAAAATCCCAGATCAAGAACCTTGATAAAGCGATGAAAGTTCTTCGATCAAGGTTATATGAAATTGAATTGGAGAAGCATAATAAAG
>SDBV01011960.1_pt1 | contig 11170 bp, 7 predicted proteins | sample 2277081 | NCBI WGS metagenome assembly SDBV01 (sample SAMN10402039, study PRJNA504765) | marine sediment metagenome | isolation source: marine sediment core GS10_PC15, 223 cmbsf | place: Arctic Ocean: Southern Knipovich Ridge | collected 2010
AATCTCCTTGTCCAAGACAATGTAACGCTTGTCTGTTTTGCCGTCGCGGGTTAAAGTTTCCAACTCCCGCAGACGCGCTTGCTTATCGAGCAGATCGGCCTCCAACTTGGCCACCTCGGGATCGCGAAGCAAGATCTGTTCTATCGCGGTTTCCGGTATCGGAATCTCTTTGCCCGCCTCCAGTGAATTTTCAAAAGCCTTTAGTTGGGCTTGCAGAATCTCGCAATTGACCTCGGTGTCGACCAGTCGGTTTTCCCAGTCAGCCAAGGGGCGTCGCGTGGGCGCTTCCGCTTCTGCGGCGACATAAGGGTCCTTGCCCGTGGCCTCTATCGTCAGTTCACGAACGTAGTCGCGTACTATATTGAGACCCTTCTTACGACGTTGCTGTTCTCCCTCCAGCAAGTCTACCACCTCTTGCACTTGATTGGCTTCGGTTGTTTTGTGCAGGCGGAAATAAGAATCGACTATTGCGTTGACTATGGCCGCCGCGTTTTGTGGGTTGTCGCTCTCATACGATATCTGGAAAAGTTCGGAACGACCGACCGGTTTTGCCGTGACTGCTCCCGCAATAACCGCGATTGGATCTTCGGCCTCGCTGATTTCGCTAATCTGGGCAATTTCCGGATTGCTGACAACCGAGCTAAGCACCAATGGGCTGCGAATCAGTTGCACCTGGGTTTCCACGAATTGTCGCGATGCCTCGTTGTCGCGAAAAACGACATAAGGACTGGAATCCTCGATGCTTAGCCAGGCCTGGGCCTGATAAATCTCCTTGGTGAAAAATATCACAATCACCGCAACCGCCGACGCGCCAAGTACAATCCCGGCCGGGACGGCAAGCTTCCACCAACGACGAAATACGTCCAGGATGAAGTGCGGTGTTATGCTCTGATTCGTCTTGTTCTGCATGGGAATGTTGCCTCCAATAATAGTTGCTTCCTAAAAATCATTTAGATGCTTTCTCTTCGAATTATTTTCCCCACGTCTAATTGGTCTACTTCTCTAATCAGCTTTCCCAAGTACCACAGCACGATCGCGAACAATAATGCCGCAAAGGGGATCATTATCCAACCGGACATGTCGTGCGTAAATTCGTGTGCGGCTTCGCCGGAGATGTATTGATTCAATAGGCCCGTTACCACGATTCGTGTCGAATTCGCGATCAGGGCGATCGGTATTACGCTCGCAAGCAGCATCCCCTTTATCCACCACGAACGCCTGACTAAAACCACATAGGCATAAGCCAGGGCGAAAATCCCCACGAAAATCCTCAGACCGCTACAGGCCTGTGCGACCTCGAGACGCGCGTCGCCCAACAAAATCGTGTTCCCCTCGGCCAAGGCCGGTTGGCCCAGAAACTGCAACGCCCAACAGCTTAGCTTCGTGGCAAAACCCTGCAACGGAAGGCTCAACGCCTGTTCCAGTCTGAACGGCAAGGGGATCATGAACCAAAGAAAGGCCACCGACGGCAACGCCCAACGCAAAACCTTCCACCCGAAAAACAGCCAGACTATGCCCGCCACCCAGACGAGAATCGACCAGCCGTCTACCGCGTCAACGTAAGCAAAAGCGCCGGCCGCACGAAAAAGAATGCTTGCCACTATCGGAATTAAGCCCGCCCAATACAATCCCGGCGACCACCCTGGAAAGCTGTCGCGACGAACCCAAAGAAAAAATATCGCCAGGGGAATAACGAAATAACCATGCGAATAGTCGGGCTCGCGGTCCCAGGTTTCCACCATCAGCATCAGCGCGGGCCAGTAGGACCAGACGAACGAAAACGGTACGACCACAGCGGCCGCCACAAGCGTGTATAGCCGAAGGCCCGCCAATTGCACGTCGACCGCTGCAACGGTGGCGCCGACACAAGACCGCTGATCGCTATCGCGACTGGTCTCGCTCACAAGCGCATCGTTTGTGGTCTTGTCCGGTTGCGTCATCTGATGTTGTTGCTGAGTTTCAGGTCGATCCGCCCACATTTCACTGACGGCCATGTAACTATGGCCCGTGGGCCTGAATGTATTGGCAACTCAAGATTCAATCAATTTCCACATCCATGCAACAACGTGCGTCCCTTCAAGTGGCAGGCCCGAGAAAGTTATCCCATCCGATTCCTTCAAGCGATGTCTTCCAGTCGGCTGAAAGTCTCATTGCCGTCATTCTCGAAAAAGTTGAACATTTCGAACTCAAGATCACCCGAAAACAGACCGTATCCAGCAGTGCCGAACTTATCAACACATCATAATTGGGGATCATTCTCTGTCAAGTCCCCCAGGATTAGGGAGCATACCCAAGAAGAGGTACAATGTCTATGTAGTCTATGTATAATGCCGTAGGAGGAAGATCGTTCCAATCGGATGAAAACGAGAATCGACGATTCCGGAGGTGAGGGTAATCGTTACAAAGTATCCAGCCACGCGCGGGCCCTCCTCTTTTCGGGCCGTATTGCAATTTTCGCTCAAGGAAAACAATTGACATTCCACGTGGGCAATCTATTTTTCAATGTCCTTCATGAGAAGGAACTCGTCCCTTTACTTTTCATTCGTACTTTCGACGGAACTCCCGCCATGGTGTCTGTCCGGTGTTTTGCCGCTATTTCGGCGGTTGCCCGGCGGGCTGGGCCTGCATAATGCTGTTCGACAGATAAACGGCAAGCGTCTAATTGCACGACGTTTGCCAATGATTGTCGCAGTATCCGCTACACCTTGATTTATCTTCAGAGGCATGGGCAAGCAATGTCAGTAATTGAATTACCGGCGGTGGACACATCCAGTAAACACCCAGAAGATCAAACGACGGCCGATGTCGACTATAAAATCGCGTCTACGCGCGAGCAACGTGCCGCAGCTTTTCGACTCGTTTACGAGGCATATTTGAGGGCCGGCCTGGGCGAACCCAACGTGCATGGAATGCGCGTTACGCCCTACCATCTCTTGCCGACCACCGAGGTTTTCGTGGCGATTTGCCGCGAGCAAGCCGCTTTTACCGTAACTCTCGTCGGCGACGGAGAACTCGGCCTGCCCATGGAGGCCGTCTACCCTGGCGAGGTCGAAAGTCGGCGAGAACAGGGGCTACGCGTCGGCGAGGTTTCCTGTTTGGCCGACCGTCGCAGCGAATTCAGACGCTGTTTTCCAGTTTTTCTCAGACTCTGCCGTTTCACGGCCCAATACGCATGGCGCATCGGGCTGCACCAGTTGCTCGTGGCGGTACACCCCAAACACGCCAGATTTTATAAGCGATTCATGGATTTCGAACCCATCGGCCAGCAGCGATCCTATCCGTCGGTGCGAAATAATCCGGCGGTTGCAATGATGCTCGACATGGTGAGACTTCATCGCCAACGGCCCGAAGCCTACTACACGCTATTTGCGCCCGTTATTGATTGCGATCTTCTAAAGCCGCAACCGATCACACGCTCGCAAAGTGAATATTTTTCCCCAATGGTCGATTCCAACTTCAATTTCGCACCGCTTGGCAACGGCCACGGTTCCGATCGAAACACCAGCGATGACATGCTGGCGACCACGGTCTAGCCCGTTGAAAAGCGGCGGATAGCAAATTCGGGTGCCGATGGTTGTTGGGTATTAGACTTGAGACTAGAAATCTGAACGAAGAACCGTATTTGGGTTTATTTTCTCCGGCCCAGCCCCACCTCGGCGTTTTCTGCGCCGTTAAACGTCCTTTTGCTACCGTCGTAGTGTCGTTATGCCCGCCCCATATTGCCCGTTATGGGCAATATGGATAATTAGCGCAAGCCTTACAGACCCCATTGTTTGCCAAAACTCGCGCATATGTGTAATATGGGTGGAATGTTTGCCGCGGCATGGAAAGAGGCGGGATATCGTAATCCCAACCAGACGCCTTATCTTGTCTAATCTAGTGGTTCTCCTTTTTTTCCAATCGGAAAGTGTACCGTTAGAGTTGACCGGGATCAGTAGTATTAACAATTTATTTATTGAAAGGGGGTGCAAACGCAAGGCAAGCAAGGCACGGAATAGAAATAAGAGACACCGGCGGCAAAGCGCCGAGCGAAAACGATTGAACCGTAGATTATGCCCATATTAACACGCTTACTAAATGGAGAAAGTGATGACCGTCTCATCCCCAAGTGTCTCTCGGTCGCCGTTGTTCGGCCTCCGACCATCGCTACCTTCGGTAGAGGCTTCAAGCCATTATTGCGCTAGAAATTCAATAATCGACCGGTCTCTTAGTCAGGTCGAGCCGGAACGAAAAACCACATTCAAAATCGCGTCACGTCGAGAAGAACTCAAAGCGGCCCTGGAAATGGTTTACCGTGCCTATGTGCAATCCGGTTTGACTCATTCGAGTCGGCATGAAATTCGCGTCACTCCGTATCACACTCTGTCAACGACCGAGGTACTCGTTGCAAAAGATCGCGGCAAGGTTGTTTGTACGATGAGCCTGGTCCGCGATGCCGGACTGGGATTACCGACGGAGGCCATCTACGAAAGAGAAATCGAACAACGGCGGCGGCGAGGGATACGCCTGGCCGAGGTCTCCTGTCTGGCCGACAATCGCAAGGGTGAAGCCGGTTCATTTTCGATCGTGTCGCGGTTAATGGCCCTTACGGGCCAGTGTGCCCTGCGACGCGGAGTCGACCAGCTTGTGATTGTCGTTCACCCCCGCCACGCCGCGTTCTACCAGCGATTTATCGCCTTCGAGCCGATTGGTGAAGAAAAAACCTACGCCGCGGTCTGCGACAAGCCGGCCGTTTTACTGGTGATGGACCTGAAGCGGTTGAGCTTCGATCACCCAAAAGCCTACAAGCGTTTGTTCGGGAAACCGTTTCCCCAGGAGGTTTTGCGTTATAAACCGATATCGCCGGAACTGCGGTACGAACTTAGGTATCTGGCTGAAGAACTCCAGGAAACCGAACATTATGACGAATCGGCACTGGTGCCCGTTTGTGCGTAGCGGGTTCGGGCAGCCGAATCAGTGGCTCAGTGGCGGAGAATTGGTTTTGGAGAAAACACCTGCTTCCCCCAAACTGGAGGGTTTCGTTAGAAGCACCCAGTTTCACGGAGGAAACGGGCATGGTATGCCATTTTAACGTCTCGAACGCTTGTCCACAGCCCAATACCTGGCAACTTTTGGTGCGTCGCGGACGCACCCTACGAAATTCTGAAATCCGAAGTCTGAAGTCTCCCCCCTAAAGCATATCCAGCGGATCGACGTCTACGATCCACTGGACATCTTCCGGTGGGACGAGCGTAGCGGTTGCCGCGCGGGTTGCCGAGCGTAGCAGATCGGCGTTTGCGCCTTGCACTTGTATCTGAAACCGATAACGACCGCGGAGCTTGGCGAACGGCGCGGGCGCCGGGCCCAAAAGACGCGCGCCGGCGTTGTGCTCTTGCAGCGATTGTCGCAGCGTCTCGGCCAGATGTTCGGCGAACTGTTGCGCGATCTGTTCCCGCGGCCCGCGGATCACAAACCGCAACATCGTGGAATAAGGCGGATAGGAAAGCATCTTGCGGACGGGCAACTCGCCGGCCGCAAATGCCTTGTAATCGTGTCCTGCGGCGGCCACGATGGCCGGATGGTCGGGGCTGAAGGTTTGCACCAGCACGCGGCCGCCTCGATCGCCGCGCCCCGTGCGGCCGGCCACTTGGGTGACCAGTTGAAAGGTCCGCTCGGCGGCGCGAAAGTCGGGCAGGTGCAAGGCCGTGTCGGCATTGATTACGCCCACCAGCGTCACGTTGGGGAAATCCAGTCCCTTGGCGATCATCTGCGTGCCCAGAAGAATGTGAACCTTGCCCTGGCGAAAGGCGTCCAAGGCCGCCTGGTGGCTGCCGCGGCCGCGCATGCTGTCGGAGTCCATGCGCAAACAGGGGGCGTTGGGAAAACGGGCTTTGACCTCGGCCTCCAGCCGCTGCGTGCCCTGCCCGCTGTAGCGGATGCCGCTGAACGTACATTCCGGACACTCGTCGGGCGCGGTGATGGTATGGTCGCAATAGTGGCAAAGGGCCGTGTCGTCGCTGCGATGGTGCGTCAGGGCGATTTCGCAATGGGGACACACCACCACATGCCCACAGGCCGGGCATTGTATGTGCGTGGAATAGCCGCGGCGGTTGAGCAAAAGCATAACCTGCCCGCCGTTGCCCAGAGCTTCGACCATGGCCGCGTGCAGGTGCCGGCTGATCGAACCGCGTGAACTCCGCGAGTGGATCTGCTGGCGAAGGTCGACGATGTCGACGTTGGGCAACGGCAAATTCCGCACCCTACGCGGCATCTCCAGCAAAAGGAACTCGCCCGTCGATGCGCGATAAAAACTGTCCAGCGACGGCGTGGCCGAGCCCAACACCAGCGGCACGTTCTCGGCTTTGGAACGAGCAATGGCAACGTCGCGGGCATGATACCGGGGAGCGATCTCTTGCTTGAACGTAGACTCGTGCTCCTCGTCCAAAACGATCAAGCCCAAGTTCGGCGTGGGCGCGAAAACCGCGCTGCGAGCGCCGACCACTACCTGCACCCTGCCCTCGGCGATCTGCTGCCAGTGCCAATGACGCTCGGCGTCACTCAGATGGCTATGCAAAACGGCCACCCGCGAAAACCGCGCTTCAAATCGGGCCAGCGTCTGCGGCGTGAGGCTGATTTCCGGCACCAATACTATCGCCTGCCGCCCGTAGCCCACAATCTCCTGGATGGCCTGGATGTAAACTTCCGTCTTGCCGCTGCCGGTCACACCGTGAACCAGCAGCGTTCTATGCCGCCGCGACTCGAGCGTTTCCAAGATCGCGTCGAGAACCCTCTGCTGATCGGCGTTGAGCGTCAGATTCGCCTCGGCCGCCACCGTCGACGGGGAAACCTTGCCCGTATAAATACGTCCGGCACGCGCGGTTATCAGTCCATTTTTGCGCAACGTAGCAATCGGCGATTGCGTACAGTCCGCCATCCGCGCAAGCTGCGGCGGCGTCATCGGTTGCCCGAATTCGCTCAAGACCTTCATCACCTTCGCCTGCTTGGACGAGAGCTCGGCCGACTTCATCCGCGCGGCAATATCGGCGGCGGGAAGAAGCAGCGTGGTCTTGCGGGTGCCCGCCTTCATCCGCACGCCGGCCGGCACCACGGCCTTGAGAACTTGCGGCAGTTCGCAAAGATATTGCGCGGCGATCCACTCCGTCAGCCGCAACATCGACGGCGACAAAAGGCTCTTCTTGTCGATCACGCTGTCGACCGCCTTAAGACGCCGCCCACCGGCCGGCTTGGTCTCCAAGCGGATACAATAACCGTCCAACCGCCGGTTCCCCCGGCCCAAGGGCACATTCACCCGCCGCCCGGGCTCGAGCAATTCTTGCAAACGCTCGGGCACGCTATAGTCGAATTCACCCGTCGGCCCGCTCGGAAAAACAATTGTGGCGACAAGCTGCTCGCCCCGGTCGTCCAACTCCCAAGGCGTCGCATCATCCTCGAACAAACTAGGCTGATGATCTACCATTTCTTCGCGTGTAATGTAGGGTGCGTCCGCGACGCACCATGAGACTCGCCGAAAATCGCCTTCATGCAAATCTGCGACCACGTTTCAAAGCCGTCCAAATTCTTGAGAATCTCGCCCACGGGCCGGAAGCCGCATTCGATAATTTCGCTCTCGCGGGGCTTTACTGCCGCACGCTCCACGTCAAACAGATAAACCATGCCCAGGTGAACGCTGCCCACCGGCGTCTCGTCGTCGTTGATCATGCCCACGCAACTCGACCGGTACGGCGTGTCTATTTCCACTTCTTCTTCGAGCTCGCGTCGCATCCCCTCCTCGAACACCCCCTCGGTCGGCGCGTCGGCGTTTGAAACGTCGGCGTCGGAAACGTGACCGCCGATGCCCACGCTCTTTTTGCTGTGCAAACGACCCTCGCCCTGGCCCTTACCACGGGTGTACTGAAAAACCGTCTCGGCGCCCGATTCGGCGCGATGGCGAAAAATCACGTAGGGAATCAATTGCTTGAAGCTGGGATCGCCTTCAACCTCGTCACGCGGCCTGAAGCTCACGTGCGCCGGATTGAGCAACTCTTGCAAATAATCATCCACCTCGCTGGAAAAGCCCTGAAAATGACCGAGTCGGTGGAAAACCTCGGTGGGAACAACTAATACTCTCTCGGCGGGCGTCTCTGACACGGCGTAACTCCCTTGTGTAACTATCTTGACTTCTCACTGCCAGAACACCCGTCGCAAGCGACCGGGCGAAACTGGTGCGTCAATTCTACCGACTCGGCAGCCGTTTGTGGAGCACTTTCTCCATCATGCTCACATACCCCAGCTTACAGGACAACCATCGCGTCGCCGTAGCTATATAAGCGGTACTCCTCGCCAACGGCTTCCTCGTAGGCCCGCCGTATCAGATCATCACCGCCGAACGTGCGTACCAGAATTAGAAGTGTGGTTCGCGGCAGATGAAAATTCGTCATCAGAACGTCAACCGCCCGAAAACTGTACGGCGGGCGAATAAACAGATCGGTTTGACCACGAAACGGCCGAATCCGTGTAACGCCACCACAAGCGTCGCCGCTAACTGATGCGGCCGTTTCCAGCAATCGCGTGGATGTCGTGCCCACGGCCACCGTCCGCCCACCGGCCCGACGGCAATCGTTTATCGTCTGGGCCGTTTCCGCGTCAATGCTCCCCCATTCCGCATGCATTTTGTGCACCGCCAAAACATCGCTGGATATGGGGCGAAACGTGCCTGCCCCCACATGCAACGTCAACCGACAAAGCGTCGTGCCCTGTTCTTTCAGCTTCCGCAGCAGCCGTTCGGTAAAATGTAAACCGGCTGTCGGAGCCGCTACCGCACCCGGCGCTCGCGCAAAAATCGTCTGATAGCTCTGTCGATCCGCGTCTACCATTTCGCCCTTGCGGATATACGGCGGCAACGGCACCCGGCCAACCCGATCCAGCAGTGTTAACATCTCCTCGTTAGACTCAGGCTTAACCACCCAAATACCCTCGTCTCGCCTGTCTACCAAGCGCAGCCGCACATCCTCACGCCCCTGGACGTCCTCCAGCGTGATCGACTCGCCGGCGGTGAGCTTCCCCCGGGTCTTGCCCATCACGCGCCAGAACCCCTTCTTGTCGGCATCGAGAAACAGCCCCTCCCATCGCCCGCCGGTTTCGGTTCGATAACCCACCAATCGAGCCGGGATCACCTTCGTATCATTTAGCACCAAGCAATCGGCCGGGCCGAGAATTTCCGGCAAATCTCGGACGTGCCGATGTTCTATCGATTGCCGGTGGCGGTCGACCACCAAAAGCCGGGCATCCTCGCGGCGGTTCAACGGAGTCTGGGCGATCAACTCTTTTGGCAATTCGTAATCGTATTGGTCAAGTTCCGACATTTCGCCTCGATCCACTCCATTTGTCCCGTTACCCCTCCGCTCACGTTCATATAAACGCCTACAAAAGGTATGCTATACCAATCGACTAAACCGAGTATCCAGTATATGGCCAACATGAATAAACTGAAAGTCGCGCTTTGCATCACCGAACTCGACTGGGGCGGGGCCGAACGCTGCCTCGTTCGGCTGGCCACCGGCCTGGACCGCGATCGTTTCGTGCCCACAGTCTATTGCCTGGCGCCGCCGCCAAAAGGCGAGGCGAGCTGCCTCGCCCCGCTCGAAGAGGCCGGGATTACCGTCCACTGCCTGAACGGAAAAACAAAGTGGCATTTCCCGCTGGTTTTCCGCCGCCTTACCGAACTCTTCAAAAAACACCGCCCCGATGTCGTGCAAAGCTTTCTCTTCCACGCCAATTTCATGGCCGCCGTGGCCGCCCATCGGGCACGCCTTCGTCCGGTAATTTCCTGCATTCGCGTGGCCGAACGCCGCACCAACATACCCTTTTTGGCCAATCGCTACATTGGCCGCTGGATCGACCGCTACGTCTGTGTAAGCCATTCGGTGGCCGAGTTCTACCGCACAAAAACCCGCATTTCCACCGATAAAATGTTGGTCATCCCCAACGGGATCGATCTCGATGCCTATCCCTCCTCAAACGCGCAGACGACCGGTCCTTCCGACCTGGGCATTCCGCCAGGGCGACGACTGGTGTGTTTCGTGGGACGTCTCGAACCACAAAAAGGTGTGCAGTGGCTGGTCGAAACGGCCGGCGGCTGGCTCGAAAAAATGCCCCAGTGCGACCTCTTAATCGTCGGCGACGGGCCGCAGCGAAAACTGCTCGAACGTATTGCCGAGTCCAAAAACATCAGCAATCGCATCCACTTCGTCGGCCTACGGACCGATGTGCCGCAGATCCTCGCCCGCTGCGAACTACTCGTCCTGCCCTCGGCCTGGGAGGGCATGCCCAACGTCGTCATGGAGGCCATGGCATCGGCACGGCCGGTTGTGGCCTGCGACGTCGAGGGCGTCCGCGAGCTGCTCGGTCCCGCAACGGCCCCACAAATGATTGCCCACGGCGACACGGCGGCCATGGGCACGAAAATCGTAGCCTTGCTCTGTGATCCGGAATTAGCCCGCCGCCTTGGCAAGGAAAATCGCCGCAGAATCGAGCGTAATTTCTCTCTTGCCACGATGATCCGCTCCTACGAGCATCTTTGGGAATCGTTGGCCACGAATAAGAAAAAATCCTGAGATTTTTTCGCGCCGATGGTCGCCGGCACTTGCGCCATCTCGAATTGCCGGAAGTCATATACTGGCCCCAGCCTACGTCGAGGGCAATCACTCTACACGCCCGCGGCCACGCCACCACGAGCAAAAAAACCAGTCAATTTCTTGCCAAAACCCAGGTTGACCAATTCTTCAAAACGATTATCTTTGGGGAATCGTGGGGAGCAGTGGTGGAAAATGGCAAGAAATGGTACTCACCGGGACATTTGAGAGAGCTATTGACGAAAAGCTTCGGGTTTCCGTGCCCAAGCCGCTTCGCGAGGCTCTGTTATGCAAATCCTCTCCTGGTAAGCACTGTGGTGTTGTTTATGTTGCTCCCGGGACTGACGGGTCACTGGCAATTTACACGGAGGAAGCATTCTCTCATTTGGCCGAGCGTCTGGCCGGCGTCTCGCCTACCGAACAACATGTGCGGGCGTTCACTCGATTGTTTTACGCCCGCGCGCACAGGGCCGAGTTCGACCGCCAAGGGCGAATTCGCATCTCGGCGGAACTGGCCGAGTTGGCCGGTCTGGGTCGCGAAGCCGTAATGCTCGGCGTTC
>SDBV01011961.1_pt1 | contig 11170 bp, 11 predicted proteins | sample 2277081 | NCBI WGS metagenome assembly SDBV01 (sample SAMN10402039, study PRJNA504765) | marine sediment metagenome | isolation source: marine sediment core GS10_PC15, 223 cmbsf | place: Arctic Ocean: Southern Knipovich Ridge | collected 2010
GATTTTGGTTCAGAGCAAGGCTTGAGCAATTTTGAAACCGCAGGCATAGCGGGCTATGTCGAGGATTTCAAAAGAGCGAAAACGCCGCTCTGGGCCAAAAGATGCCGTTTGTGGATGGGCACTTTCTAACAATCGTGATTTAAAAGACGTCTCCTTGCTTAATCAGAATTTATTTGTGTATCCGAAATTTCCATCATATGTCTTTTGCCACCATGGCCTCTGCCGTTCGATTCCCAATCATCGTGCATCCCGTTATCATTGAAATCCATATAGCCCGGGCCGTGCCAGTGGGATCCACCGTTTTGCGCATAATCACAAATACCGTCTTCGTTTACATCTGTAAAATCATGGTCCGGGCCGATATGCCATGGCTCTTCGAAATAGTCATTGATTCCATTTTGGTCATTATCCCGATACCGCATCCCTTCATGCCGGGCGTGGATGGGATGCATTACATCCCACCAGTCGGAAACGCCGTTACCGTTTTGGTCCATGAATCCAGGTCCATGCCAAGTATTGGAGCCATCTTGGCCATAGTCACAGACACCGTCAAAATTATCATCCGTAAAAGCGTGTCCCCGGGGGGCCGTTGCTTCCTCCCCATCAAATTGGCGTTCCGAATTAAATGTTCCATCCATCCGATTGGTGAGATGTGTGGTATGTTCCAGATAGTCGTTGACCTGATTATCGTTGTTGTCAAGATACATGGGGTAAACGGATTTTACATGCATTGCAGCCGCGCCACGACCATAACCGCTTATAAGCAACGCCGAAACGCCCACCAGCACTAGGGTTAAAAAACGGATTTTCATAATCATTCTCCTTTTAATCGTATGGGTCGTTTCATTCAAAATAGATTATCCCGGCATGGCCGATATCCGGATAATATAATCGATCAGTTTGAATGTTCATTGTCATATCGATTTCCATTTTGTTCTTTAAAACGCTTCTTTTTTATTTCAATTTCAATCAAAATAAAGCACAAATTGTACCATATTATGATATTTGAATCGTTTATTATCAAAGATATTAGAAATTGCCTCAGACATCGGTCGAGTGCCGGGAGCCGGGTTACAACCTATTGTCAGGAGGGAGTTCATCGCGACTGACTGAACATTTTGAGATAAATTGCAGCGTTGATATCGGTGCATGTGGGGGCTTTTAAAGAGGTTCCACCCATAAATTCCATTTTTGCCCTGCAGAGCTTTCTGGTGCGGATTTTTTGTTCGGATCAAGGCGAATTAAAATTTTAACCCCAAGTATATGCCTGGTATTTTGAGGATTACAATTTTATATTCAACACAGATATGGGCGAAAAAGATAGGTTTTGTCCAAACATTAAATAGCTTCCATCGTAGTTTGGATACATTAACACCTCGGGATCGGGCAATAACGATCCAACTTTAAAGATGCGTATGGTTATTAATGACCCAGCAAACCTCCCTGACACAAAGGAATCTTATTTATTTTAAAAAGGAAAAAATCGTGGTGTGATCCTGGCGTACTGACGGTATATCTCTCCAAATTGTCGCAAGGCCTGATGCTCTTCGCGTTTAGCCAATCGAACATACATGATTATCAAAATGGGAAACATGATGAGCGTCGGAATGGTGGGCCATTGAATTAAAAATCCGGTCAAAATCATGATAAATGCTGAATATTGAGGGTGTCGGATGCGCCCATAAGGGCCTGAAATGGCAATTATGTTCGCTTTTTGTGCGTTGTAAAGGACCTTCCAGGATTTCGCTAAAAATATGAGCCCGACAATAATCAAAATATTGCTCACCCAATGAAGCGGTCCGAAATGGGCATTGTCTGACCACCCGGCCAGTGTTTGCAGCAAATGGCTGGAATCGTGACTAAACCAGTCAATTTCCGGCTTGAACTTCATCAGCCAACCGCTAAGCAGATAGATGGTAAATGGAAATCCGTACATCTCGGTGAACAAGGCCACAATAAATGCTGAAAAGGCACCCAATGTTCGCCAATCGGTTTTTGTCCGTGGTCTGAAAAACCCTGTTGCAAATATCAGTATAAAAAGGATATTGACGATTACAAGACCCCAATGTCCGTATGCTTCCATGCTCTTTTTCCGACCTCTTTATGGTCATTCTCCGGTGTTCATTCGATCAAAAAAATCCCTGTGCAAACGAATCAATAAGTGGAACAAATTTCAAATCAAATTCCGTCGTTCACTAACAAAAACGGTTACGGTCGTGATGCATTACGAACTAGTGTCCATCCACAAACAGCATCTTTTGGCCCAGAGCGGCGTTTTCGCTCTTTTAAAATCCTCGAAATAGCCCGCTATGCCTTCGGTTTCAAAATTGCTCAAGCCTTGCTCTGAACCAAAATCTACCATTTGTGGACGGACACGAACTAAAAGATAAACCGGAAATTTGAATGGCCGGTCAAAATCAACAGACTGACGATCTCTTAACCGGTATCCGGAAACCGGAGTATCGGAATGCTGAAAAGCGGATAAACTTGATCGACATTTCCGATACCAAGCCCGAGAATACCGTTGCTGCAAAACATCTGAACCGCATCAAAAAAATCCCCATATCCGTATGGCGCCACATCGTAGTCGGCAAAAGACATAAATGGAATCAACCGCTGGTTCATCATTTCGGAAAAATGGGGATGCGTGACGGCAAGGAGCTGAATACCTTCCGGACCGCATGCGGCATCTTTGTCGATTTGGCGGATCAATCGATTGACGGTCCAGAATTTATATTCTGATCCGGAGCTGAATTTTACCCAGTAAAACCCTTTGGGTCTCGGGCATGCAAAAGGGCGCAGCCGGATGTGATCTTTTTTTGTAAAATCGATATATTCACACTGCCAGGTCCGTCGCCGCCGGGTTCGACAGGCAAAATCCCACGCATTTTGGCCTGAAAGAACGGGTTCTGAGTTGCCTTTGCCATCATCGCCAAAACCGTAACAAAGAATGGATCCGATAAATCCGTCATGAATATCATCCGTTGTCAGGTGTGGAAGGGGTTTGATTTTTTCAAAATCACTTTTTTGAATACCCCACCCCATTTTTCGACTGGCCTTTTGCCAGGCTTTAATTTGAGTGGCAATCGAAAAAACCTGCAATTCATTTGTCAGTTTTGACTTGCGATGAAAAATTTCGAATATCGAAAAAATAGATAACACGCGATAATTCATACAAATATTCGTTTTGACACTTTTCCCAACGCTTTCCATAGCGAGTCGATACGTATCTGAAAGCAATCCCAATCAAATATCGAGAGGTCGGGTTAAATCATCGCCGACAAAATCAAAGACCTCCGAATCAACCTCTATAAAGATACCCATCGCTGATTTGAAACATTTCGCTCCGACTTGAGTGGATTGATTCCAGTATTTTGCAGCAGTCAGAATCGATTTTCATGATTTATTTTATCATGTGCAATCAGTAGGGTGGCTTTCTGAGGAGACTTATGCATACCGCGCATCATCACAATGTGCATTAGGGGACATAAAAGAATGATGGCATAGGCTCCCCAGGAGCCGATCAGATTCAAATAAGAGAGAAAAGCGATTCCACCGATGGGAATGGCACAACAGAGGACCATTGCCATAAAATTATTTGATCTGATTTTTTCCCAAAAATAATTCAACATGGTTTTAACCTCCCGCCTGGTTGAGTCGGCTCTTACTCGGGTGATGATAAAGATCGGTTTCAGTCGCCTTTTGTTTTACAGCCGAATCTACCGACAAGCAGGATTGAGAAGCTGATCCATGTGTCTCTTCCGGTCCTAATATTTCCGATAACATCTCTGTGATGTAGGTATGTACATCCTGTGTGAGCAGGTTTGGCATGACATCTCCTTTTTTACTGATTAAGGGTTTGCAAAAAAATAACTTCACATTTTAGCATCTTACCTTCAGCCCATCTTTGGCCGATGCCTCACTCGCAAAATTATCGAAATAGCTCGCTATTGTTGTGGTTTTGCTCTTTCGGATCAGGCAAATCTAAGCCCAATCTAAGCGCCAATTCTGCTAAGTTATTTTTGTGCGAACCCTAAGTCGCCATCTTCACAGACAATAAGGGTTAATGGCATTCCATGCTTTTCCCCTTAGTGGCCTTGTTTAGCCGATCCAGGTAGCGGCCCCACAATCCCTTCCGCTTGGGGCCTTTCTTAAAATTCAAATACCGCTCAGGATCTTCCTTAAAGGCGTTTTTACACGCTTCAGCGCAAAAATAATAGCTGCGCAAATTGTGGATACATTTGAGATCGTTCTGTGGTGCGACCTTCATAAAACAGACCGGATCGATGTACACGTCATCGCTATGAATGTTCTCTTGCATGGGGTGTTATCTCCTTATTCATATATATCAATCAAATACCATTTAGTAGCAATGCAAATGTGGTGCCATTTTCATTATTAGAATGAGAATAAGCAATATCATTCGTCACTTTTTGCCGACACACCACTTTTTTAAATCGCCAACCTTGCTCCGATAAATCTTGCAAACTCCGGATAACATCCTAAAACAATTCAAGATTTAATTTCATATCAGCGATGCCGCGCTAAACGTCTTTAAACGAAAAATTGCAAAATCGACCCTAAAAGAGGTTTTAAAGCTGCTCATCGTAAAATCGGAATATAATCACTTTTGGATTCAACTCGAGAAAACGAAAGCTACATGCGACAAAAATTGGGTACAATATATCCAATATCGGCTCGAAAAAAAAAGGGTTTATGGGTAGGAAATATCCTTCTGCTCTGCTCCATTTAACCTAGATCGCATTTCAAGTTTGAATTTGACCCGAATCTAATTTTAATTTTTTAAGATACTTAAAAAAATTCTTAACAGGCCGACTTTGTTGCGAGAATCATCTTTTTCATTTTTTCTCCAATCAGACGGTTCAATATAATTTAGAAAGAAAGGGTGGAATCGAAACATTATCAATTGGGTTCGCCGAACTGAGAAGAGTAAAGTATAGAACTTTTTGAACGATAAAGCCGACCAGAATGATTGGCTACCCTTTTATAAATTATTGTTGAAATTAAACCGAAAGTATTGTTACTAAAGGTTATTAATTGCTTTAATTCTACTATATTCCAAAAATGAATACCGATAGGGAACGATTTATCAAGTTTCCGATTCTTCTGGCTGTCTTTTTTTGTTTATGATGTGATCAGTATCGAAAAGATTTCCACCGTAAACCGTACAATCATAAAAAGAATTCCCCCTGGATGTTTTTGTTCTTTATTACTATTGAAACGGAAACACCGAAACAATGGCCGAAAAAAATGCGCGCCGGTTTAGGCCCACATTATTAAACTAATGCCAAAATCGGATGCGCTGAAATTCAAGGGCTGGATAAATCAGTCGTCCTTGTACTTTAAAACCTTATCTGTTTTTTTCAGACCAGAGGCATGAAAATCATCTAAATTAAAGAAAGGAGAAAAAAATGATGAAACGGATCTTTTTACTGTTTTGTGTGGTGGCGTTGGCGGTTGGTTTTACCGCAACTGCAGGAGCGGAAAGCAAGCTTAGAGTCGGGATGGTTTTTGACATCGGGGGAAAGGGGGATCAATCGTTTAATGATTCGGCTTATCGAGGTCTTCAGTGGGCGTCTAAGTTGGGGGTTTCACATGTGGAAATAGAACCCGGTGCTGATGCAGACCGGGAAATGGGTTTGAGAATGATCGCCGACCAGGGATTTGATCTGGTGTTCGGAATCGGTTTTCTCTTTACCGATGCCATCAAGGCGGTTGCCGATGAATTTCCAAAGACAAAATTTGCCATTATCGACGGTTTTATCCCGGACAAACCCAACGTTTCTTCAATACTCTTCACAGAACATGAAGGCTCTTTTCTGGTAGGAATTATTGCGGGTATGAAAGCCAAAGAAGAAGGGAGTAATATTGTCGGATTTATCGGTGGAATGGATATCCCGCTCATTCACAAATTTGAAGCGGGATATAAAGCCGGTGTGGCGTATGCCAATCCGGAAATTAAAGTACTGAGCGATTATGCAGGTACAACCCCTTCGGCCTTTGCAGATCCGGTAAAGGGAAAAGAACTGGCCCTGGCCCAAATCGACAGAGGCGCCCGTGTGCTCTATCATGCATCCGGATTAACAGGTGTCGGTGTCTATGAAGCGGGTAAAGAGAAAAAAGTGTACGTTATCGGTGTCGACTCAAACCAGAACCACCTGGGGCATATCAAGGAGACCGGTGAAAATTTTGGACTCACCAGCATGCTCAAACAGGTGGATGTGGCTGTTTATCTGACGATCAGAGATTTGCTTGCGGGTAAGTTTAACGCAGGAGTCAGAATTTTCGGACTGGGTGATACCGTGTCACTTGACGGCAAGGTTTATCATGGTGTCTACTATGCCATGGATGAGTACAACAAAGATCTGGTCACCAAAGCCATGATCGATAAGGTGACCGATGCGGAGAAAAAAATTATCGCCGGCGAAATAAAGGTACCGGAAAAATAGCATTGCTAAATGATGATCGGGCTATGCGAAGGGTAATACCCTTCGCATGGTTTTGTTTTGAGGAGATAGAACCGTGGCGGACTATGCCGTCGAAATGCGTCATGTGACCAAAACATTCCCCCGGGTGACAGCCAACGACGATGTCACTTTCCGGGTTGAAAAAGGGGAAATACATGCGCTGGTCGGGGAAAACGGTGCCGGTAAATCCACACTGATGAATATTTTGTATGGACTCCTTCAGCCGGATGTTTCCACGATTGTGGTGAATGGTAAAGAAGTTCATTTTTCCGGACCCGGGGATGCCATTGCCCGAGGAATCGGAATGGTCCATCAGCATTTCATGCTGATCCCTGTTTTGACGGTGGCTGAAAATGTGGTCCTGGGCCAGGAGCCGTCAAAAAATGGATTTATCGATATGGCCCGGGCCAATTCAATTGTTCAAACGCTTTCCGACCAGTATGGGCTAAAAGTCGACCCCACCGCAAAGGTAGGGACATTGAGCGTGGGCATTGAACAGCGTATTGAAATTATCAAAGTCCTCTATCGTGGCGCTGAAATTCTCATACTGGATGAACCCACGGCTGTGCTGGCCCCCCAGGAGATTGAAGAATTTTTTGACATTCTGCGTTCGTTGCGAAATCAAGGCAAAACCATCATTTTTATTACCCATAAGCTACGGGAGGTCATGGCCATCTCCGATCGCGTAACGGTGATGCGGCGTGGCAAGGTCGTGGATAGCGTCAGCACCAAAAATACCACTATAGATGACATAGCCGCCATGATGGTGGGTCGTCAGGTTCTGTTTCGTGTAGATCGGGGCGAGGCAAATCCGGGTAAAGTCGTATTGAGTGTGGAAAATCTGCACGCCCGGAACAATAAACGGCTCCCGGCCCTTCGTGGATTGGCCCTGGAAGTCCGGGAAGGTGAGATTCTGGGGATCGCCGGTGTTGAAGGGAATGGACAAACCGAACTGGTAGAGGTCTTAACCGGGCTTCGAAAAGCCGAAAAGGGGAAGGTAATGCTCGTTGGAGCGGATATTACCAACGCTTCTCCCCGCCGAATCAGAGAATGCGGAACCGGCCATATTCCGGAAAACCGGCAGCGACGCGGATTGGTGATGGAATATACCGTAGCCATGAACCTCATTTTAGGGATTCACTATCGCCCGCCATTTGTAAAACAGATGGGCGTTGATGTAATCAATCGGGCTCCGATCAAAGAAAAAGCCACCCGGCTCATCCGGGAATTTGATATTCGTCCCACCGATACGGAAAATCCGGCCGGTAACCTGTCCGGCGGGAATCAGCAAAAAGTAATTGTCGCCCGGGAGATGGATCAAGACCCGAAACTTCTCATCGCCGCCCAGCCGACCCGGGGGATCGATGTCGGCTCGATCGAATTTATTCACCAGCGTTTGATCCAAGCCAGAAATGCATCAAAAGCAGTTTTGCTGATTTCGGCCGACCTTGAAGAAATTCTTTCTATTTCGGACCGAATAGCCGTGATGTACGAAGGCCGAATTGTCGGGATTCTAGATTCTGAAGAAGCCTCAGAGAAACAATTGGGGCTGATGATGACCGGAGGGGGAACTTAGCCGGTGAAAAAAAAGCATATGGCCGCTCACCTTTTCAGATCGAAAGCCTTTTTGGGAATTCTAGCGCCCCTCGTTGCCGTGGTGATGGCCTTTGTGGTCGGTGGTTTAATCATCCTCATCTTTATCACTTCCTATCGCTTGGCGGATGGTTCCCTGGACAGTCTCGAAAAAAAAGGAATTCCTGCTGATATTCTCAGCCGGTTGCAGTCCATCCAGGGAAAAGATTTTAATAATCGGGAGCTCTTTGAAAAAGCCCTGATCTCGGCTATCGGTGAAACGGATTACGCCCAATTCGGCACGATTATTTCCAAGCAGGCTTTTTCCCGAGAGAACCCGATTCAGGTATATAATGAAATTTTTAAAGCCGCTCTTAAAGATCGCAACGGCTGGGGAAATGTTCTGTATAGAGCAACGCCGTTAATTTTAACAGGACTGGCCGTGGCTTTTGCCTTCCAAGCCGGATTGTTCAACATCGGCGGGGAAGGCCAGATGGTCATCGGCGGATTTGCGCTTACCTGGGTCGGATTTACGATCACCGGGTTGCCGTGGTACTTGCACATACCGTTCGGTATATTGGCGGGTATTCTGGCCGGCGCGTTCTGGGGGGCCATTCCGGGGTATCTAAAAGCCACCCGTGGCGTTCACGAGGTGGTGACCACCATCATGCTCAACTGGATAGCAGTTGCCCTGACACAGTATTTAACAATGGCTTACAAACCCCCGGAGTCCTGGATTCCGCATACCTATAAAATTGCAAAAAGTGCCCAGCTTTCCCGAATTTATATTTACCTTAATTCAATCGGCATCGATTTCCCCAGAAGCAATCTTTTAAACACAGCCTTTTTTCTATCATTGGCCGCTGTGTTTATCGTGGCGTATATCCTCAAAAAAACCAAACTGGGATACGAAATTCGCGCCGTCGGACTCAATCCGAGCGCAGCGGAGTGTGCCGGAATCAGCGTGCCTAAAAATACGGTTCTGGCAATGGCCATCGGCGGGGCGCTTGCCGGGCTGGCCGGTGTGAATCAGGTTATGGGCTATAAGCACCGTTTTCAATACGGCGTTTTCGGAGGGCTCGGATTTGACGGCATCGGGGTGGCTTTTATCGGTAAAAACAGTCCCTTTGGTGTAGTGCTGGCCGCACTTTTGTTCGGCATTTTAGATCAGGGCGGACTGGCCATCGATGTTTCCACAAAAGTGCCCCGCGAGATTGTTTTGGTACTAAAAGCTGTTATTCTGATTTTTGTCGTCGTCAGTACCGAGATTACCAAACGAATGATAAAGGGCTTTCAAAAAAAAGACGAGGCCGCAACATGATCGAATCAATTTTACCGATTTTCGCATCCGCTATCCGATTCTCGATACCGTATACGCTGGCAGGTTTGGGAGGTACTTATTCCGAACGATCCGGAGTGGTAAACATCGGCCTGGAAGGGCAAATGCTCACGGGGGCGTTTACGGCGGTGGCCGTCAGCAACACTATCGGTAGTCCCTGGCTGGGGCTGGTGGCAGCGATTTTTGTCGGGATGCTGCTCGGACTGGCCCATGGTATCGTCTGCATTACGTTCAAATCGGACCAGATCGTCAGCGGACTGGCCATTATTATTTTCGCGTCTGGGATTACGGTTTTTTTCTCATGGCTGATGTTTAACAAGACCCAGATTCAATCTGAGGGATCACTTCGCGTCCCTTTTATTCATGATATTCCGATTGTTAAACTCATTTTCACCGAAATCCCTCCCCTTATTTTTCTAACGGCAATCATTGTTATTGCATCTCATTTTATCATCTTTAAAACCGTTTTCGGTCTGCGGCTGAGATCCGTGGGTGAGCATCCCAAAGCAGCAGATACGTTGGGAATCAACGTGTACAAAATGCGCTACACCGCCGTAATCATCAGCGGTGGGCTGGCCGGGTTGAGTGGGGCCTACCTTTCTTTGGAGCATGCCCACTATTTTGTTAAAGGCATCAGTGCCGGCCGCGGGTTTATCGGGCTGGCTTCGATGATTTTCGGTAAATGGACACCCCTGGGAACGGCCGGAGCCGGATTGCTGTTCGGATTCGGGGAGGCCATCAAACCGTATCTCCCAAAGATCGTACCGTCTCAATTCATCGACATGATCCCATATATTCTCACTATCATCGTTCTGACCGGCGCCATCGGAAGGGCCACACCCCCGGCCGTCATCGGAGTTCCCTACAGCAAAGAATGATTCGAAAAATCGTTTTTTTTACGCTTATCCTGATGCGCTTCCAAGAATGACCAAACCCGCACTGGTGCCGATTCTATCCGCTCCCGCTTTGATCATCGCACACGCCGTAACCCAATCTTTAATCCCACCGCTGGCCTTTATTTTCATTTCGTGACCGACGACCTTACGCATCAGGCGAACATCCGTCACGGTGGCGCCGCCTCCGGCAAAACCCGTACTGGTCTTGACGAAATCCGCACCTCCATTTTTAGAAATTTCACAAGCTCGAATTTTTTCTTCTTGGGTCAGGAGGGCGGTTTCGATAATGACTTTCAAAATTATTTTAGAATCCACGGATTGCCGTACGGCCCTGATATCTGCCTCGACGGTTTTAAAATCAGTGGATTTTAAAGCACCGATGTTCAATACCATGTCCAGTTCCCGGGCCCCGCATTCAACAGCCGTTTGGGCTTCAAACGCCTTGACCGATGAATGCATAGCGCCGAACGGAAATCCCACAACCGAGCAGACGGCCACATTCTCACCCTTTAATCTGCCGGCCACATGGGCAATATTTCCTGAATGAACGCAGACTGCCCTAAACCCATATTGCACGGCTTCATCACAGAATTGATCGATCACATCCACGGGAGCTTCAGGTTTGAGTATTGTGTGATCAATGTATGACGCCATCTCTTCAGGCGTTTTTAAAAAATCATTCTTGTCGTTATTCATCTTACCCCCTGTTAATTCTAAAGGAATTTTATTTTGTGTCCGTCCACAAATGGTAGATTTTGGTTCAGAGCAAGGCTTGAGCAATTTTGAAACCGCAGGCATAGCGGGCTATGTCGAGGATTTCAAAAGAGCGAAAACGCCGCTCTGGGCCAAAAAATGCCGTTTGTGGATGGGCACTA
>SDBV01011962.1_pt1 | contig 11170 bp, 9 predicted proteins | sample 2277081 | NCBI WGS metagenome assembly SDBV01 (sample SAMN10402039, study PRJNA504765) | marine sediment metagenome | isolation source: marine sediment core GS10_PC15, 223 cmbsf | place: Arctic Ocean: Southern Knipovich Ridge | collected 2010
GGGTGAGGCTGATTGTGGACCAGCCCGTCCATACCATCGAGACGAACATTCACGGGTCGGAGGTCGTGTTGAACCTGGCCGGTAAATTCGGCCGGCGGGTCCTGGTGGCTTCCTCCTCGGAGGTGTATGGAAAAAACACCAAGGTCCCCTTCGGGGAGGATGACGACACGACACTTGGCTCGACCCGTTTCACGCGATGGAGCTATGCCTGCACTAAGATGGTGGATGAGTATCTGGCGCTGGCGTATCACGATCAGTTTGGGCTGGAGGCGATTATTTGCCGGTTCTTCAACACCATAGGCCCGCGGCAAAAAGGCGAGTATGGGATGGTCGTCCCGAGATTCGTTCGGTGGGCGCTGCGAAACGATCCGATCGAGATTTATGGGACGGGGGAGCAGGTCCGATCTTTCTGCCACGTCGCCGACGTGGTTGGTGCTCTAACACGACTGATCGAATGCGACCAGGCCATCGGAGAAGTCATCAACGTCGGGGCGGACGAGTCGATTACCATCGCCGCACTGGCTGAAAAAATTATCAATATGACCGGCTCGAAAAGCGAATTGCGATACCTGACGTACAAAGAAGTGTACGGTCGGCCTTTCGACGACCTGATGGTTCGCACGCCGGACCTTTCCAAGATTAAGCGTCTGATCGGCTACCGCGCGAAATTCTCACTGGACGAGACCCTCCAGGAGATCATTGACTTCGAGCGGGCGAAACTGACGGATACCTGAGAAGAGAATGTAGGCTGGGTTGGGACCTCGCTTGCGAGGGACCAACCCACCTTATACTTGGAAATAAAAGGTGGGTTGCGTTCCGCAACCCAGCCTACTAACGGGGCACTAAGGAAAGAAATAAAAGGTGGGTTGCGTTCCGCAACCCAGCCTACAAACTTACGGGGCACTAAGGAGAGTAAGAGGGTGCGAGGTTGTGGGTGGCGGGCGGGGAGGGATTTATCGGCTGCAATCTCGTGCGGTTTCTCCTGGCGGAGGGACAGCAGGTGGTGGTTCTGGATAATTTCGCAACCGGGAAGCGAGAGAACCTTACGGGCGTCGAGGATCGTATCGAGTTGATCGAGGGCGACATTCGCGATCGCGGCACGATGGATCACGCGATGGCGGGATGTGCAGCCATCTTTCACCAGGCAGCCCTGGGGTCGGTGCCCCGCAGTGTGGACGATCCGCAGAGAAGCCACGACGTCAACGTCAACGGGACAGTAACAGTCCTGGAGTCCGCACGTGCGACGGGAGTCAAACGAATTGTTTTTGCAGCCTCCTCCAGCGCGTACGGGGAGCAGCCCGAATCTCCCAAGCACGAGGAGATGGCGCCGAGGCCCATCAGCCCCTACGCCGCCACTAAAGTTGCCTGTGAGGCCTATCTGAGCGGATATGCCGCGGTGTACGGCCTGGAGACGCTCAGCTTGCGATACTTCAACGTCTTCGGACCCTTCCAGGATCCGGGTGGCGCCTATACGGCGGTTATTCCCGCCTTTGTCAGCAGTCTGTTGCGTGGAGATCGCCCGATCGTATTCGGCGACGGCGAACAGTCCCGCGACTTCTGCTACGTCGAGAACGTCTGTCGGGCGAATTGGCTGGCGGCGAATGCCCCCCCAGGGGTCTGCAACGGACAGCCCGTCAACATTGCGTGCAACCGTGCAGTCAGCTTGAATCAAATTCTACGGCAATTGCGGGAACTGCTGGGAGTGGACGTCGAGGCTGACTATCAGGCGCCGCGCCCGGGCGACGTTATGCATTCCCTGGCCGATATCTCGCGGGGCAAAGAGACTATCGGGTACGAACCGACAGTCTATTTCGAGCAGGGCCTGCAAAAGGCGATTGACTGGTATCGCCAGAATCTCTCCTGAACGAATCAGCCCGTGCGGTCCCAAAATCCGTTGCCGGATTTGCCCGGTATGATAGAATAGTGTCATGGTGGAAAATCCGACTCACCCGGCGGGCGGACGTGACTCGAAGAAGATCGGGGGCATGATCAAACGCTGGTTTGATATTGTTTGCAGTGTGATTGCACTAGTTGTGTTCGGGCCGCTTATGGTTTTGATAGCGGTGCTGATTCGCCTGGATTCGCCCGGGGATCCGATATTCCGTCAGCGTCGGGTCGGATATCGCGGGCGGGTGTTCCAGATGTTGAAGTTTCGTACGATGCAGACCGAGGTAGACCCCTACGGCGTCTCCCCGCATGCGGGCAGCGACCCGCGGCTGACGCGACTGGGACGTTATCTGCGGGAAAGGAGCCTGGACGAACTGCCGCAGTTGTTCAACGTGTTGACCGGAACGATGTCGCTGATCGGTCCCCGACCTCTGTATGAGCGGCAGGCGGCGAAATGGAACGCCCATCAGCGCCGCCGGCTGGAAGTTCGCCCGGGGATCACCGGATACGCGCAGGTTTTCGGGCGGGGTACCATCACGCACGAAGATAAGATCGATCTCGATGTGTATTATGTCGAACATTGGAGTTTCGCCCTGGACCTGAAAATTCTTGGGAAAACTGTTTTAAGTATACTGGGCGGACATGCTGATATTTATGAACAGCGTTATAGCAGAGACGGACAGTGTGAGACCGACGTATCAGAGAGGTCTGTAGATCCTTCGGGCCATTGAATAAGGAACGTCGAACAATCGCCAAAAAACGCCTGAACATCTTATTTACTTGCGTCGGGCGGCGCGTCGTGTTGCTGCGGGCCTTTCGCCGTGCGCTGGACGAACTCGGCGTCGAGGGAAAGATACTCGCCACGGACATAACGGAGGCCTCCGCGGCGCTGCAAACCGCGGACGTAAAAATTATCGTTCCACGCGCCGGAAACGTCGAATACATTCTCGCCTTGAAAAAAATCGTCCGCGAGCACAAGGTAGGTCTGCTGGTGCCCCTGACCGATCTGGACCTGCGCTCTCTGGCCCGCCGGAAAGGGGAGTTCGCTGAGCTGGGCTGCACTGTGATGGTCGGTTCGGAACCCATGATCAAAATCTGTCGGGACAAGAAGCGCTTCAGCAACCGGCTACTCCGGGCCGGGATGCCCGCTATCCGAACGTTCAGCCTCGAACAGTTTCGCGCGGACCCATTTTATCCCTGCTTCGTCAAGCCGTTCCACGGATCGGGGGGGACCGCCACCGCTAAAATCCACAATGGGCGAGAACTGCGAGGCCACGTTCACACGTTTGGAGAACGCCTGTTTGTGCAGGACTACGTCCCCGGCCGAGAGTACACCATTGATGTGTATCGCACACGCGACGGAGAGGTCAAGTCTATCGTACCGCGCCAGCGACTCGTTGTCCGCAGCGGAGAGGTGGACAACGGCGTAACAATCCGGGACAATATACTGATTGACGCGACGATGAAGCTTGTGGGCCTCATAGACGGACTCTGGGGTGTCTTCTGCTGTCAGTGCCGTCGCCCCGACGGCAGCCCGCCATACTTCTTTGAGATCAATCCGCGGTTTGGTGGCGGCGCCACGTTGTCCATAGCCGCCGGCGCCAACCTGCCGCTGTACCTCCTCCAGGAAATTCTCGGGAGACCCGTAACGGGCGAAGTAGGCCAATTCACACCCAATCTGCTGCTGCTGCGATACTCCGATGACATTGTTTGCGAAATAGAGGACCCTTCTAAACTGCCCGGTTTTCGGGCCCCGTTCTTCAAATAATCGCTGGGTAGGATAGTGAAGTGGCCCGGATCGATACCAACATTCAGGTGATTATTTTTGACATCGACGATACGCTCTATCCAGAGCGACAGTTCGTGCGAAGCGGCTATGCGGCCGTCGCAAAACACCTGCGGGAGAACCCGCCTGGTCCGAAGGGGGATTTTGAAGAGTGGCTTTGGCGGCGATTTCTGGGTGGGAAGACGTCCCGGGCATTCAACGACCTGAGCGAGCATTTCCAACTCGCCCTGGACGATGGTCGGATTGGGCGGCTCATCGAGGTTTATCGGTTTCACGTTCCCGACATCCATCCGTTCCCGGGCATTGCAGAACTGCTGGAGAGGCTGCGGGGGCGATTTCGCATGGGCATCCTCAGCGACGGCGCGGGGCGGATGCAGCGAAATAAGCTTCAGTCGCTGGGATTGGAAGACGCCTTCGAGACCATCGTGCTGACCGACGAACTGTCCGGGGATTGTCGCAAACCCTCCCCGGCCGGTTTTGAAACCGTTCGGGCTGCACTGGGCGCCCCGCACGAGACCTGCCTTTACCTGGCCGACAACCCAGCCAAGGATTTTGTAGCGCCGAACAAGCTCGGGTGGACAACCGTTCGATACCTCCGCGAGGGGCAGATTTACGCCCAAGCGGCCGCTCCACCCGGTGGGCAGCCACAACACGTCGTCCACAACGACCAAGAATTCCTGAACCTGCTTTCGACGTAAGGGGACAACCGTTAGTGGGTGGCCTGTCTTCTGCAAGAAGCATGGCACCCGGCAGAACGGCAAGCCTGGAACGAAGTCACTCTGCGTCCTGATGCTCTTGTTTCTTCTTTTGCTTATCTCGCCCCTCTTTCTCCGCGACCGACACTTGAAACGTCTCGGTGAAGGTAATGTTGAGATGCTTTCGGTCTTCTTCCGTGACCCATACGGGCTTGGACTGGCCATGCTGGCGTTCGACCAGGCCGGTATCCAGGTTGTATTGGACCTCGCCGACGACCTCCAGAAACTTCACTCGCTCCGTGATTTCTTTTCCCCCGGGCCCGATGGGAATACGCTTGCCCCTCACCTTGATTTTCACCATTCGACCTCGGGGCGTTTTTTCGATGGATTGGATTGTGAGCGTGGATTCCTCGCGGTAATACCCCGCTCCGTCGGTAAACATGGAGAAACCATACCCGAACAATGGCACAACGACTGGCTGATGGACTTTCCACTTCAGTCCAACCTTGGGCGCCGTGGGAGGAAGAAACGCGGTTGTCGCTGCCATAGCCTGATACACGAAGGGCGTCCTGGACGCTAAGGCCAATCGACGAAATTCTGGGGAGACGCCCTTTTGTCGTTTGAAGTCCTCGACGAGTTGTTTCTTGATGTCTTCCGCTCCGCCTCCGGAGATGTCAAAGTTCTCGATCTTCCCCTTCGGGCCAAACGTCAGAGCAAAGCTCATTTGCTTAAACTCTTTATAGGAACCAAGGACACCGCTGGCAGGGTCGGACGAATCGGAATCCACCTCCTCGCTGGTGGTAGCGTATTTCGATTGATAAGACATACGGGCTCGAACCCGTACTATTCGAGCGGAATAGATATTCTTGCCCGGCTTATCAGCTTTCCTACCGTTGACGGCGAGGTCGGCTTCATAGAAGATGTTTGTGTTCTGCGGTATCTCCGTGCGTTCCACTTCCCGCTTTTCCGATTGGCCGTCCACTCCCACCGATTCGACGCTGCTGGAAATCACCGCAACACCGGACGTTTGCATCTTGAATTCACATTTCAGGTGCAAGTCCTTTCCGATGGGGTAGGGAGGATTCACCTTCTCCAATGAATCCTCCTCGGCAAGGATCAACGAACTTCCGCCGAGGCCGAGTAAGGCTACTACAATCGCGGCATATTTCATGGCAACACCTCTTCCCCGATGATATGACCCTGTATCCTCCGGTCAAGGGAATACGCAAAGGAAGCTGAACTTCTTCGAAAAGGCAGTATCCGGGTGCCGCCCGTACGGGCGTCTTTCTACCTCCCCGCACTCACTAGCGGCCAGGGACTCACAAAGAACACGGCTTGACAAACAAGCCGTGCCACCCCGCCGGACGTGAAAAGGTCGAAAATTATCCGTATTGAAGCCCGGGGCGATAATCTTCTGTTATTTGGCTGAATTTTTCCCTTTCTGGGTCCGAATTACCTTTTGTAGCGGACTGCGCAGGTTCACAGGGTTTCTGTGCAGCTACCGTCGAGGTGTTTCAACACCGCAACCGAAAGAGAAGATGACTACGATATCAGAAGAGTTGATCGAGGGCCTTAGTCCCAATGAGATCTTGCTGGAGATAATCCAGCAGGAGCGGATTACTCCCTATTTCCAGCCGATTGTGGACCTGTTCAGTGGCCGAATACTGGGTTACGAGGTCCTCGCGCGAGGCGTCCCGCCGTTGGAGTCCGCCCTGAGCATGTTCGCCAAGGCCCGGCAGATGGGGTTAGGGTGGTACCTCGAGCGCGTCTGCCGCAATAATACGTTCCGCCGGATCGCCTCCCTTCCCGACGGGATTCGAAACAGCCGCTTCTTCATCAACGTCAGTCCCTACGTCTTCAACGATCCCCGGTTCCTTGAGTGTTTCAGCCCCGAGAGTCTGGCCGAGTTCGGGCTGGATCAGAAGCACGTGGTTATCGAAATCACCGAAGCAGCCAGCAAGGTGGACTACGGCGAATTCCAGGACCGGATCCGCCATTACGCCTCGCTGGGGTTCAACCTTGCCCTGGACGATTTCGGCACCGGCGCCGCCAGCCTGGTGATGCTGGTGGCCGTGACGCCTCATTTTCTGAAGCTGGACTGCTCTATCGTGCGGGACATTCACAAGCACAACTACAAGCAACTGGTGCTCAAGACACTTGTTTCCTTCTCCTCGGGCGTGGATACGAAACTGATCGCCGAGGGCGTTGAAAGTATGGAGGAAATGGACATGCTGGTGCGTTTGGGCGTTCGGTACGCGCAGGGATATTTGCTCGCCCGCCCGAATATCGACCCGCCGGAGATTCCCCCCGCCGCGCTGGCCGACGTGCGGGCCTGCATCCGAAAGCACAGCTACGCCAATGTGGAGCTGAGCAAGACTATCGTGCATCTGATTTCTCCGGCGTGCACCCTCCAGCGCAGCGAGGGAAACTGCGCCGAACTGGACCGGCTGTTTCACCGGGATCGGACGTTGGATCACGTCGTGATCCTTGAGGGGCAGAAGACATTCGGGCTGGTAACGCGGGAGCATTTCTACATGGAAACCGCCGGAGTGCAGCAGAAATTCTGCCTGGTGGACCCGGCGGCGGCGATGTGCAAGGCCCATCCGATGATCGTCGAGGATCACATCAGCGTAACGGCGCTGGCGAGGATGGCCATGAGCCGCCGACGGGACGACCTCTACGACCCCATCATCGTCACCGACAACCAGGGAACGTTTGTGGGGACGGTGACGATGAAGCACATCATCAGCCGCTCGGCTGAGTTGGAAGTCAACCAGGCCTTCGGCGCCAATCCGCTGACCAAGCTTCCGGGCAACCGCAGCATCCAGGAATGGATTCACGTCGCGTTGGATAGCGGTTCGTTCTCCGCAATCTACGCGGACCTGGGACGGTTCAAGGAATACAACGACGCATATGGATTTATCAAGGGCGACGACATGATCCTCATGACCGCCCAGGTTCTTCGCAATCATCTACACCTGCTTGAAACCGAGGCCAAACTGGGACACATCGGCGGAGACGATTTTGCGATAATCTGCTCCAACGAGTCTACGGAAGAGGCCTGCCGGGCCATTTGCAGGGAATTCGACCTGGAGCGGCTGAAATTCTTCGACCCGGAGGACATCGAGCGCAGATACTATTCCAGCACGGACCGTCGCGGTCATAAGGTGCGGATACCTTTGACAAGCCTGTCTCTGGCGGTAATCAACTCCAAAAGTTTCGACGAAGATCCGCACCCCGCACACTTGGCCGAGATCGCCATGTCACTCAAAAAGAGAATCAGCCAGCGTTACACCCAAACCGGCCGAAGTGGATTTATGGTCGAACGGCGGCAATATGAAGAATAAGGCTAAATTGCGGAACAACAGAATTGGACAAAGACGCCGGGAGAACAAAGCGCAAAAAAAAACAGCGGTGAGCCCTCCACCCTCCATAATTGAATCACTCACCGCCACTCACCGCTATTGCACAGTATACAATCAGGCCTCGCGCATAATCCTTTTTACCCGGACGTCCAACTTCCCTCCAGCCTACAGCCCTCTCCACATGCCGAGGCCATTTTACTCCGACTAAAACACGATTGAGCCAAGACCTGGAAGCCACATCAACCGCCGTCCAAATCTTCCCAACTCCCCCTCCCCCTTCCTAAGATTTCCGCGGTTCTCTCAAAACTTGCTGTTCACTCTGCCTTCATTATTATTCTAGAGTTGTTCACCTGTCCAAAGCTATAAAACTTCCTCTGCGCGATGAGAATAAACGTGATTGCCAATCACGGTGATTACCGACAGAACAGCCTGTAAACCTCCCTTACTTTTTTCCCGCTGCTCATTCGTGCGGGCTTGAGAGGCTTTCGGCAGCTTTCGATATAAACCATCTGGAAAACCGTCGCCGTTTAGTCAATAATTTCCACTGTCTAACACGAAAAGGAAAACGACATGGCCAAGAAAGCACTGATCACCGGTATTACCGGCCAGGACGGCAGTTATCTTACAGAGTTACTGCTGGATAAAGGCTACGAAGTGCACGGGCTGATTCGTCGCTCGAGCACTTTCGGAACGGAGCGGATCGAGCATCTCTACCGCGACCCGCACGATCCGCAGGCCCGATTGTTCCTACACTATGGCGACTTGACCGACGGGGCGGGGCTGAGGGGGGTGCTTACCAAGTGCAAACCCGACGAGGTGTACAACCTCGGCGCACAGTCTCACGTGCGGGTGAGCTATGATCAACCGGTCTACACCGCCCAGGTTAATGCACTGGGTACGCTCCGTTTGCTGGAGGCAATCCGCGACCTGAACTTGTCCATCCGGTATTACCAAGCCTCCAGCAGCGAAATGTACGGGAAGGTCCTCGAAACGCCGCAGACCGAGGCCACGCCATTTTATCCGCGAAGCCCCTACGCCTGCGCGAAGGTGTTCGCCTATTGGCAAACGATAAACGCGCGGGAGGCATACGGGCTCTTCGCGTGCAACGGGATCCTCTTCAACCATGAAAGCCCGCGACGAGGCGAGACTTTCGTTACACGAAAAATTACCCGCGCCGCGACACGCATTAAGGAGGGCCTCCAGGAGAAACTCTTTCTCGGGAACCTCGATGCGAAGCGAGACTGGGGCTTTGCGGGCGACTATGTCGAAGCAATGTGGTTGATGTTGCAACAAGACTCCCCGGACGACTACGTGATCGCCACCGGCCAGACGCATCCCGTCCGTAAGTTTGTTGAAATGGTCTTTGGAAGGCTGGAGCTGGACTGGCGGAAGTACGTGGAGATCGATAAGCGGTATTTTCGCCCGGCGGAGGTAGATTTGCTTTTGGGAGATCCCGCCAAGGCGAAGGAAAAGCTTGGATGGCGGGGCGAGGTGACCCTGGACAAACTGGTCGAGATGATGGTCGAGCATGACTGGAAGCTCGCCAAGGAAGAACACGTGCTCAAAGACCATCGAGACGCCCCCAACAGACCGAAGAAATAGCAGCCCAAAAAGGACACCGTTATGTTGGACCTCAGCAAGGAAAGAATTGTCATCACCGGTGGGGCGGGTTTCCTGGGAACCTACGTCCAGGCGGAACTGAAAAAGCAGGCAGTGCCCGACGAACGAATACTCATTCCGCTCCAGAAGGAATACGACCTGACACGGGAAACCGACGTAGCCCGCATGTACGATCTACTTCGCCCGACCGTGGTGCTTCACCTGGCCGCTCAGGTGGGAGGCATCGGCGCCAACCGTGAAAATCCGGGATTGTTTTTCTACACCAACATGGCCATGGGCCTGCACCTGATCGAGCAGGCCCGGCAAAACAAGGTAAAAAAATTCGTCCAGGTCGGGACGATCTGTGCGTATCCGAAATTCACGCCAATCCCGTTCAAGGAAGACGACCTATGGAAGGGCTACCCCGAGGAAACGAACGCGCCGTACGGGATCGCGAAAAAGGCCTTGCTCGTGATGCTCCAGAGCTACCGTCAGCAGTATGATCTAAACGGCATTTTCCTGTTGCCGGTAAACCTTTACGGCCCGGGCGACAACTTCGACCCGAGGAGCTCCCACGTAATACCCGCCCTGATTCGCAAGTTCAGCGAGGCGAAACGCAGCGGCGACAAAGAGGTTGTCGTCTGGGGCACCGGGGCGCCCAGCAGGGAGTTCTGCTACGTGGAGGACTGCGCCCGAGGGATCGTCTTGGCCACGCAGCTTTATGACGACGGCGACCCGGTGAACCTGGGGGCCGGGTTCGAGATCACTATCCGTGAGTTGGCGGAGAAGATTCGGGCGATTGTGGGCTTTGAGGGCAAACTGGTGTGGGACGCCTCCCGCCCGGACGGGCAGCCGCGCCGCTGTCTGGATGTATCACGGGCCGCCGAACGATTCGGATTCCACGCCCAGATGGACTTCGACAAAGGACTCCGTCGCACGATCGACTGGTTTCAAAGCAAAATGTCTGATGGGATTTGATAAAGACTTGATAAGACTTGTAACAAATGACCACCGCCCGCCCTCCCATCGCACGTCCAACCCACTCGCGTCCCCCAAAGGGTAATTGACGCTTGCGTTTTGGCCCGGCGGAAATCATGCTAACGAATTCTTGAACCGGAAACATGCGGAAATGAGCAATACATATTACGTAACGACGCCGATCTACTACGTCAACGACGTACCGCACATCGGGCATTCGTACACGACGATCGCAGCCGACGTGCTGGCGAGGTTCTTCCGCGCGGACGGGCGAGACGTCCGCTTCCTTACCGGGACCGACGAGCACGGGATCAAGATTGTCAAGGCCGCCGCCGAGAAAGGCGTGACGCCCAGAGAACTCGCCGACAAGGTTGTCGCCGACTATCGCAAGCTCTGGGAAGACCTGAAGGAAAAGCAGCGGGCCGTCGCGAGCATGGATGGCGGAGTGCCTGGCCCTCTCGGCCATTACTTCCCTGCTCGGAATTGTCATAAGAGGCACGGGATGACCTACTTCAAAAACCTATACAGCGGCCAATACAAATACGGCTACTGCCGGAAGTGCGGGAAATTCAGGTATCTGACCTACCTATGAAATTCAGAAAGAGACCAATCGTAATAGAGGCCGTTCAATTTCTGCCCAAGGAAATTGTGAAGTTTGACGATATCCCGGATGGCTTGATTTACGAGATTGAGGAAGACGCCTGGTACTGCGAAACCCTGGAGGGCCGCGTGCTGCTCAAGGGTGGCGAATGGATTCTGACCGGCCTGAAGGGTGAGACCTATCCGGTCCATGAAGAAATCTCTGAGCTTTCCCATTTGCCTGTGATGGAGGGCGAAGAGGCCGAACGTGTGCGCGAAGA
>SDBV01011963.1_pt1 | contig 11170 bp, 9 predicted proteins | sample 2277081 | NCBI WGS metagenome assembly SDBV01 (sample SAMN10402039, study PRJNA504765) | marine sediment metagenome | isolation source: marine sediment core GS10_PC15, 223 cmbsf | place: Arctic Ocean: Southern Knipovich Ridge | collected 2010
AATAATGAGATTCTCTCTGAGTTCTCTGCGACCTCTGTGGTGATTTATATGCAAAAGTCTACGAGAAACCTATTTTCATGTAATTGATAATCAAAAAGATATGGTTCAGCGGGAACTTCTGAATAGACGCAGACCCGGTGATCTGCGTCGTTTGTTGTGATAAGTTAATCATCAAAGCATGGAAAACAGTCATCACTAAGGTCATCACAGAAGCAAAGGTCATCCAAGCCGTTACAATCTGGCCCTTCATTATCACCACTGAGAATTGCCACACAGCATGCTGTGATGCAGGGGCAGCAAAGACAGATCACACCAACTATACTAGAACAAATACAAGCTTTTTTGGCTCTTTTTTTATTTTTTACTGATTGCTCGTAGAGTTTGTCAGCTTTTTCTTCTTCTGGTGTCTTTTTTGTTTCTTCAGATTCTGATGTTGAGTCGTCAGATTTGATTGTTGGTGATGAACTTTGAACTTGCATCGTTTCCTCCTTGTTAAAGAAGGGAACCTTATCAAGATCAATATTTTAGGTCCAAAGAATTAATCATTATCACAGTGTTTTTCGAAGATGATGCAGGGGAGAAAGAAACAAAAAACTGAATAAAGGGCGACTTGGAAGCAGCACCCTTCCTCCATATCCGTATATTCATGAGTTTGTCTAATAGCCTTTCTACCTGCTTGATCCGTTTTTGAATGGTTTCGACCGGAAGGGGGAATCAGCGGTGTTGTTGAATCGACTTTTCGAGGATTGTGGGTTCTATTTGTGATCATAAGAATTTTTTTTAACATGATTAAGATTTTTTTTAACCTGAATTTATGTTCAACGGTATTGATTTATGGACGAAATGGACAAATATAGCTTTTTTCCATCCATCTTGTCCATTCAGTCCATCCCGTCCATCAACACTTTATCGTTGGTTTTTATTTAGAATCAGTTTATATTTAGTATTTTATGAAATACTGCAAATCATCAAATAAATGTTTGAGATGGTCCACTCGCGAGGTGAAAGTCGGCAATCTTGGTGTCGGAGGTGACAATCCGATCCGAATTCAGTCGATGACGACGAGTAGTACTCGGGATGTCGATGCGACGGTCGAGCAAATCATTCGGTTGTCGGATGCGGGTTGTGAGATCGCTCGTGTGACTGTCCAGGGGAAAAAAGAGGCTGAGGCTTGTGAAGCGATTAAAAATACTCTGGTGAGCCACGGGTATGACATTCCTTTGGTTGCGGATATCCATTTTTATCCTCCTGCTGCGATGTTAGTGGCCGATTTTGTGGATAAGGTGCGCATCAATCCTGGGAATTTTGTAGATAAGCGGGCGACTTTCAAAGTCCTTGAATATTCGGAAGCCGAGTATTTGGAAGAGCTTGAACGGATCGAAGAGAAGTTCACTCCTTTAGTGTTAAAATGCAAAAAACTGAAAAGGGCTTTGAGGATTGGGACGAACCACGGGTCTCTTTCCGACCGCATTATGAATCGGTATGGGGATACTCCCATGGGAATGGTGGAATCGGCTCTTGAGTACGCAAGAATTTGCCGTCGGCACGATTTTCATGACATCATTTTCTCGATGAAAGCCAGCAACACTCAAGTGATGATCCAAGCTTATCGCCTTCTTGTTTCTGAAATGATTCAGTTGGGTTGGAATTATCCTCTCCATTTGGGCGTGACCGAAGCTGGTGAAGGAGAAGATGGGCGGGTGAAATCGGCCATTGGGATAGGGTCTCTTCTTTTAGATGGTTTAGGCGATACCATTCGTGTCTCATTGACAGAGGATCCTTGGCATGAAATCGATCCTTGTCGGCGATTGGTTTCTCTTGCTGATCAAACAAGAGGAACAGGTGTTGAGCCCTTTGAAGAAAAGCATCGTAAGATTATAGACTTTCAGCGACGTGAAGTAGAGTTTCCTAATACCATTCCTCTTCATCAAGATGGGACTGTGGCCTTAATTGAAGGGCAAGAGGTAGACTTTGTTAAAAGTGATCTTCCGGGGCCGGTTCCACTCAAACAGGTTTGGCAACAGAAGTTTACCGTGCCTTTAACAGTGGAAACAGTTGTCGAAGTTTCGGATGAAAGCGAGAATCAATGGAACCTACTGAAAAAATTGAATCCTGCTCTCATTTTATTGAATCGTGAAACAGAAGGTCGTCTTCATTATTCCCGTAAGTTTTTTGATTGGCTGATCGAAAATAAAGTGAACGTACCAGTTCTTCTCAATTTCCATTATGAAGGAGATTGGGATGACACGGTCATTCGTGCGAGTGCAGAATGCGGAGCCCTTTTGTGCGATGGATTGGGGAATGGACTCCTTCTTGAAGGCCCATACCCATCCGATTCATTGCGCACATTAAGTTTTAACATTTTGCAAGGTTCTCGTATGAGAGCTGTAAAGACCGAATTTATTTCATGTCCCAGTTGTGGTCGGACGCTTTTTAACTTGCAAGAAGTTTCAGCGAGAATCCGTGAAAAAACTGCGCATCTTCCCGGAGTCAAAATTGCGATTATGGGTTGCATTGTTAACGGCCCTGGTGAAATGGCCGATGCGGACTTTGGTTATGTCGGTTCGAAAACTGACAAGGTGGACCTTTATGTTGGTAAGACCTGCGTCGAAAAAAACATTGATCATACAGAAGCCGATGAACGCTTGATCGAACTCATCAAATCCCATGGAAAATGGGTAAAACCCAATTGCTCTATAAATTACTAGCATTCAAATATCTATCTTTTTTTATCTATAATTAAAATTTTTTCTTGACGATGTATGATTTTTGGGTAACTTTCCTAGGTATAGGAATAAAGGCCTCTTTTGAGAGGCTAATTTGCTTTTAGGGGGTCATAATGAATACGGAAGTGGATGAAATTGTGGAACTGTACCCGAAAGTAGTGAAGTCACTGTTATCACTGAAAGAAGTGAAAGCTGATACAAAGTATTATTATGATTTTAATAATAAGATATTTTGTGAATCTGGTGGTCAACTGACGTCATTTGCTGAGTGGGCAATAGGTGGATGGGGAAAGTGGGGAGTCCAAACTGTAGCTCGTGTGGCTACGGGAGAGTCTCATGATACGCTTGTTCTTGGGATTAAGAATGTGATGGATGACGTGTATCTCTTGTTATCGAAAATTACATCGGTCGCTCAATCAACTTGGATGACACCAACTTCTCGAAGACCACTGATCGATATTATGACAGAATTATATAGTGCTATGCTCATCGCTTCGAAGGGGATTCGTCGCTTAGAAAGCAATTACGACGTTGAACTCAATAAATCACGAAAAATTTATCCTTTTCGTAAAGAATTTGAATCACGGACCAAATTTATCTATCGATCGACTGAAAATATGCGTAGGCAAAATATCATTGATGAAGCGAACGAAGAGTGTGTGATTCGTCAAAAAGAAGGTGGGCGTTTTGTGGATGAGGTGTTCCGACGTCGAACATTAAGTGATATGACTCTTTATCATACTGCAAAGGACAAAAAAGTGATGAGGCAGATGTCGCGCCATTTGTTACCAGATGAACTGTCTTCACAAATCATGGCGGATATTTTTTATTATCTGAAACGAAATAACTGGAAGTTAAAAGAGATTATTGACAAACAGCTTGAAATATCAGTAGACCATGATCATTTGTTGCTACGTAAAGAACAAACTCATTTGTATAGAACGCTTCAGTTTTTTAAGGATAACACATTCATACATCTCAAAGAAAAGAGTGGAATCCCACATGTGAAAAAAGTCTTGAGATTTGCGGATCGTGAAATGCTGATGTGCCTTAGGAGAAAAATGGAGGATGAAGAAAGCATTAAGAGAGTAGAAAATGATGTGAAGTATTTAGAACAGTATCAAAAAACTCGTGGAATCGCGGTGATAGAAAGGAGCTCAAAGTACTTTTCTAAAGATGAGTCGATGCTTATCCATTCCATTCATATGAGAGATTATGATCAAGGAACATTGGAGACTTGTGTCCATCGAGATGATTTAACATTTAAAGAAAAGTGTCTGATCACTATTGACTTGTTACATGCTTTGCAAAAGCTTCATGATGACGGTATTGTCCACTTGAATATCAAACCAGATGTTGTCTTAGTTCAGAAGAAAACAAACGAGGAAAAGGTTACGGAGATTTCTTCTGCCCTTATGGGTTTTGATTTTGCGAGGCCATATTCTAAAGAGGAGGATAGTTCTTATTTACCTTCAACAGATATGTGGATGTTGGGTTGTGTTTTGAATTATCTGTTTACGGGCAATGAAATGCCCTGGCTTCAATGTTTAAAAAATCATTCTGTATTCGAAGCGGATGTACAGGTTGCCATGGGGTCTAAAGTCAAATATGATGAACCGAAGGTAGGGACCATTGAACATTTGATTTGGTTATTGATTCATCCAGATCCCTTTATAAGGCCAAGAGCAAAACTTGCGATTGAGATGGTCGAACAAGTGTTAGAGTTCGAGAAGATGAAAGAGGATCTTGAATTGGCGACAAAAGGATTGAGTGAGCTGCCTTTTTAAGTCTAGGCTTCTTGATATTTTTAACCGCGAAGATCGCGAAGATCGCGAAGATGCGCGAAGACCGGAAAAATTTACAGAGATTTGTTGAATAACCTGTTTAATTTATTGGTTCACTTTAGTGGCTAGAGCACTAAATTTCAAAAGCCTATATTTATTTTTATTCATAATTAAATTTTTTACTTGACGTTGGGTGATATTTAGGTAACTTCCCTAGGTATAGGATCAAGGGCCTCTTTTGAGAGGATAATTTGTTTTAGGGGGTAATGATGAATGCTGAAGTGGATGCCATTGTGGAACGTTATCCAAGGATTGTGAAGTCACTTTTATCGTTGAAAGAAGTGAAAGTTGATACGAAGTATTATTATGATTTCAATGAAAAGATATTTGGCGAGTCTGGTGGTTCACTGACGTCATATGCTGAGTGGGCATTTGGTGGATGGGGGAAGTGGGGAGTCCAAGCTGGGGCACGAGTCGTTACGGGAGAATCTCACGACACTCTTGTCGATGGGATTAAGGAGTTGAAGGATGACGTGGATCTTTTGGTATCGAAAATTACATCGGTTGCTCAATCGACGTGGATGACACCGACTTCTCGACAACCTCTGATCGATATTATGACAGAAATTTATGGTGCTATGGTGATCGCTTCGAAGGGGATTGATCGGTTTAAGCTCACTTATTCCGGTGATCTTGATAAATTAAAGAAAATTTGTCCTTATTGTGAAGAATATAAATCTCTGACCAAATTGATCTATAAGTTTACCGAAGAGATGCGTAAGCAAAATATTATCGATGTAGCTAATAATGAGTGTTTGATACGTCAAAAAGAAGGGCGTCGTTTTCTGGATGAAGAGTTTCGTCGTCGATCGCTGAGTGATATGACTCTTTATCATACTGCAAAGGATAAAAGAGCGATGAGACAGATGGCGCGACATTTATTACCAGATGAGTTGTCTTCACAAATCATGGCAGACCTTTTTTATTATTTAAAACTGAATGACAGGAAGTTAAAAGGGATTATTGATAAACAACTTGAAACCTCTGGAGACCATGATCATGTGCTGCTTCGTAAAGAAGAAACGCATTTATATAGAACACTTCAGTTTTTTAAGGATAGGGCTTTTATACATCTCAAAGAAAAGAGTGGGATCCCACATGTAAAAAAAGTCTTGAGGTTCGGGGATCGTAAAATGTTGATGTGTTTTAGGAGAAAAATGGAGGATGGAGAGAGCATTGAGCGAGCGGAAAATGATGTGAAGTATTTAGAAAAGTATCAAAAAACTCGCGGAATCGTTTTGGTAAAGGGGAGCTCAAAGTACTTTTCTAAAGAGCAGTCGACGCTTATCCATTCCACTCATTTGAGAAATTACGATCAAGGGAGTTTGGAAACTTGTGTGGATCGAGATGATTTGACATTTAAAGAAAAGTGTCAAATCACTCTTGATTTGTTGCATGCTCTACAAAGACTTCATGAGGATGGCATTGTTCACTTGAATATCAAACCTGATGTTGTCTTAGTTGAGAAGAAGTCGAATGAGGCAAAGGCTAAGGGAATCTCTTCAGCACTTATGGGGTTTGATTATGCTCGCTCTGTCTCTGAGGGGAGCTCTGAGAGTCCTTATTATATGCCTTTTACGGATATGTGGATGTTGGGTCATGTTTTGAATTATCTGTTTACGGGTCATGAATCGCAGTGGTTGAAAGTCATGAAAAAAGTTTCCATTTTCGACATTAATCTTGGAACGGCAATTGGATCGAAAACCCGCTTTGATGAGCCAAAGGTAGGGACGGTTGAACACTTGATCTGGTTATTGTTACATCCTATCCCTCACAAGCGGCCAACAGCCTCGCAAGCGATTGAGATGGTCGAAAGGGTATTGGAGTTCGAGAAGATGAAAGAAGATCTTGAATCGGTGACAAAGGGATTGAACAGCTTGCCCTTTTAAAATTTAACCGCGATCTTCGCGGTTAAATTTTCAAGTCTACTAAAATTCTTAGGATCTCTGAATACCCAGCGCTTTATTCAATGGCGTGACAACATACACCCAGATGATTGCATAAAGTATCGGCGCAACAACGAGCGGAAAATACTGAATTCCTCCCTTAAGTCCCAATATTTCGGGAAGATCGCCCCAATAGATGGCGATTAAAGCGACAACAATCCCTAAAGAACCTCCTGTTAAGATGCCGCTCATCGTCTCATCTGCCGGAAGGAAGTGGCGACAGATCCAAAAGTAGAGCACGTTCCAAATTCCCCAAATAATTGGGATAAAGTGCACAAAGATCAAATAAATCACATTTTGGTAACCTAACCAGTAATGCAACAAAAGTGCAAATGGAATAATAAGAGTTGGGAAAAAGATTCCCACCATAAAAGCTTTGATTGTATTCATTAAAAACTCCTCGTTTTGTTTGCTATATAGCAGTTGATTGAATATTAATAAATAATTAAGGTGGCGGATATGAGATCAATAGCAAATAGAACCATTCTGATTACAGGAGCTAGCCGTGGCATAGGCCGTGCTATCGCTCTCCGTTGCGCTCAAGACGGAGCTAACATTGCCATCCTGGCCAAAACCGATCAACCTAATCCAAAACTCCCTGGAACCATTCATACCGTGGCTGAAGAGATTCAGGAAGCAGGTGGAAAGGCTTTGCCTTTAAAAGTTGACGTGAGGTTTGAAGATCAAGTTCATGAGGCGGTTTCACAAACTGTTGAGGCTTTCGGGGGAATTGATATTTTAATCAACAACGCGAGTGCGATCTTTGCGGTGCCGACGATGGAGACTCCGATGAAGCGTTTTGATCTCATGCATCAATGCAATGCGCGAGCGACATTCTGTTGTTCTCAAGCTTGTTTGCCCCATTTAAAAAAGTCTGATCATGCCCATATCCTCAATATGTCTCCTCCGCTGAACATGAACCCCAAATGGTTCCAACATCACCTGGCTTACACGATGTCGAAATATGGCATGAGCATGTGCACATTGGGAATGGCAGCCGAGTTTGCTGAAGATGGCATATCGGTCAATTCTCTTTGGCCCAAAACCACCATTGCGACAAGTGCGATTGAGGTATTTTTCCCTTCAGCTGTCCCACATAGCCGAAAGGATTCTATAGTGTCTGATGCAGCGCATTTAATTTTGACAAAAGAAAACCCGCAATCGGGGCAGTTTTATATTGATGAGGATCTATTGCGTGAAGAAGGGGTGAACGAATTTGAAAAATATGCCGTTTCACCAGGGGTAAAGTTGCAACAGGATTTTTTTATTGATGATGGAGACTTTTGATAAGACTTGGTATGGGGTTACTTCGATTTGGGTCAAGTGGGAAAAAGATTCTGTCGATCTGGAAATACCCACTCTCCCCGAAGAACTTCTCATTAAGATATTCTCTTATCTTCCTCAAAATGAAATTGGAAGAACTCTCCCTTTAGTCTGCTGGTCTTGGAAAGAGATTTCAGAAGATTCACGTTTGTGGAAAACCAGTTACTTTTCCAGGCTTCCTAAGTTTTTAAGAAAAGATGTCTTAAAATTAAAGGTCTTTTACAAAGAAGCTACTAAATCACTTTTGCATTCGCGAACAATTGCCGATACTTACATTGATATTGCTGAGAAGAATAAGTCTGGAGAAGATCGCTGGATTTTGAAGAACTTTATGGATTTGGAAGCATCGGAACCTGTGACGATTCGATATAATGGATGTCAGAAAACAATCCCAATGGATGATCTCAATACTCCTCCGTATGTTTGGGATTTCATGATGCAGGTGGTAGGCGGTGAGACGATTTTTAATCGTCTCCCGGTGATCAAATTGGATGATTATGAAAATATCAGAAAGATCAACCCATTTGATCTTCCGCATGATAGAATGGCCAAGATTCAAATACAGGGATCAGATATTGGGGTCGTGTTTCGGAGACAATTAAATCTGTTTTTCCTCTATAAAGACGATTATGGAAATCTAATGGTTCTCATTCAATGTGAGCCTGAGGAATGCTTAATTAAATATCACGAATCTCCGAAATTTAACTTTAACTATCCTCTCTATCGAATTTTTTTTTGGACTATAAATAAATGTTGATTTTAACTAAAACTTGAATGATGATTATTAGTCACGATTTGTTTGTTCCCAGTTTTACTTCTCCTGAGCATCAACTATGCTTTGATGTTTTGATGGGATTAGAGAAGAGGAAAAAAATCCCTAAAAAACATCAGGTTCAAGTGAGAGAGTTGGTGCCTGAGATCATTCAGCAACTAAATGAGTTTTTGAGTGAATCTTCTCACTCTCCTACTTTGAAAAAATTTTACGAAGAGGTTTATTTTCGTCGGTTGGCTCATCTGGATGAGGATACCTTTGACCGCTCTCTTATCAGTATGGAGGTTTTGAAATTTTTTGTTCCTAAATACTATCCTTCGTACAAACAGTATCTGGATAATTATCAGAAAATCGGTTCCAGTGAAATTACAAGAAGCTCTAAATATTATAAGATCGCACTGAAAGTCATCCAATTGGGATTGAAATTGGGGGTCGCTCCTGAGCCCGTTTCGAAGGGAGCCAATGGCACCTATTTCATGAAGGATTTAGCCGGGAGAAAGTTGGGAGTTTTTAAACCATCTGATGAAGAGTTTGTAGCGAGCAAAAGTAAAAAGTTTCGTTATCTTGCGAATACTCTTCCTCTTTGCGACACTCTCATTTTTCTTCATGGGGGGAATGGGCATAAGTCTGAATACATGGCCAGTATCGTGAGTCGAAAATTGAAGCTTTACATTGTCCCAACAACAAAAGTGGTCTCTCTCAAAAGTTTTCATTTTTGGAAAAAGTCAGAAGACACTCTTAATAATCGGGTGAATAAAGTAGGTTCATTACAGCTATATATTCCGCATGCCATTGAGGCGAGGGAAGCTTTTAACGTGTATCGAAATTGGTGTTTATTGCCGGACAGGGGAAGTTACCTCCTGAATAAAACGAAGAGAAAAGAGTATGTCTTAGAAAACCTTTCGCAAAGAGATTTTGAGCACATGGTGATCACAGATTTCTTGATCGCTCAACTTGATCGGCATCCGGGAAATTGGTATGTGGGGGAGCAAATTTTTTTGATTGATAACGGTGCCACCATGCCGCATAAGCATTCCGATAGCCGCATTTCTCGGCTCAACCAGTATGCATGGAAAATCTTTCCACAGGCACGCGTCCCATTTGATGATCATGCCAATAAAATCATCGATCGCCTGGAATTGAGTCTTGAAGAGATCATCAAAAGGTTTCACAGGAAGAATCTCATCACAGAAGAGGGGCAAGAAGAAACATATCGGCAGCGTGTTCAAGTTTTGACTTGGTATGTTAGGTTAAGAAAAACACCCCTGCAGTTAGCTGCTGTCCGCTCCTCACAGGATTTCAAAAAAGTCTTGAAGCGCATCCAAAGAAAGGTGGTGAGTACCGGAGATATCCATATCGTGTGAATATGTGTTGCATTCTGATCCATATTTTTTTAATGTGGTGAAAAAAAATGGAGGAATCATGAGCCAATTCAAAACAAGTTTCATCACCAAAAATGAAATGCCCCTAGTTCTGGAACCTACACGTCCATTGAAACGTGAAGAGTTCAAGGAGCTCATTCAAGAAGAAAATCCGTTTATTCGAGAAAGTATCAAAAAATATGGATGTGTTCTCTTCCGAGACTGCCCGATTGATGGGACAGACGAATTTAATGAGACCGTGGATTTTCTCAAAATCGGAGAAAAAGTGAACTATATTGGTGGGGATAGCCCGCGGACAAAGGTGAAGGGAGCGGTTTATACCTCGACTGAGGCGCCTCCTGGAATCAAAATTCCTTTACATAATGAACTGAGTTTCCAAAAAAACTTTCCAAAACACATTTGTTTCTACTGTGACATTCCTCCTCAGACAGGAGGAGAAACATTTGTCGGGGATGCCCGTAAGATTTATCAAGATGTGGATCCTCATGTCAGAGACCGATTTGAAAAAGGGGGCTTGAAGTACATCTCTCGTTATTACCATAAAAGTCGGATCATGGATTTGATGAATCAAATTCAGAAAGGGCACAAAAATTGGATTCAGGTTTTTGAAACAGATTCTAAGATGGAAGTGGAGAAGCGTTGTCGCGATAAAAACTTTGATTTTCGTTGGTTGAAGAATGACTGGCTTGAAATCACACAAGTGGGACCCACATGGATTACCCATCCTGAGACAAATGAAAAAGTGTGGTTCAATCAAATTCATCTCTATGATTATAACCCCAAGTTTATCGGTACTATGCGCTATCTTGGAGTGAAAATGTTTTACTGTCGTAAAGATACTTTGGTTCACGAAGCGTGTTTTGCCAATGGTAAGAAGATTGCGCGCCAAGATCTTTATCACGTGATGGATGTCTTGGATAAAAATTCGGCCTATTTCCCTTGGAAGAGGGGGGATTTAATGGTTTGCGATAATATCCTTGCGATGCATGGAAGATCGTCATTTACCGGGCCGCGCAGGATTCTAGCGGCAATGACCGCTTAGATTTTTACCACCGAGACACAGACTCGACTTTCGCATTTTTCATGTAAGTAGCGATATGTTTATTTTGGTGTAAATGGCTTATAAATTTAACCGCGAAGATCGCGAAGATCGCGAAGAAACGCGAAGAAACAGACT
>SDBV01011964.1_pt1 | contig 11169 bp, 10 predicted proteins | sample 2277081 | NCBI WGS metagenome assembly SDBV01 (sample SAMN10402039, study PRJNA504765) | marine sediment metagenome | isolation source: marine sediment core GS10_PC15, 223 cmbsf | place: Arctic Ocean: Southern Knipovich Ridge | collected 2010
GCCCGCCCGGAATGGAGGCATATTCGAGCGCCCCGCCCTGGAATTGCAGGAAGGCTGTCTGTTCGTTGTCGACTATCTTCAACTCGACACCGTCGAGATAGGCGGCTTTCCCGTAATAGGCCGCAAACCGTTCGAGCATGATTGATTTCTGTCGCCGCCACGGCGTTTCCATGGCAAAAGGGCCGTTGCCGACCGGTTTCGCCCCAAACCTCTTCTCGCTCTTGGCGACTTCTTTCTTAGGAACCGGAGAGAAGACTGGATGCCCGAGGACCTCAGGGAAGTTGGCGAACGGGTAATTGAGCTTCACTTTCAGGATATACCGCTCTGGAGAGGAGAGGCCGCTCATCTTGTCCTTTTTCCCTTTTTGAACTGCCTTGAAGCCCCTGATAGGCGCCAGATGATAGGCCACCTCGGAGGCCGTTTTCTTAGCGGCGACCCGATTCCAAGCGTAGATGAAATCGGCAGCCTCGACCGGCTGCCCGTTATGGAACTTGGCACCCTCGCGCAACCAAAAGGTCCACTCGTCGCCGGCCTTGTTCGAGCGCCATCTGGTAGCAGCGGCCGGCTTCACCTCTAAGGTCTTGGGATCGTAATCGACGAGACCGTCAAAGACCGCTTTGATGACCTGCATCCCCTCGCTCTCCACCGCGTGGGCGGGATCGATGGAAGCCGGCTCACCGAGAAAGTAGTGAAGGATACCGCCGGACTTTCCAGCCGAGACCGTCTGGGCTTTCTTACCGGACAGGTCGCAACCGGCTAAGGCCAAGGTGAGTAAGAGAACTAAGAATAAAACAAGAAGAGGTGAGCGATACGTGCTTTTTACTCGAACCGTCAAACCTTTCAATCTCCTTCAGTACCCGGTAAAGCTTTAGATAGTCAAGGCCAGCGTCACCGAAGTGGCGGCAAAGACCAAGGCCAAAATAATTGTTATGCGATCAAGATTTTTTTCAATAGCGCCAGTACCGCCGAAAGCGCTGGGCGCGCCCCCGCCGAAGGAACTGGACAGCCCCGTTCCTCTTCCGGAATGGAGGAGGATGGCAGCAATCAAACCGAGACATACGAGCGTATGAACTATGATTAGGAAGAGAATCATGCCGGTAATCTTATCACAACGTATTTGCCGTGTCTAAATGCCTCATCGGCTGGTTTTACCCGAAATCCAGGAGGTTCTCGCCGGTCATCTCGGCGGGAATGGGCAGCCCCATCAACGCCAGGATGGTCGGAGAGACATCGGCCAAACGGGTCCCTTCTTTAATCTCAACCCCATCGGCGCCAATAATTATGAATGGCACACGACTGGTGGTATGGGCCGTCCAGGGGCCTCCGTGGTCTTCGGCCATCTGCTCCGCGTTCCCATGGTCGGAGGTGATGACGGCCACGCCCCCGCATCCGCGGACGGCCTCGACTACCTGAAGTACGACCTTGTCCACCACTTCGAGCGCCTCGACCGCCGCGTCGAGGCTTCCGGTATGTCCGACCATGTCCGGATTGGCGAAGTTGACGATCACCAAGTCATACTCTTTTGAGCAGACCGCTTCGGTGGTCTTCTTCGCCACCTCGAAAGCACTCATCTCCGGCTGGAGGTCATAGGTGGCTATCTTCGGGGAGGGCACGAGCACTCGGTCCTCTCCCGCGAAAGGCTCTTCGATACCGCCGTTGAAAAAGAAGGTGACGTGGGCGTACTTCTCCGTCTCAGCGATATGAAGCTGCCGCAAACCGTGATCGGCAACAACCTTTGCCAAGATGCTCTCGAGTCTCTGTGGTTTGAAGGCGACCGGCAGAGAAAAGGCGTCGTCATATTCGGTTAGGCAGACAAAGTGGAGACGTGGCGGTTGTGGGCCACGATCGAAACCGCCAAAGTCGACAGCAATCAAAGCTTCGGTCATCTCCCGGGCCCGGTCGGCCCGGAAATTAAAGAAAATAGCGACATCGCCTGTCTCCAGCCGCCCGTTACGCGGGGCACGGCCGGTAGGGCCGGGCCCAATGATGACAGTCGGTTTGACGAACTCGTCGCCTAGGTTGGACGCATAGGCGGCCTCGACTGCGACACTGGCAGATTCGGCCGTTTCACCCTCGCCGTATACCATAACGTCATAGGCTTCTTTGACCCGGTCCCAGCGATGATCTCGATCCATAGCATAATAGCGCCCGGAGACCGTCGCTATCCGCCCGACCCCCAGCCGGCGCATCTGCTCTTCCAGTTCTCTAATATATTGAAGCGCGCTTCTCGGCGGCGTGTCGCGGCCGTCGAGGAAGCAGTGTACGTTGACTTCCGCGAGGCCCGCCTCCTTGGCCAGCCGTAGGAGAGCGAAAAGATGCGTATCCTGACTGTGAACGCCGCCGTCTGAGAGCAGGCCCATCAAGTGAAGCGCGCCGCCGGCCTCTTTCGCCGCTGCGGCCACACCCGTCAATATCTCGTTATCGAAGAAAGAACCGTCCTCGACGGCCCGGTTGATCCTGGTCAGATCCTGATAGACGATCCGGCCGGCCCCGATATTCAGGTGTCCCACCTCTGAATTGCCCATCTGGCCTTCGGGCAACCCGACATCGGATCCGGAGGCGCCCAGCGTCGTCTGCGGATAGTCCCGGATGTATGAATCATAATTGGGAGTGCGGGCGACGGTTATAGCGTTGTTTCCACTTTCCGGGGCAACCCCGAAACCGTCCATAATTATCAGGCAGACAGGACGCCGGCCCTTCTTTAATTTTTCAGGAGTAACCATGAAATCACCGGCTCTAGGTCATTTATAGCGCGCGTGCCAGACTCTCTTTATCTCCAAAAGCCGCGTTACGGCCACACCGACCCCGTCACTGTCGCCGTCCTCGGCCGCCGCCGCCAACTCGTCGGTGGCGGACGTCGCCTCGACGACGCCCCGCTGCCATTCAGGCTTGGCAACATTGGCAAAAGATTCCTGCAACCGCCGATAGCTGGCTATCTCTTCGGGCGAAGGTAACTCCCCGGCCTCCAGTAATCGCTGAAAATGAAAGAGGGAATGCTGCATCTCTTTCTTTAGCTGCTTTAAGTTATGCGGTGGGATCTCGGGCAAGCGGTAATGGTCGATGATGCCACTCCCAGCCTCGAGGCCAAGGTCATCGGCGAGAGCCGAGGGCCAAGTCAGCTTGAAGCTGAGCTTCTCGCGCTCGTGTTTGTGCCGGTACTTGACCTTGAGTTCGACATCGGCCGGGACTGTGACGTCAAAACCACGGACTGAGATAGATTCCTTGCGTTCGATCTTGTCCGCTAGATTACGCAAGGCGGCCGCGGCGGCGGCCGCGGTCATCGCCCGCTTCTCGGAGACCTTGGTGACGCTAAACCTTCTCTGCTTCCACTTCGACCGCTTCCTCTTCCGGCTCACCCATCAGGTAACGATGGATCGAGACGGCCGAATCGCGCCCCGCGCCCATGGCCAGGATGACGGTGGCCGAACCGGTGACGATATCGCCGCCGGCATAGACGCCTTCGCGGTTCGTCCGGCCGGTCTTCTCGTCAGCGACTATGTAGCCCCATTTGTTGAGCTCGAGGTCCTTGGTGCTCGTCGGTACCAGCGGGTTGGCCCCGGTTCCGATGGACATAATAACGATATCGGTCGGGATCTCAAACTCGGAGCCTTCGATCGGCACGGGACGGCGCCGTCCGGAATCGTCCGGCTCGCCTAATTCCATCCGGATGCAACGGAGCGCTTTGACCCAACCATCTTCTCCGATGATCTCAATCGGGCTTGTCAACAGCTCGAAGTGAATGCCTTCTTCCTGGGCGTGATGGACTTCTTCAACCCTGGCCGGCAACTCTTCTTCGCTCCGTCTATATATGATGCTCGCCTCGCCGGCCCCAAGACGGAGGGCGGTGCGGACGGAGTCCATGGCAACGTTGCCACCGCCGACCACCGCGACATTAGCGCCAACTTTGATCGGCGTATCGAATTCCGGAAAGTCGTAGGCTTTCATCAGATTGGCGCGGGTTAGGAATTCATTGGCGGAGTAGACGCCGTTAAGGTTTTCACCCTCGATACCCATGAAACTGGGCAGACCGGCGCCGGTGCCGATAAAGACGGCGTCGAAACCCTCTTTATCGAGTAGGTCGTCGACGGTCATCAGCTTGCCGACGACGGCATTGACGACAATATCAACACCCAAATCTTTTAGACCGTCTATCTCTTGCTTGACGATGCCCTTCGGCAACCGGAACTCGGGAATACCATACAAAAGGACGCCGCCGGGCTCGTGGAGGGCCTCGAACATCGTTACTTTATGGCCGAGCTTGGCCAGCTCGCTGGCGCACGTCACGCCGGCCGGTCCACTACCGACAATGGCTACTTTCTTGCCTGTCGGTGGGGCAATATCGGGCTCGACCTTCCGGCCGTGTTTCCGCTCCCAGTCAGCGGCGAAGCGCTCGAGACGGCCGATGGCGACCGGCTCGACCTTCCGGCCGATGACACAGACCTTCTCGCATTGGTCTTCTTGCGGGCAAACCCGGCCGCAGACTGCCGGCAGGATATTCGTCTCTTTGATCTTATTAATAGCGCCCTGGAAATCCTCTTCTTGGATAAGCTCGATAAAATCCTTGATCGGCACCGCGACCGGACATCCCTTGACACACTGCGGCTTGGCGCACTTAATGCACCGCTCCGCTTCCTTCAAAGCCTCGTCAACCGAGTAGCCTAAAGTCACCTCTTTGAAATTGGCTCCCCGGGCCTTTGGGTCCTGCTCCGGCATGGAGATCCGGTGCGGTATTAGTTTCGGTCTTTGCTTCTTTTCTTCGGTCACTTATATTCCTCCTGTATCGCCTAGCTAGGCTCGACCAGCATGTGCTGGTGACGCGCCTTCCAAGCGTCAAAAGACTCTTTTTCCTCATCCAAATACATGCGCTGGCGACTCATTAATAGGTCCCAATCGACCTGGTGGCCGTCGAAATCGGGCCCGTCGGTGCAAGCAAAACGGGTCTTGCCGCCGATCGATACTCGGCAGGCGCCGCACATGCCGCTGCCGTCGACCATGATGGGGTTGAGGCTGACCATGGTCTTGACGTTGTAATTCTTCGTCGTCAGAGCAACGAACTTCATCATGATGGCCGGACCCACCGCGATGACGAGGTTCGTATCTCCTTTATCGAGCTCCTGCTCGAGAGCGAGGGTCACGACCCCCTTGATGCCTTTGCTGCCGTCGTCCGTAGTGACGAGAACTTGGTCGCAGACGGACGCCATCTCCTCTTCGTAGATAAGGAGATCCTGACTGCGCGCACCCATGATCGCGATAACTTCATTACCCGCCTTCTTGAAACCGCGGGCGATCGGAAAAAGTGGGGCGACACCGAAGCCGCCGCCGACTACTATCACCTTGCCGAGCTTATCTAGATGCGTCGGTTGGCCCAGCGGCCCGCATACGTCGCGGATGGAGTCGCCGGCGTTCAATGACACGAATTCGCTACTCGTCTTCCCGACAGACATAACGATCAGACTGATCGTACCCTCTTCGGGATTGATGTCGGCCAGCGACAACGGGATGCGCTCGCCATTCTCGTGGAGCCGGACGATGACGAACTGTCCGGGAGCAGCCGCCTTCGCGATATTCGGAGTATCCAATTTGAAATAGAAGACATCCGGTTCGCGAATAAGCCGTTTTTCCAAAATCTTAGTCGCCAAAACTAGTTTCACCTCTTATAAGGAAGAAAGACAGGCCAATTCACAATTAAAGCAAAAGGTCCTGGTTGGGGCAAGTAGGATTCGGGTGCGAGCCGAGCTACCACCCGACTGCAATCCTGTTGATATCAAACAGCGCTCTTCTTCAGGAAAACCCGATACTCTCCATCATGCTCCCGAACACCAAGATACTCATGGCCCACCGATTCACACCAGGCCGGCATGTCTTCCTTGATGCCTTCGTCGGTCGCCACTACCTCCAGAACCTGCCCGACGGCCATGTCGTTGACGATCTTGGCCGTCATCACTATCGGCATCGGGCAGAGAAGGCCGTAAGCGTCCAAAGTCTCGTCGGCAGCGATGTTGTCGAGGTCTGTCGTGGTCGTTCCGGTCATATCTTCCAACTCCTTCGATACTCTATATAAAGAGATTGACACTGCTTTTCTCGGCCTCGGCCAAATACGTAACGACGCCGGCGTAACTGTCGATCTCATCGCGGAGCGCCGATTTCTCGATACCCATGATGCCCATGGTGATGGTACAGGCGATGATCTTCACGCCCATCTCTTTGGAAAGGACCAGCATCTCCTCAGGCGAAGGCATCTTGTGTTGAAGCATGAGCTTCTTCATCATTGAAGTACCGGCACCGCGCATGTGAAACTTCGAAAGCGGCAGTTTCTCGGTGCCGCCTTTGTTTATCCAACCGAACATCCGTTTCATCCAGCCTTTGGCGGTGTTCTTGGCATTATTCTTCCTTAGCACATTCAGTCCCCAAAAAGTAAAGAAGAGAGTGACCTCCTTGCCCATCGACCGGGCTCCGGTGGCGATGTTGAACGCCGCCAGCACTTTATCGAGTTCGCCGCTGAAAACGACGATGGTCACCTTGTTCTTCGTTTCCTTAGTCGCCACGGCGGCCGGTTCGGCGCTCGCGGCCGTTTGGCCATTGTCGCCGGAACCCCCGCTCGCTGTCTTCGTGACTTCTTTGTTTGTGGCAGTCATGGACGTTCCTCCATTCTTAGGCCCCTTGGGCCTCTGCATCGTGGGCCAAAGGGCTCATCGCCCGCAGCCGTTCGACTATCGGCGGCAGAGTCTCGATAACATAGTCGACTTCCGCCTCAGTGTTTTCATGGGTCAAGCTGAATAATAATGAACCGTGGATCTTCTCCTGCGGGACGCCCATAGCGGCGAGAACGTGTGAAGCCTTGAGCGCCCGTGAAGTGCAGGCCGAGCCGCTGGCAGCGGAGATTCCGGCTATATCGAGCATGATCAGCATCGATTCGCCTTCGATAAACTCGATACGTATATGGACATTGCCCGGCAAGCGATGGGTCGGATGACCGTTTCGCGTCGAGCGGTCGATAATGCCTGTCAGGCCGCTTATCAAACGGTCCCTGAGCTCCGCCGTTGTGGCAGCCCGCTCGACCATCTCTTCTTTCGCCAACTCTGCCGCTTTGCCCAGGCCGACGATGGCGGCGACATTCTCGGTCCCCGCCCGGCGACCACCTTCCTGGATGCCGCCGTCGATAAGTGGACGTAGGCGCGTCCGTTTCCTGACGTAAAGAGCGCCTGCTCCCGCCGGTCCGTGGAACTGGTTCGCCGAGAGACTGAGGGCGTCTACCCCAAGTTCATCGACGGAGACCGGGATAGTCCCGGCCGTGGCTATCGCATCGGTGTGAAGCACGATGCCTCGCTCCCTGACGATCTTGGATATTGCCGGAATCGGCTCGATGGTCCCGACTTCGCCGTTGGCATGCATTACTGAAACGAGCACCGTCTCTTCCCGAAGCGCCGCCTCGACTGCCCCCGGATCGACCAGACCGTTCTCGTCGACCGGAACATAGGTCACTTCCCAGCCGTCGTCCGCCAAGCGTTTGGCCGCCTGCAAGACCGAAAAGTGCTCGATGGCCGAAACGACGATATGCCGCCCGTTCTTAGCTTTGGCCGCGCTCAAACCCTTTACGGCCAAATTGTTGGCCTCGCTGCCGCTGGCCGTGAATATGATCTCTTCGGGCGCGGCGCCGATGAGATCGGCCACCCGGGCCCGGGCCTCCTCGACAGCCTCTTTCACCCGTTGTCCCGGACCGTGCAACCCCGAAGGATTGGCATAGAGTGCGCCGATATACGGTGTCATCGCCTCGACCACCCGCGGATCGGGCCGCGTAGCGGCGGCATTGTCCATGTATACGATCACCTTATGTATATCTGTTGTCGTCATCGCTCTCCCTCTTGTCGCTCGGCCGCCTGGGTCTCCACTCGTTTTTCGCCATCGCTCAACTCCGCCAGCGATACGCGAGAGAGAACCCTCTCGTTCGCCTCTTTTAATTCCGCCCAGACATCCCTTAACCGACACGCACTTCCCCCGGTATGGCAGACCTCTGGGCTGGATTCATTAACGCACCCCTTTGGCATGACCGGCCCTTGAAGATTAGTGACGATGTCTAGCAGGCTAATGGCTTCGGCTGACTTGGCCAAGGTGTAGCCGCCCTCCGGACCGCGAGTGCTCGTCACCAGACCCGCATTGACCAAAGCTCCTAAGACCTGGGTCAAGAACGGTATCGGGATACCCTGACGCTCGGAGATGAGGCTCCGCTTGACCGGAGCCCCCCCGCCGGCTATCTCGGTCATCGCCCGGATGCCATATTCCGCTTTTGACGAGATGTTCATACCCGATTATTAGCATTGTTTATCTATTTTGTCAACAATAGGATCATCGGCAACCGCCCGCTCGGATAGCGAGGTGTTTAATCTGCAGTTCAATGGGTATATAAGAGTCAGAGCCACACAATACTAAGGAGGGGGCAAAAATGACAACAGTAGCAATCACCAGAACACACGGACACGCTTTGCAAGACGTACATATGTGGGCCGGAGCCGTAAGCGGTGTAATCGCTTCCCTTGTAATGGGCATGGTGGGCATGACGGCCACTTGGATGCAGGGTGACGGCTTGTTCTTCGTCCCCGAGAAGATTGCCACGCTCGTTCTGAGCGACGCGAGCGCCGCGACGGCTCTAGGCATTATCACAGGGCTTGGTATTCACATAATGCTGGGCGCGATATTCGGAATGATTTTCGCCAGCGCCTACACGCTGGTCACCAGCAGCTACAGCGTCGGGGCCGCGGTGGCACTAGGCATACTTTTCGGATTCGGTCTATGGGTCGCCAACTTCCTGATCATCGGACCCGCCATCGGCGCTCAACTGACGGCGTCGTTTGGGCCTGAGTTGGCCATACCAACGCACCTGATCTTCGGATTCGCTCTCGGTATCTACGCCAGCCTGGTCAAAGACCGGCAGGGCTGATCGAGAGCCCACACGCTGCCGATCCAGCGAGGTCGGCAAGAAAAAGCCCCGGGAAACCGGGGTTTTTCGTTTATTAAAGTCGCCAAGCGGGTAATATTGTTTCATACCTGGAGTCTGAATCGAAAACCGCCGGGATAACTGAAGAAAAAAGGACCCACGCCGGGTCCTTTTTTCTTTGCCTTTTGTTACAATCAAAGCCAGCAATCATTGGAACGGAGGGCCTATGAGCGAAGACTCCTGTAACTGCGGCTCCGGCTTGCCGGCCGTGCAATGCTGCGCCCCTTGCAGTTGCGGTTCGGGCAAAGCAGCCGGAGATTGTTGTGCTGCGGGCTAAAGCCTGATCGCATTCGAAAAAATGACATGGTCTGTTGCCGACCGGCGTTCGGCGCTGGCAAATCGATTCAGAACGGTGCTGCTTCTTTCGTGGGTCGCACTCCTGGCGATTGTAGCGCTTTCACCTGCCACCTCACACGGAGCGGCCGATAACCGTGTCCGCGTCTTGGAGATCGACGGGGCCATCGACCCGATCGTTGCGACCTATTTACTCAATGAGATTGACGCGGCCGAGTCTGCCGGCGATACGGCAGTCTTAGTCCGCATGGACACTCCTGGCGGACTCGACCTTTCAATGCGGACCATCATTAAACGAATCATGGGGTCAAAAGTACCGGTCATCGTCTATACGGCCCCAACGGGCGCCCGCGCCGCCTCGGCCGGAGCGCTGATCAGTCTCTCCGCACATGTCGCGACCATGGCCCCCGGAACTACTATCGGAGCAGCCCACCCTGTCAACCTGGGCGGCGGCGAGCAGGGTGCTGAGTTATCCAAAAAGGTAGAGAACGACGCGGCCGCCTTCGTCCGCGGTATCGCCAAAGAGCGCGGACGCAACGTCAAGTGGGCGGAAGACGCCGTCCGCGAGAGTGTATCGGCCACCGCCGAAGAGGCGAAAAAGCTGGGGGTCATCGACTTCATCGCCAAGAACGACCGCTCAGTGCTTAAGAAAAGCGACGGTCTCGTCGTCAAGCTCGACGGTCGCCGGAAGAAACTGAGCGGCCTGGCCGGCGCGGAACTACTCGAACGACCGATGACCGCCAGGCAACGCCTGCTCCACGGCTTGATAGACCCCAATATCGTCTTCATCCTCATGATGCTCGGCACCTACGGCATTATCTACGAGATGGCCAACCCCGGTTTCGGGTTTGCCGGTATCGGCGGCGGAATAGCTCTGATCTTGGCGCTCTATGGATTACAGGCCCTGCCTCTGAATCTGGCCGGCCTGGCCCTTATTCTCTTGGCCCTCATCTTATTTGTGGCCGAAGCCTTGACGCCTGCATTCGGTGTGCTGGCCGGAGGCGGATTGATCGCGCTCATCTTCGGCGCCGGCATCATGATCGACGCGCCCCGGGCGCAGCTAGGCGTCTCCGGCTGGGTGATCGCGCCGATCGCGCTGATGACCCTGGCCTTTATAGTCTTAGTGGTCCGCGCCGCTATATCGGCACATCGCTCCCGACCTGTATCGGGGACATCCGGGATGATCGGACTGACCGGCAAGGCGGCAACCGATATCGACCCCAAGGGACAAGTCCTGGTCCACGGCGAGGTCTGGTCGGCGAGCTCTCTAGGCGGTAAAGTGTCCAAAGGAGAAGCAATCATAGTTGTGGATATAGACGGCTTGAGGCTCAAGATAGAGCCGGCCGAAAAGAGAGAGGAGTAAGAGATGGAGTCCGGAGATTTCCTGGCGTTCATAGTCTTTCTGATAGTGGTGCTCGTCGTCTTTATCAGCTCATTCGTCAAGATTCTGCGGGAATACGAGCGGGCCGTCGTTTTCCGGTTCGGGCGACTCTTGGGCGAAAAGGGGCCCGGCCTCTTTATCCTCGTCCCGGGTATCGACCGGATGGTCCGCATCGACCTGCGCACAGTCACTCGCGACGTCCCCCCGCAGGAAGTGATCACGCGCGATAATGTCCCGGTCCGCGTCGATGCCGTCATCTATTTCCGTGTCATGGACCCCCAAAAAGCCGTCATTGAGGTCCAGGACTATATGTTCGCCACCGCCCAGATCTCGACCACCACCCTGAGGAGCGTTCTCGGTCAAGCCGATCTCGATGAGCTACTGACGGAAAGGGAGAAGCTCAACCAAAAGATACAGCGAATAGTAGACGAGAGCACCGATCCTTGGGGCATCAAGGTCAGCGCTGTCGAGGTCAAGGATGCGCAACTCCCGGATTCCATGA
>SDBV01011965.1_pt1 | contig 11169 bp, 9 predicted proteins | sample 2277081 | NCBI WGS metagenome assembly SDBV01 (sample SAMN10402039, study PRJNA504765) | marine sediment metagenome | isolation source: marine sediment core GS10_PC15, 223 cmbsf | place: Arctic Ocean: Southern Knipovich Ridge | collected 2010
GCTGTGCCCATCGGCGAAGGACATATTGCAACCTCTGCTGTGCCTTGCTGTAAGTTTTCCCACGCCTTTACGCCATGTTTTCGTAAATGTGTTTATCGGATAAAAACTGCCCAAACTGCCTACGCCTCCCATAGCGCCATTTGCGCTTCTCTGAGGGTTTAACTGAACGTCAACGAAAACCGCCTTTTGGGAAGGTGTGGTTATGTGACTCAAACGGTAAAAATTCATTTCACCATTGAAGTTATGTACGCTGCCCATAGCGTGTGAAATCGCGTAGCTGCGTGGAAAACCGTTCCTGTCGGTTTTGCATTTGTACAGTTGTAAATTTTCAACATAAGGCCATAAGACGCCGTTTTCTATGGCTGTTTCAGTGCCGCAGAAATCATTGTAAGGCATCCCCGGCCCATCAGCAACCCAATTGTTAAATACGTTGCCGAATGATGGGACTGTGCTCCAGGGTGGGATACCGTTCCAGTCTGTATCGGCAGCACACATTCTGTCATTGTTTTCAATCGTGTATGTGGCCCAGACTATGGTGAACTGGCGAAGATTTGAAAGGCAGACAGCGCTTTTGCCAGCCTCTTTGACGCGGCTTAGCGTCGGCATCAAGACAGATATTAGCATTGAAATGATAGCAATTACCACAAGCAACTCTAACAGCGTAAAAGCTGACATTTTTGTGTTCTGTTTACCGTGCCTGTCATTTAGTATTATCTGCTCATGCCCTTCAGATTCAGTATGCTCAACTGCTCAATCTTGCTACATTCGCGACTTTAATATCTGCCTGAAAATAACGAACTAAACGGGATGGTAATATGATAAACTGACATTTCCCATTTACACGGCTAAAATGCATACTCTTCTCCATCCGACATCAATAATCTTAATAAAATCACCTTGAACTGTCAAAGATTTTCATTTTCGAGGAGTTTGAGGACCTGCTTGGGACGCGACTGTCGACTTAGCGGCCAGAGCCGTTTGCCCGTTCCTCCCGCCATGATGACTGCATAATCCATTGGGCAACCTTTCCAAAAACACCATCGTGATAGCCATTCGGCAGCATTCTACCGTGAACGATGGATTTTACAAGCTTCAGTCCGGATTTCCCAGGTAAATTCGTGCAAAACAGTAAGATTTTGATAGTATAGAGCTTGCGGATGCTGATTACGACAGTTTGGCTGTTCTGATTTGGTTAATCTATGTTGGCCGAGGGAAGAATGAATATAAACGTGGACATACTGCTCAATGCGCTGTTTGCATACTTCATTATAATGGATCCGCTGGGCCTATCATTGATTTTCAATGCACTCACGGCCAACCAGGATTCGATGTATTGCAGAAAGACAGCTTTCCGTGCGATTGCTATATCTTTGTTCATGGTTGTGGGCTTTGGATTCTTCGGGACAAGGCTGCTTGATCAACTTGGCATCACGATGCACGCCTTCCGCATTGCAGGCGGGCTTCTGCTTTTCCACACATCCTTTGATATGATCGTACGGCCTGACGCATCACCGGAGAGTGGCAAGTACAAACCATCGAGCGATATTGCGGTATTCCCGCTATCGATTCCTCTGATTGCCGGGCCGGGTTGTCTGACGCTAACCATCCTGCTCTTTTCCAAGGCCAGCCAAATAGAGGGCGGATTGCTTTCTGCAACACTCGCTGTCGTTATCATCCTGGTTGTGACGCTGGTTGCCCTTCTCCTGTCACACAAGATTGCACGCGCCATCGGCGAGACCGCTAATGCCATCATAAAGCGATTGCTCGGAGTCTTGCTGGCGTCATTATCGGTCCAATTCATTGCAGATGGAATCATGGGACTAATCGGCCAATCAGCAGGTTGAGCGTACGTGCTATCGCACGCCGCTGGCCTGGGTAGAGCATCGTATTGGAAGGAGGGAGAATTCCCTTTCAGACAAGAAAATCGGCGTCGAATTGGCTGTAAGGTCGAATTTTTTCGGCCATCTCCTCGTGCCCTTCCCTTCCCATGAGGGCGAACGTCGCCTTCTTGCCTAATTCCACCGCCGGCTGGTCATAGGCGTTGATGTTGAACAACAGCCCCGCAATGGAAGTCGTCACTTCAAAGAGGTAAATGAACTGGCCGATCGTGCATGCGTTGATCTCGTCGAAGGCGACGGTCAGGCATGGCCGCTTGTCCTGAAGCAGGGCATACTCCGTCGCCAACTTCTCGCTGTTCAGTAGAACGGACATCTCTTTGCCGGCGAGATACGCAAGCTCGGGTGCACAATCCGGGACTGGGCCCATCTTCACATTCCTGCCAAATGTTTTCACCTGCAGGAATGTGAACAGCTTGTCGTTGGGACCTTGGCGGTAAAGCTGGACCTGGCTGTGCTGGTCGGTAGCTCCCAGCGCCTTGACGGGCGTGGGCCCCACGAAGACCCCCCTGCCGTCAAGGTCGGTGCTCTTTCCGAGGCTTTCGGCCCAGAGCTGTCTGTACCAGTCGGCAAGGTCTTTTAGAGCATAGGCGTAAGGCATCATGACCGATATCTTCTTGTCGCGGTGGTAGTAATGCCAGTTGATTGCCGCGTTGACAGCCGCGGGATTGCTTTTGAAATCGGGGCGGCTTACCTTTTCGTCCATGTCGGCGGCGCCGGCAAGCAGCGAGTCAATATCGATACCGCAGACGGCTGCGCTGAGGAGCCCGACGGGACTGAGCACACTGAACCTGCCGCCCACGCCGTCGGGGACCTCCAACGAACGATAGCCTTCGGCGTCGGTGATCTTGCGCATACTGCCGTGTTTTCTGTCCGTCGTTGCTATGATATGTTCGCGACAGCCTTGGGGACCGTATTTTTCCAGCAGGAGTTGGCGGACAATCAGAAACTGCGAGGCGGTTTCTGCGGTCTGACCTGATTTGCTGACGACATTGAAATATGCGCGGTCCAGCCTGTCGGCGATCCAGTCGAGGAAACTGGTCAACTGGGCGGGATCGACATTGTCAAACACAAAGAGCTGCGGACCCTTTCGCTGTGCGGGATCGATGTTGTACATATACGGATTGAGGGCCGTCTGCAATGCGATACTGCCCAGGGCCGAGCCGCCTATCCCCAGCACGACGAATATCTCACACTTATCTTTCAACTCCGCGACAATTTCTCGCACCTGCGCCGGATAATCCTTGTTACTGGGCAGGTCCCTGTAAGGCGTGCGGCCGGCCTGTCGCTGCCGGTTGATTTCTGCGATTATCGGCTCGGTCTTTCGGGCAAGTTCGTCAAACTGTGCATTGGTGATGCCGTGGGCGTCGCCAATTACGTCGGCGGTAACATTCTTGTAATAGAGATTAACCTTTGCCTGAGACACTCAACTATCCTTCAATATCTGTTTTCCTTGAGAACATGATTTCGGTGGGGTAAGACCCACCGCGCCGACTGCACCTTCACAGCGGTATTATATCGATTTCGTCCTCCGATACAACCCCATCAAGCCCGATCTCATCGTACACCAGGACAACATCTCTCATTTATCGGCAATTTGGGCAATGTCCTTCATCGGGTGGGGGAAATGCGAACCCCGATGAATCGGGACGAATATCGAACCGACAAATTCTGAATGTCGAAGGAGATGGCATGACAAGTTGCTTGCATGGCGGCGTTTGGGGGGTTATACTCGCCGTTTGATTGTCGCGAAAAGGCGATAAAGGGTGGTTGATGTTTCTTTAGAGGATGTAATGGCAGGCGATGTTGCAGAACAGGTTGGGTTGCTTAAACGCGGGACGGTTGAGGTTTTTCGTGAAGATGAGCTTGCCCAGCGGCTTAGCATGGCGGCCAAAGAAGGCAGGCAGCTTCGTGTCAAATTAGGCATGGACCCGACCGCTCCGGACATTCATTTGGGCCATACCGTTGTGCTTCGCAAGCTGCGCCAGTTTCAGGACTTAGGGCACAAGGCGGTGTTGATAATTGGCGACTATACCGCGCGAATCGGGGATCCGACGGGGCAGAATACGACCAGGCCGATGCTAAGCGCCGAGGAGATCAAGGCCAACGCCGAAACGTATTTTGCACAGGCGGGCAAGATACTCGATACTGCCGAGGAGAGGCTTGAAATCCGTTACAACAGCGAGTGGCTGGCGGAGATGAGGCTGGCCGAAGTCATTAATCTGACCGGCTCAATGACCGTTGCCCGAATGCTCGAACGCGACACTTTTGAACTTCGCTACAAAAAGGGCGACGCAATCGGCATGCATGAATTTCTGTACCCGCTCATGCAGGGCTATGATTCGGTCATGATCAAAAGCGATGTCGAATTGGGCGGGACGGACCAGACCTTCAACAATCTTGTGGGGCGCGATATTCAGCGCAGTTACGGCCAGGAGCCGCAGATCGTTGTTATTATGCCCATCCTGGTCGGGCTGGACGGCGTCGAGAAGATGAGCAAGTCCAGGGGCAATTATATCGGCGTAACCGACGAGCCTGCCGACATGTTCGGAAAGGCGATGAGCATAGCGGATGACATGATGGATAATTATTTTACGCTGCTGACGGACCTGCCCGCCGACAAAATCGCGGAACTCGTCGATCCGTCAAGGACGCACCCGAAAGAGGCCAAGGTCACATTGGGCAAAATGATCGTTGAGCAATTCCACGGAGCCCAGGCCGCCCAGGCCGCCGCCGCCCAGTTTGACAAGGTCTTCGCCCAAAAGCAACTGCCCGACGATATTGCCGATGTGGTCATCTCGGGCGGTCCCATATCCGCCGCAAAACTCCTCCTGCACTGCAATCTCGTCGAAACCGGCGGCGAGGCCAAACGTATGGTCAAGCAGGGAGGGGTGAAGATCAATGACGAGAAAATCGGCGACCCGAATATGGAAGTCAGCCCGACCGACGGGATGGTCGTACAGGTGGGCAAGCGGAAGTTTGCAAAACTGAAAGTTCAATAGGAAATGTCGAGGCGCGGCTATGAAACTGCCCGAAGTGAAGAATGGCGAAAAGTATGTTGGTCTGTATGTGGTGGATTTCGGTGACCACAGCGGGGTTGGCTTTACCGCAGAGGAAGTCGCCGAACTCCTGGACAGCGAGAAGTTCAAACACGTTAAGGTCTTCAAGATTTACAACGCTTACCCCGACGGCAGAATGGAACTCAGGGGCGTTCGGCCCGAGATTTTCCAGCTTGAGAAGGGAATGTTCTTCTACTCTCAGGATATTGAGACCGCCCGCGACAACTACAAGCGACTTGTCGATCTTGCAATCGGTGAGGCGCCGCCGGGCAGAGCGAAAGTGCACCTGGCCAAATACGACAACGACAAATTCGTTACCGCGCTGATCTACCCGGCCGAGTACGACGACGAATTCAGCCGATGGCTGCTGGACGGCGAATACAAAACCGCCGCCGCTGCAGAGGGCGGCATTGAAGCGGTCCGGCGATACTATGACGAGGCACCGCAGGTGCTCCAGCGACATCAACTCTTCGGCCGGTCATCGTTTGCCAACAGGACGGGCGAACAACTGCTGGCCGCCACAAGAATTGCAGTACAAAGATGAACCCAAACGGCCACAATCATCGAGGACGAGGCGGATCATGGCTGGGCTCACTCGCCGGACGCCTGATGGGCCTGTTCGGACGCATCAAAAAGCCCACTATTCGGGACATGGCAAAGAAGGAATTCCCCACAAGCACCCAACGAATCGGTGTACGCTTTACCGAGCACATTCGGGCTGTGTTTAGGTGCATTTGGCTGAAAAAGCACTGAGGCCTGTGAGTTTCTCAGTATTTTTTCCAAAAAAAATGGTGCTAAACACTATGCCATCGCTTTCAAAAACGCTGTTTCTGAGCTTTCCTGCGGGATTGACGTAATTATTATAGGACGTATCGGCTGAAATTGATTAAAGGATTTGCATGGTGTTTGCCGATTTAGTAAAATAAATAGAGTTTTCTCCCCTCCGGAAAACATCGGGCAGCGCATTGTTGCCTGATGTTTTCTTTTTTTTTGCCCCCAGCAACCGTATATAGCTGGGTATTCGCTTCATGTACAAGTCATTTCAACGGTGGTACGACCTATTTCAACTGCCGTTTGTATATCCACACAGTTCTGCGCTGAAATGCCTCTTTGAGCGTTACCTTGACACACTTTGCAGCCCGTTGGCTGGCATCATGGCAAGGTCCGCCACGTTGCGTCTGCCGTTTCCGTATCCTGTTTACGATTCTTTGTTATACACGTCCGGCGACTGCATGGGGGCAAGGGAGGTAAATTTGTTGACAGGCCCGATGCGGCGCGTCACAATTGCCCGCAGTGAACGGAACTGTCTGGAACGGATTTTTTGAGGGAGGACATTATCATGAAACTGGATATTGCACGTGTTGACATCTGGGCGGCGCGCATTAAGGACCGGGCCGGTGGGCTTTGCGACAAGCTCCAGCCCCTGGCCGATGCGGGCGCGAACCTTGAGTTTCTCGTTGCCCGGCGCGCCCCGCAAAAGCCTGGTACCGGCGTGGTCTTCGTTACGCCGATCAAAGGGGCCGCACAGATTCGCGCCGCTAAGAAGGCGGGCTTCAAGAAGTCCGCTTCTTTGCATGCCGTCCGCATCGCCGCGACCAACCGGTCGGGTCTGGGGGCGATGATTACGGGAGCGATTGCCGATGCGCAACTCAGCATGCGGGGCGCCTCAGCGGCGGCGATCGGCAAGAAGGCGATCATGCACCTTGCCTTCGACAGCCGCGAGGACGCCGCCAAGGCCGTCCGATGCCTGAAAAAACTCTGATCGACATTTCTCACAGGCGGTTTGACTTGAGGTCTTTGAGCGAGTAGTGGGTGTCTCGCCAGGTGATGCCGCGGTTGCGGATGGTTCGGACGACGGCGTTAGCTATGGCGTAGATTAACAGGACCGTGCCGAGGGGTAAGACGATTCCGTGCCAGAGGGGGATTTTCCAGAAGCGGGCGTTGTCGGCGTAGGAGACGGCCCATACTACAAGGGCCAGGAGGTTGAGGATTCTTGCGGCGCCGGTGGTGAGGAATGCGGCACCCACGGGAAAGACGAGGAAAGTAAAGAGGCACAGGCAGGTCAGGGCGGCAAAGAGCAGGCTGTAGTTTAAACCTGCAAAGACGTTTTTCTCCAGGCCCCGGATCATTTCGCCGAGGGAGGCGTACCATTCGATGTTTATCATGCCGATACCGTTGAGGGCGTCCTGGCGGAGGTGCTTTTTTTTGACAAGTCTGCCCAACATCATGTCGTCGTCGGGTCGCATGGCGATACGCTGGTGCGTACCAATCCTTTTGTATGCATCGGCGCCAATCAGATTGAACGCGCCGATGCCCATGTAGAATGGACTTTTGGGATTGCGTGCTTTCCATGGTTTTTTGCCTAAGGTGAATAAGTACAGAAACGTGCCGACAAGGATGTTCAAAAGCGTGCCTTTCTGGTTGGCCTGCGGGGAGACGGCCAGGTGGTCGAGGTTGTCTTGCTGCATGAAGGAGATCGCCCGGCTGACGGCTGTGGGGTGCATGATGACGTCGGCGTCGGTAAAGAGCAGGTAATCGCCTGATGCCTGCTGCGCACCGACATACAGGGCGTGGTTTTTGCCGAGCCAGCCGTGGGGCAGTTGGGTGATATGGATGACTTTCAATTTGCCATGGTTTTGGGCAAGGTTGTTGAGGATGGCGGGTGTGCGGTCGGTGGAACGATCGTCAACGACGATGATTTCCAGTTGGGGGTAGTCCTGAGCCATGAGGGATTCTACAGCCCGGCGGATGTGGCGATGTTCGTTGCGTGCGGCGACGATGATGGAGACTTTTCCGTACAACTCATCAACCACGCCCGTATACCTGAGGAATTTTATCCTGCGGTTTCCAAGGGACAGCTCAAGGCCGCCTGCGCAGGCGGCGATGAGTGTGAAGCCGGCGAGTATGAGCAGAAACGTATCCATCAGCAACCTCGAGTAAGTCCTGGTTTGAATTGCATCATAGAGGTCCGGGCCATGTGTGTCAATTCGATATCGGCGATGCAATGCTGAAGTGCTTGAAAGTTGTGTTGTTGGTGGTATAATACGGCGGCAGGAAGTTTAATACTTTACGTGAAAAGGGTCAACGCATGAAGCAAGCCTTGACCGGCAAAAACTGAAAGGTGTCTGCATGGACGCAATGCTGACAGAGGTAAGCGGGATGGTGTGGGGGCCGGCAATGATCTGCCTGCTGGTGGGGACGGGCCTTTATCTGACGGTACGCACGCGGTTCGTGCAGTTTACGCACCTGGGCCATGCGATCGCCTGCATTCGGGGCAAATACGACCACCTTCAGGACGAAGGCGACATATCGCACTTCCGGGCGCTGACGACGGCGCTTGCCGCGACCATCGGGACGGGCAATATCGCCGGTGTAGCGACGGCGATTGTGATGGGCGGTCCCGGCGCGATCTTCTGGATGTGGGTAACGGCAGTGGTGGGGATGGCGACGAAGTTCTCGTCGTGCTCGTTGGCGGTGCATTTTCGAGTGATCCACGACGACGGCTCAGCCAGCGGCGGTCCGATGTACTATCTGGAGAAGGGTTTCAAGCCGGGATGGCTTGTCGGGCTGTCCCACGAAGAAGGCGCACGCTGGATAGCGAAGGTGCTTGCGATCATGTTTGCAATGTTTGCGGTCATTGCCTCCTTCGGCATCGGCAATATGGTTCAGGCCAATTCGGTAGTGGGAGGTCTGGCGTACATCCTGCCGAAATCATGGCAAGGGGGTGGTTTTGACGTTCGGATTCCCGGTGCTGACTGGTCCTTCACTATAACCTGGTTCAGTCTGGCAATTGGCGTGGTGCTGTTTTTGTTTGCGGGGCTGGTAATCATCGGAGGGATCAAGCGGATCGGGAGTGTGACATCGCGGCTGGTTCCATTGATGAGCGTCTTCTATGTGGCAGGCAGCCTGTGTGTGCTGGCGATGTACATCGACAGGATTCCGTCGTGCCTGTCGCTGATCATCAGGGAAGCGTTTAATGTTCGAGCCCTCGGCGGCGGTTCGATGGGTATGCTTATTGCGATGCGTTACGGTGTTGCACGGGGCGTGTTCAGTAATGAGTCGGGCCTGGGCTCTGCGCCGATGGCTCATGCGGCGGCAAAGACGCCGGAGATGATTCGCGAAGGATTCGTGGCAATGTTGGGGCCTTTGATCGATACACTCATTATATGCACGATGACGGCTCTGGTGATCCTCGTTACGCAAGCCAGGGCAAGCGACCCGGATCTGGACGGCAGTTCGCTGACCGCACATGCGTTTGAGATCGGGCTGTTCGGTTACGGCCAGTATGTCGTGGGTATCGGTCTGGCGTTGTTTGCATATTCGACGATCATAAGCTGGTCGTACTATGGCGACCGCTGTGCGGAGTATCTGTTCGGGCCGCGGGGAGTGCATGTCTATCGCTATCTTTATCTGGTACTCATTGTCGTCGGCGCCGTCGGCGGCCTGCGTGTCATCTGGGCGCTTGCCGATATCTTCAATGCGCTGATGGCGATACCCAACCTCATCGGGCTGGTGGCGCTTGCCGGCCTGGTCGCCGCCAGGAAACGAGACTATGTCAAACGCCTCGACGCCGGTGCCTTCGCGGAGAAGAAAGACGGCGTCGATTTTACACACACCGATTAGATGGAAGTAGTTCTTGACGGAGTTTTCGGTCGGCGGTATGGTATGGGCAATCAGGGGCACAGCCGGTGCCTGCAGTGGGGGATGTTTCAACCGGGAGGCCAGACAATGTTGAAATGGTTCAAACAACTGGATGCAATATTGCGAGGTGATGCGACGCGTATGTCGTCGTTGACGGAGGGGAAGCTTGAGATTCCCTTGGCGGGCCTGTCGACTGTGATCGCACTGCTTGCTGTTCTTTACGGGCTTTGCATGGGGTCGTTCAATCTGCTGCATCCGCTGGATACCGATGCCAAGCTGCAGAGCTATGACATGTACATGCAGATGATTGCCAGCGGCGTGAAGTTTCCGCTGCTGTTTTTCCTGACGCTGCTGGTTACGTTTCCATCTCTGTACGTATTCAACGCGCTCATTGGGTCAAGGTTGTCGGTGGTTTCGGCGTTTCGCCTGCTGATCGCCTCAATGGGCGTGATGCTGGCGGTGTTGGCGTCGTTGGGACCGATTGTCGTATTCTTTTCGCTCAGCACAACCAGCTATCCGTTCATGAAGCTTCTCAACGTGGGCATGTGCGGGGTTGCCGGGGTATTAGGGCTTGCTTTCCTGTTGCGGACCTTGCATCGGCTTGTGCTGGTACAGGAAACGGGCCAAAAGCCGGTGGTCCCCCAGGCGGGGGTGCAAAACGATGTCGAAAGCCGGCAAGCCCCCGAAGGCGAGGCATCGGAGTTGAATCCGTCCGGGGCGCTTGATCGGGTTGGAAGTTTCACGACGCGTAAGGCAATCAACGTCTTTCGCATATGGACGGTTGTCTTTGCCCTGGTGGGGGCTCAGATGGGTTGGGTGCTGCGGCCGTTCATCGGCAGTCCGGACCTTGGATTCGACTGGTTCCGTGCGAGGGAGAGCAATTTCTTCCTCGATGTACTCAAGGCTATCGGCGAATTGTTCTCGTGATGAGATGCGGGCGCCGCATTGCATGGTGAAGAAAGGTTGGCATGATGCTCCTGCTTGAGGCCGACGACATATTGCGGGCAAGGCCCTGGGCCGTTGGCGAAGGTCAAACGGCAAGACGACTTGTGCGTCTGTGTCTGCTGATCGTCGTCTTCGGGATCATCTACGGGGCGGTGATGGGCAGCTTCGGGGGTGTTTTCGGCCGGCGGTTTCTGCAGGTGGTATATTCGGCGGCAAAGGTTCCGCTTCTGCTGATGCTTACATTTGCCCTGAGCCTGCCGAGCTTTTTCGTGATCAATACGCTTCTGGGTCTACGTTCGGATTTCACGTATGCCGTCCGCGCTCTGGTGGCGACACAGGCGGGGTTGACGATCATACTGGCGTCCTTTGCACCGTTTACAGTGTTGTGGTATGCGTCGTTTGGGGACTATCGTGCAGCAATCCTGTTTAACGCGGTGATGTTCGGCACGGCGAGCATATCCGCCCAGTGGTTGTTGCGACGGTTTTACGAGCCGCTGATTAGGCGTAACAGGCAGCATCGACTGATGTTGCGAGGGTGGCTGGTCATTTACGCATTTATCGGTATCCAGATGGGCTGGGTCCTGCGGCCTTTTATCGGGAATGCGAACAGCCCAACTCAGTTTTTCCGA
>SDBV01011966.1_pt1 | contig 11168 bp, 7 predicted proteins | sample 2277081 | NCBI WGS metagenome assembly SDBV01 (sample SAMN10402039, study PRJNA504765) | marine sediment metagenome | isolation source: marine sediment core GS10_PC15, 223 cmbsf | place: Arctic Ocean: Southern Knipovich Ridge | collected 2010
GCCCATAACGGCGTGGTGTTTGGTTTCGAGCGTCACTTAGCCCGCCTGGCCGATACGGTTCGCCTGCTTGGGCTGAACGTGGGGGCTACCGGCGGGGAGCTGGTCGATGGTATGTACGCGGTGCTGGACGCCAACGATCTGCGTGAGGCCCGCTGTCGGATCACACTGACACCGGGTCCGCCTGAGGAGGCTCGCAGCGGGGACGGTTCGCCCGCCCCTACGACGCTGATTACCGCCGTCCCGCTCCCGGACTATCCCGCGTGGTGGTACCAGAAGGGCATCTCCGTGGTGGTCACGTCGTTCAAGCAGATCGGCGGGGATCCGACGTTCGGGCACAAGACCGGGTGCTACCTCCCGCGTATCCTCGCCCGCCAGGAGGCCGCCGCAAAGGGAACCGAAGACGCCCTGTGGTACACAAACGAAAATCTCCTGGCGGAGTCCTGTTTTTCCAACGTATTTCTCGTCCTGGACGGTGTGGTGTATACGCCCCCGCGCGATACGCCCGTGCTGGAGGGTGTGGTGCGAGCCGTCGTGCTGGAGCTTTGCGAGAAGCTGGAGATCCCGGTGCATGACGATCGGCCGCTGACGGTCAAGGAGATGCTCGCGGGGGAGGAGATATTTTTGACCAGTTCGTGCATGGGTATCCGTCCGGTGGTGCGGGTGGAGCAGCACGCAGTCGGAAAAGAAAAGCCCGGATCGATTACGAAACGGATCATGACAGCCTATGAAGAACTCCTGGACCACCACTGCCGAAACAGAAACAACTTCGCGGAAGGAAAGGTGAAGGAAAAATGAACGTGCGCGATATCTGTGGCGTTTTGGACGCCCTGGCGCCTCGGGCCCTGGCGGCGAAATGGGACAACGTCGGGCTGCTGGTCGGCGACGGTAAAGCAACGGTGCAAAAAATGCTCTTGTGCATCGACCTGACCGGTGAGGTTCTCGCCGAGGCCATCCGCACAAAGGCGCAGATGGTCATGGCGTATCACCCGGTGATCTTCAAGGGTATCAGTCGCGTTACGGCCGAGGACGCCCCCGTCGTGTACGCCGCCGCCCGTCGCGGTATCGCCGTCTACTCACCTCACACCGCGATGGATGCAGCCGAGGGAGGCACGAACGACGTCCTGGCCGAGATGCTGGGACTGCTGGACTGCCGCCCGCTGGAACCCGCCTTCGCCGAATCGCGGTGCAAAATTGTCGTGTTTTTGCCCCCGGACGACCTCCTGGGCGTGGCGAAAGCCGTCTTCGCCGCCGGGGCGGGCATAATCGGCGATTACCATGAATGCTCCTTTTTTGGGCACGGGATCGGGACATTCCACGGCGGGGATCAGTCGCATCCCGCACTAGGCCGGGCCGGGCGCCAGGAAGCGGTCGAGGAAGTCCGCCTGGAGATGGTCGCGCCGTGGGGCAGGTCAGCGGCGGTCTGTCAGGCCATTCGGGATGCCCACAGCTACGAGGAGCCCGCCATTGACGTCTATCGTCTGACGGATATGCCCGGGCGGATCGGGATGGGCCGGGTCGGGCGACTTGCGCGGCCGGTGAAGCTCAGCACACTGCTGGGGAGGATCAAGAAGGGCCTCGGCCTTAACCGGGTTAGAGTTGCGGGCGATCCCGATGGTCGGAAAGACAGGCTGATCGGGACGGTAGCGGTGGCCGCGGGGTCAGCCGGGACGATGTGGAGTTCAGCCGCCAACGCCGGCGCTTCGCTGTATCTGACCGGCGAGATGCGCCACCACGACGCACTGGCCGCGACGGAGGCGGGATTGAGCGTCGTCTGCGTCGGACATTCACACTCCGAGCGAATCGCTCTTGAGAGGCTTACCGAACGCCTTGCCGAAAAGGCCCCCGGGCTTAAAACTGTCCTCGCCAAGTCCGACCGCGACCCGTTCGAAATCGTGTGAAAATAATCCGGCGAAAAAAAACGATTTGGCTTGCCTTGTGCGGGGAACGGGCCTATGTATTGCACGGGTAGTAGATAATCCATCCGAAATGACAGGGACGTCGTCATCCGAAATGACAGAACCTGGGCTTGATCCGTCGGTAGACCCTCCCGATCTCCAGTCTCAAGGAGCGGAAGAAGGCGGTTTGCCCCCTTGGATAAAGGGTTTTTTGGCCGTGGCGGCGGTGTATCTTTTCATCGCCGCGGTGAACATGATGGGTGAGGGGCTGAAATGCATCGCCAGGGACGACGCGGGGCGGAATTTTCTGGAATGGCTGTTCGGACTCGTTAGCGACCAGCCGGTGATGGGATTGTTCATCGGGCTTTTGGCGACTTCCATAGTTCAGTCCAGCAGCTTCACCACCTCGATGACTGTGGGGCTGGTCGCGGTTGGCGATATTTCCCTGGTCTCGGCGATTCCGATTATCATGGGAGCGAACATCGGGACGTCGGTGACGAACATTCTCGTATCGCTGGCTAATATGCGCCGCCCGCTGCAGTTCCGCCGGTCCCTGGAGGGGGCTATTGTGCACGATTTCTTCAACGTCCTGTCGGTGCTGGTGATTTTGCCGCTGGAGGTGGCGTTTGGAATTATATCCCGCCCTGCGGAAATGATCTCCCGCGGTTTGGGCGACACCCGTTTTTTCCAATCTGACCCAACCCAGCACATGGGATTTCTGAAGAAGACATTCGGCGTCGTGGGACATTTCTTCCGCTGGTTGTTGGTTGACGGACTTGGGTTATCCCCGACTTTCGGCGGGGCCGTTATTGCCATCCTTGCATTGATAATGCTCTTTATGGCCCTTTGGCTTCTGGTGAAGTTGCTTCGCGGACTGCTGCTTCGTCGCCTTAGCGGGATGTTCAGCCGAACGATTTTTCGCAGGCCCGGGATTGCGTTCGTGGCGGGCATCATCACGACGGCCTCCGTACAGAGTTCTTCGGTGACCACGTCCCTGATGGTGCCTCTGGTGGGAGCGGGGGTCTTGAAATTGCGGCAGATTTACCCTTATACTCTAGGCGCCAATATCGGGACGACGATCACGGCGATGTTGGCGGCGTTAGGAACCGGCTCAGCGGCGGCGATGGCGTGTGCGTTTGCACATCTTTTGTTCAACTTGTATGGTATAATCATCTTTTGGCCGTTGCAGTTCATTCCTATTTCGCTGGCCGAGGGATTCGCCAAACTTGCGTCGCGCAGGCGTCTGATCGCGGCAGCGTACATTATTGTGTTCTTTTTCCTCCTGCCATTATTGGTTATTCTTATCACTAGTCTGTAAAAAACAGTCGAGAAATCGGAGAACCTGCTATGCTGAAAGAACTCATCAACGCGTTTCGTCGAAGGGACGTAGTTGGGGAACTAGAATCCCAAATCGGCCAGATGCTCGACGCCGGTCAATGGATGTTCGAAAAAGTTGCCGACGTACTCATGCGACAAGTGGATCCCGCTGAGATCGCCCAGCCGCTCTACGAAAAGGACAGGCAGATCAACGAGATCGAGCAGAAAATCCGTGAACAAATCATCACGCACCTGAACCTGGGCAACCAGTGCGACCTTGAGGCTGGGCTGGTATTGATGAACGTGGTCAAAGATGCGGAACGAATCGGCGATTACTGCAAAAACATCTTTGAAGTGGGCAAGTTTTACCGCGGGTCGTTCCAGCACAGGAAATACCATGAACCACTTCAACAGATTCGCCATTCAATTACTGAGTTGTTCGCCCCGGCCAAGGAGGCGTTCCTGAAAGCCGATTCGAAGATCGCCAAACGAATCCTCCGGAAAACCGAAAGGTTGACCAGGGAATGCGACATGATCATTCAACAATTACTCAGCACGGAAGAGTCTCTTCCGGCGAATGAGGCGGTGGCGTATGTTCTGCTGGCCCGGCATTACAAGCGGGTCGAGGCCCATCTGTCCAACATCGCAACCAGCGTTGTTTCACCGATGCCGCTACTGGATTTTCGCGGCAAAGTAACATGACGAAAAGGAATGTATTATGGGCGGTTTCTATGGTGTTGTTTCAAAGGATGACTGCATCGATGACAGTTGAATCTGACCTCGCTGAAATACCAGAAGCTCGAAGACCTAGTGTCGGCAATAGGCCTGCCAAAGGGGAAATTGTGCACCTACTGCTGGGACGGTGCGGACGGCCGGTAGGCAAGTAGCGTCGGTGTCTGTCGTAGCGAAGCAAAAACCCGGTCATTCGGCCAGTCTGCCCGCATGGGCACCCACGCGTCAAAGTGATGGGAAAAGAATTGACGTTTTTGTGTTGTGAAGATACCGCTCGCTGACGCTCGCAGCTCGTAGGAGAGGGAGCGGGCAAGGAGGTAAAATTCTGTCCCCTCTTACCCCGCTTGGGGTAATAGTTGTGATCGATGAGAACAGGGCGATGAGGGGAGAATTTTGGAAAAGTTAGGATTTTTGTTTTTTCTATCTTATGATTAATTTAGTGGTCCAAAAATCCGATGTTGAATAAGGAAGGACAATTACCCCTTCTGCCTGACCTTGGGACAGAGGGGGGGAGTCGGTAAACTCAGTTCCTGCAATATAGGTTCCATAGAAATCATCCGACCGGGATCGACAGAATGTAGTGTTAAGGGAGAGAACCGATTATGAAACTACTGCGGCCTAACAAACAATACAGTTGGCTCCTTGTCATATTTGCTTTGTGTTTTACCGGATTCGGGATCCGGTCTCTGTGGCAGTTCCAGGCAGTTTCCGCCTGGCCGCTTATCGTAACTTCCGTGCTGCTGGTGTTCTTTTTGCTTTTCTCGCTGCTGCCCAATTCCTCCTATCTCATCCTTCGCAAAGGCGGTTTCCACATTCGCTACATGTTTTCGGTTAGGGATCACAAGTGGACCGATGTGGCTAAGTTTTTCATCGGCAGGAGGTTCTCGGATCGAGGGGCGATTTTTTATCTGCTGAAAAGCAAGTGTATGCTCAAGGTCAAGGTCTTTCCAGACAACTATGGCCTCCCCCCAAATGAGCTGTACGAATTGCTGGATCTATGGTGGAATTCTGCAACCGGGAGTTCCGAAGAACCTTCCGATGGGCCATACTCCGAATTTCTTGAGCCTCAAGCAAGCGATCCGGAACAATCCCCTCTACCCGCTCCGCAAGTGGGGATCGGCACCTTGCCCTAGCCGGGACCTGCTAGGCATCGGGGCCGAGAACACTTGGGGAACCGCGATACGCCGGGGGCTTCGGATCAAGCCAGTCGACCACTTCGTCCTTGAAGGTAAAAGCGTAAAAAGCATTGCCGACGGGTGTATAGTGCCCGAAGACGGCGGCGCCCTTCGGTTTGACCCGAAACGACTCTTCGTATTGTTCAAAGGGTACGTTATATCGCTTCGAGTCTTCGGCGAATTTTGCGGCCGTGTCCACGTAACAAAACCCGTTGCGATCCAGATAGTCGATGAAGCACTGATCCGCGCGGGGCTCGCCCTTGAGAATAGACCGGCCCACCGGGAACTTGTAGTAAGTAAGCAGGATCAGCAACTTCCTGCCGTTTTCCGCGGCCCATTTCTTGAAGTCATCCAGGATGAATTCGCTCGCCTTGAAACCGTAGACGTCACACAGTTTGCGGACATCATCTTTGCGCTTTTTCGGGTCACGCAGGTCGACCTCGACTTCCAGGGCCTCGGCCAGGGCTTCCAGTTCCTCGACGTCGGTTTCGCCGTCCATCATGATAGTGAACATCTTGATGATCGGGTCGTCCTTGAATGTGGCGTAGAAACGGTCGGGGGTACACAAGGCGCGCAGGGCATCTTCGTTGGGGCACACGCCCGCCCGCTCCTCGAACCGGCCTTTTTTCAGGTTGTAGCGCACGTGCGCCGAAGGCAGACCGTTGAGCTGGATAGGTACCTTGGGTGTGGCCAGCTCCCACCAGTTGATATACGCGGAGCGAATCCAACGACAGGCGTCGAGGCTGCGAACGTGATCGTCGTCGAAAATATTGAGGATTATGTATTCGGCTGAAGCGTCGGTAGCATCCATGCGCTTGGCCCTTTTGCAGGCGAAATAGACGCTCTGTCCGCCACACCCGAAATTGCGGATCGGTTCGCCGATATGGGCTGCCAGTACCTCCTGCCAGGTTTCACCGTCACTGACTTGCTGACATTGCGTGTAGCTGTCGCCGAATGTGTTGATGCGACAAGGCCGGTCCGCATAGTTGATGAGCTTGCGATGACCTGCCGATTCGTATCTGTAGGTGGTCCAACTGTCGTCCATTCCGTCCTGCATGACGAAGTCGGACGGGACATACCCGAACTCGGGATCGAATTTCACCCAACTCGGTTCCCGCGGATCGAGCAGCGCGTCCAGGTCCCTTTTGTGAAAAGTAGTCCTGTTCAGGACGGTTTTGACGTTAACGACCTCTGACATGGGTTGGTTCCTTCTTTTGTAGGCGAATCACGCGTCGGGCCTCACTGCCCAATACTATCTCGCCTCCAAATCTCCGTCAATGCCGTTCTCCGCTCCGGGAAGAGGCGACTCACCGAGAAGAATCTGGGGGTGGGAAGGCCTGACTCCGTGCGATCCGGTCTGAAAAGGTCTTGCATACCTTCCCAGGATGCAATATTTTAAGGCCCAGTGTACGACAGGAGGTCGGATATGGATAATCCATGGAACTGGATGTCTGGAGTGTACCTTTTTCTTGTATAGATCATTCGAGAGACTCACATGCTTCGCAGCCGAAAAATAAGGTTTATTGAACCACAGGGGCGGCCCGGCCGACCGTTCAATGCGTGGATTAAGCGATGGCCGCTACTGGGCCCGATCACGCTGGCCACAATCCTCCACCGGCGGGGTTATGACGTCGCCGTGTACAACGAGAACCTTTCCGGTTCCGTACTGGATAATCCCAAGGCCTACGATGATATCTGCAACGCCGACATCGTCGGGATCAGCATCATGACACCCACGGCCAACAGAGGCTACACTCTGGCGGGTCGGCTCAAGACCGACGCTCCAGGTACGACGGTCGTTTTCGGGGGCGTCCACGCTTCTTTTATGCCCGAAGAAGCTATTCAGTATGCTGACATCGTGGTCCGCGGGGAAGGGGAGACCGTCATTGAATCCATCGCCTCGGGCGAGGCGAGGCATGGGATCATCCAGGCCCGGCCGCTCGAAAATCTTGATGATCTTCCCACACTGGATCATGCCCTGATGTACGATTTCGATAAGCTCCTCACCCTCTGCCGTCGTCGCGAACTGTACGAACTGCCGGTAATGACTTCGCGAGGCTGTCCCCACGGGTGCACGTATTGCTCGGTCACTCGCATGTTCGGGCGGAATGTTCGCAGGCAGTCCGTGGAGAAGGTGCACCGCGATCTGTGCCGTTACGCCGAACGAGGCTTTCGCCACCTGTTTTTCTACGATGACAACTTCGTGAGCGACCGTCAGTGGACCAAGGACCTGCTGGAGAGGCTTCGCCCGCTGCGAATGCGTTTCAACGCTCAGGCGAGGGCGGACCTGCATTGGGTCGATAGCTTGCGTAAAAAGAGGGATGATGAGTTGCTGACTGCCTTGCGCCGTGCAGGGGGCGATGTGCTCTACGTGGGATACGAGACGATCGACGATTCCACCGCCCGGTCATGGAAAAAGGGTTACCGGGGCAGCGGGTCACTGGAAGCCCGCCTGCGGGAGGACACGAAAATCCTGCATGAAAGTGGCTTCTGGATACACGGGATGTTCATTGTCGGGCCTCACAATACGCCGAAAGCGGCGCGTCGGATTGCCAATTTCGCCTGCTGCAATGGCATCGAGTCGATCCAGATCAGCATTCTGACGCCTCTGCCCGGTACCCCGATGATGGAGAAGATTCGCCCGCATCTGATCTTCACCGATTTCCCCGCCGACTGGGACTTCTACGACGGGACACACTGCGTTTACGACCATGGGCGACTGGGCGTAAAAGAGCTTCAGCAGGCGATCATGAAAGCCCATCGAGGCTTCTATACCTGGGGGGGATGGAGCGGCGTGCGGCGCCTGCGGTCCTTACTGCAGCAGCGTATGCCCGTTCTGGACAAACTGGCCCATGTGTGGAGAAATGCCGGTATCGCCAGGACCACCTTGCGGGAATGGCGCAAAGAAATGAAGGAGTTTCTCGAACTGGTAAAGCATAAGACAACAAAATAGTTTATCCATGTAACAACTTGGGGGGGTAAAGCCATGGTTTCTATGGTAAGAAAAACGTTACATTATGGTCTTTCGTATCTTACTATCAATGTTGCGGCAAAAGGCTGACCGGACGCTGAGGCGACTGGCTGAGAAATTCAACAACCACACTATTTTCTCCTCCGAGCACGAGTTTACGGATATGAGCCCAATTACCGTTGACCACTTGTTTGCCTTTTCCCGTCGTAATTTTTTTTTGTGTCCCCTCTTGACTTTTCCGCAGGCTTTGTGTAAATTAACACAATCTGCTACTTTCTCGCGATTTGCTTTGTTTGCTTTGACGGGGAGTTGCAGAGCAGTTTTTCCTTTAAAACGACCGTCTGCCCAGGCGTTTAGTATTGCAGACCGTAACAAGAGCAATCCCAAGGTGTGGTCGGGCCCCAAATTGTAAAAACCCGATTTCACCGGAAGATTCTGGCCCTCAAGGGGACATGTGCGTAAAAGAAATCTGGAACTGTCACTTGAAAGGAGCTTGTTAGGATCATGGCTGATGAAAGCAAATCAATGGATTCACTAATGACGGAAGACCGGACCTTCTCGCCCCCGTCCGAGCTTAAGCCCAACGCCCATATCAAGTCGCTTGAGCAATACGAGGAAATGTACAACCGATCCATCGAGGATCCGGAGGGTTTCTGGCTGGAGCAGGCCGAAATGCTCCACTGGTTCAAAAAGCCCACCAAGGCGCTGGAGTTCACCTGGGACACCAAGGGGCGAAAGATCGAGCACACCTACTTTGCGGACGGGCAATTGAACGTCTCTTACAATTGCCTGGATCGGCACCTCGGGACCGAGCGCGAGAACAAGGCGGCGCTGATCTGGCAGGGCGACGAAATCGACGAAGACAAGTCGATAACGTACAAGGAACTCCACACGGAGGTCTGCAAGTTCGCCAATGTTCTGAAGTTCCTGGGCATCAAAAAGGGCGACCGCGTCTGCATTTACCTGGGCATGATCCCGGAGCTGCCGGTCGTGATGATGGCCTGTACGCGCATCGGGGCGATCCACTCGATCGTCTTTGGAGGTTTCAGCGCCGACGCACTGTGCAATCGCATCAACGACTCGGACTGCAAGGTCCTGATCACCGCCAACGTCTCCAGACGCGCCGGAAAGAACGTTCCGCTCAAGAATATCTCCAACGAGGCGCTCGCCGAGACGCCGACCATCGAGAAGGTCGTGGTCATCAAGCGCAACGACGAGCCATGCGGGATGACTGAAGGTAGGGACCTGTGGTACGACGATCTCATGGCCGATGCCTCATCCGATTGTCCCGCCGAGCCCATGAACGCCGAAGATACGTTGTTCATCCTTTATACCTCCGGGTCGACGGGCAAGCCCAAGGGCGTCCTGCACACTACGGGCGGATATCTGCTGTACGCGGCGCTGACACACAAGGTCATTTTCGACATCCAGGAGAGCGACATCTACTGTTGTGCGGCCGACATCGGGTGGGTCACCGGGCACAGCTACATCGTGTATGGCCCGCTCGCCAACGGCGCCACGAGCATGATGTTCGAAAGCACCCCGCTGTATCCCGACCCGGGGAGATACTGGCAGATGATCGATAAGTTCAAGGTTACCCAGTTCTACACCGCCCCCACCGCGATACGGGCGCTGATTCGCCATGGCGACGAATGGCCCGCCAAATACGACTTGAGCTCCCTGAAGATCCTCGGAACAGTCGGCGAACCGATCAACCCTGAGGTGTGGATGTGGTACTATGAGAAGGTCGGGCACAGCAGGTGCCCCGTCGTCGATACCTGGTGGCAGACCGAGACGGGCGGGATCCTCATCACTCCGCTGCCCGCGGCCCACACGCTCAAACCGGGCAGTGCGTCGCGGCCTTTCTTCGGCGTCGAGCCGGTGATCCTTCGCGAGGACGGGGGCGTCTGCAACGTCAACGAAGGCGGCAAACTGTGCATCAAGAAACCCTGGCCGGGCATAATGCGGACCATGTGGGGCGACCACGACCGCTTTATCGACACCTACTGGACGATGTACCCCGACCTGTACTTCAGCGGTGATGGCTGCCGCATCGATCAGGATGGGGACTACTGGTTGATGGGGCGCATCGACGACGTGGTCAACGTCTCCGGTCACCGGATTGGGACGGCCGAGGTCGAAAGCGCCCTGGTCAGCCACGAGAAGGTCGCCGAGGCCGCCGTCGCCCCAATGCCCCACGAAATCAAGGGTCAGGGGCTTTATGCCTTCGTGACCTTAGTGGCCGGAGTCGAGGAAAGCGACGACCTCAAGAAAGAATTGGTCAAGCACGTCCGCAAGGAGATCGGCCCGATCGCCGCGCCCGACAAGGTTCAGTTCGCCCCCGCCCTCCCCAAAACGCGATCCGGTAAGATCATGCGACGAATTCTTCGCAAGATCGCCGAAGGCATCGCCGACAAGAGTACGCTGGGCGATACCTCCACACTCGCCGATCCGACCATCGTGGATTCGTTGATTGAGGGGCGCATATAGTTTTGAATTGATGACCTGCCCGCCGGCGACGTATCTGCGGGCAGGTTCACATCACGTTTTTATCCCCGAAAGGAGTAGTTTAATGGCCGAGCAGGCTGGGTCTCTTGAAGCATCCATGAAGAACCACGGGTGGTCCGTCACGTTCGCCGGAATGGGTATTAACCTCGCCCTGGGCGTGTTGTACACCTGGAGCGTTATTGCCGGCGGTGTTCCCAAGGAGTGGGGCTGGAATCAGTCCGACAAGGCCTGGCCGTATTCGATCGCGTGTCTCGTCTTCTGCCTGATAATGGTTCCCGCCGGGCGCATGCAGGACCGCATCGGTCCAAGGTTCGTCGCGACGATAGGTGGGATTCTCGTTGGGGCGGGTATGATCCTGGCTGCATTGACCGGGATATACGCTCCGGAACATACGCTTCTGGGTTTCATCATAGGTTTCGGGGTTTTGGCCGGTGCAGGGATCGGCTTCGGGTACGCCTCGGCGACCCCACCGGCGGTCAAATGGTTCCCGCCACAGAAGACGGGCCTGATTGCGGGCATCGTGGTCTCCGGTTTCGGGTTGGCGAGCGTCTACGCCGCTCCGCTGGCCCG
>SDBV01011967.1_pt1 | contig 11168 bp, 13 predicted proteins | sample 2277081 | NCBI WGS metagenome assembly SDBV01 (sample SAMN10402039, study PRJNA504765) | marine sediment metagenome | isolation source: marine sediment core GS10_PC15, 223 cmbsf | place: Arctic Ocean: Southern Knipovich Ridge | collected 2010
AGGTAATGTGGGACCTCAGCAAAGAAGGCATAAGCTCGGTCTTTGTCTCTACCGAACTCGAAGAACTCCTCGAGGTCTGCCACCGCATACTGATAATAAAAAAAGGCCGCATAGTCGACCGGATTGACCCCGCCAAAATTACTCCCGATGAATTATTCGTGATGTGCATGGAAAATTAATGGCCAGCGAAAGGCGAAAAATGCCGAATAAAATAACAACCCTTGCGAAACGTTCGATCCTCGAGATCGTACTGCTTGTTCTCTGTGTTGTTCTCGCCTTCAAGGCACAGGGCTTCTGCACCACCGACAACATGCTCAACGTCCTCCGCAACGTCTCCATGCAGGGCGTCATCGCATTCGGCATGACAATGGTCATCATCTCCGGCGAGATCGACCTCAGCGTAGGTTCCGCTGTCGCCTTTGCCGGCTGTCTCACCGCCGTTCTTACAAAAACTTTCGCCGGTGCCGGCATGGCAATGCCCTTGGCGGTTACTCTCGCCATCCTCGCAAGTCTTGCAGTCGGCTTTTGCATCGGCTCTGTCACCGGCTATATCCGCATGAGGTTCGGCGTCCCGACCTTTATCACGACCCTCGCCTGGATGACCGCCCTTCGCGGCAGCGCCTTTCTCATCACCAACGGCTTTCCCGTATCTTCCTTCCCCGAATGGTACAACTTCCTCGGCGGCGGATACCTCTTCGGCATACCCTTCCCCGCCATCATCTTTTTGATAGTTTTTATCGTCGTCCTCGTCCTGATGAACTACACCACCTTCGGCCGAAGCATCTACGCCGTCGGCGGCAACCTCGAAGCCGCACGCCTCAGCGGTATAAACGTTGTCCGCGTAAAGGTCCTCGTCATGGGCACCGTTACCTGCCTTGCCGCACTCAGCGGAGTCATGCAGTCGGCTGAGATAATGTCAGGCACCGCAACTACCGCCACCGGCTGGGAACTTGAGATCATCGCCGCTGTCATCATCGGTGGAACAAGCCTCATGGGCGGAGTAGGAAAGGTCTGGGGAACACTCATCGGTGTCATCTTCTTAGGCGTCCTCGTTAACGGAATGACACTCCTCAACATTAGCGAATACTGGCAATTCGTAGTAAGAGGTGCCCTCATCCTCTCAGCGGTACTCATAAACCGAGCTCAACAGGCGAAAAAATAAGGTTTTGATATTACATGTTTTATAGATAACTAAATCGAGTAATGACCTTCGTTGTTATAGCGTGCGTTTTTTGTAAAACTTGATGATCTCTCCGAGCGACTTATTCGGCATTTCTCCATGGATGCCGGGAAAACTGATTTTGGGAATCTGAAGTAGCATTGAGGAAATCTCACCTGGACTGTTAACTTCCCCTTCCGAAGCGATAAGCAAGGTATCATTATCCAGTAACCGCCGAATATTTTCAACCTTCAGCCGGTTGGGCAATGTCGGATCGATCAGTGCAATTCCGATCACACGTTCCAGAAGTTCGGGACGTTGTTCCAAAAACTCAACCAGAATTTTACCTCCCATGGAGAATCCGATGAACCCTATTTTCTTATCGGTGGCAATATCAGCTACGACTCGCTCCAGTTGATAATTGAACGAGTCCCCTTCAATATCCGGCCCGAAGCAATTGGGGTCAATAGCAACGAGTCCAAAGTCGTTATTTCCAAATTCTCGGAAATAGCTTTCCATACTGGATTCATGGTAGCGTGATTGACGTAACAAAGTATACGACCAAACCCCTGCGCGTTCAGGATAGCCGAGAACTGCAATGACAATAAGCTTTTTGTCAAACACATTAGGCGTAATCAGATTCCAATACTCTTTGCCCAAACGTTCATCGGTATAAATCTTCTTCTCCGCTACATTCGCAGCAAGAATGTTCGCCACGATTTCATCTGCGGTTTTCAGTAATTCTGTTTCGTCTTCAAGCACTTGTCTGCCTTTTATAGAAGCCTGCCACATAAGAACCTGTTAGTCGTTGAATTATACGTTACTCTTATCATGTCTGTCAACTTGTGATGTGAAAAGTGATGTGCAATCTTGTCACCTGAACTTTCAATTGGAATAACTTACTTGACGGTTGCGGGTTGGGTTTGTAATATTCGGTTTTGAAGATACCGGTGTTGATATTGAACAGGCAAAAGAAAAGTTTTTGAGGGCATAAAATGAAATTGACTTTAAATGGCAAAGAATCAGATGTTGCGGAAGGTTTGACTGTAAGTGAACTTTTAGTTGAAGAACAAGTCAAGGCACCGGAGATGGTGTCAGTTGAAATCAACGGTCAAATCCTGAAAAGGTCAATGTTTGAAAATACGGCACTAAAAGATGGGGATAAAATAGAGTTTCTGTTCTTTGCAGCAGGTGGAAACTGCGATTAATTGAGCAGTAAACACAAAAGTCGCTTGGTATGGATCATATAATAATTCCGCTACGCTCTGCATTGCTCAAGACATCAGAATCTTTGTCTTTCGATTAACCTCTATAGCCAAACATTCACGAATAAATTCATCTATCGCCATCAGCAGATTTAACGCCCCTCCATGAGTTGTCATATTCCCAAAAATGAGAAAGTGTAAATTTTTCTTTATATTGCCAATATTATAGTAACGGTGGAATATAAAAAAATTTACAAAAAAATTATTGACAGATATGGCGACTTATTGCTATATTAGTATTCCGATTGGTTTACTGATATAGGTAGCAGGAAATGAAATGAAGATATCTAAAAAATGCCAATATTCTTTAAAAGCTGTTTTTGAGCTTGCTTGGCGCAATCAGGGCGAACCGGTAAAAACGCGTGATATAGCTGAGTCTCAACATATATCGTCCCGTTTCATGGAGATAATCCTCAATGAACTCAAGCATGGCGGTTTTGTCGAGTCAAGGCGTGGTAATGAAGGCGGCTATATGTTAGCCAGGGATGCCGGAGGCCTGACAGTCCGGGAGATTATTGAATACATTGAGGGCCCTATTTCAGTAGTGGAAAATGGCGACGATACAGCTTCTGTTGGAAATGGAACTTTTGTAGAGCTATGGCAGGAGGTAGACAAAGCGGTCGAAGAAGTTTGTGATAGGAGAACCTTTGCTGATCTTGTTAAATTTGAACGAGCTAAAAGAAATAAATGCGCATTGAATTACAGTATTTAAGGCAAAATTAAAAAGCTATTTCTATGAATTATATTTTTTTCTAAAAACCAGCTAAAACCACAGAAATACTTCTGCTTAGGAAATTGTTTATGGTGGAATCACATTTTAGAACGATAGCGAAGGCAGTTAGTTGGCGATTTATTGCCACGCTGATTACTTTTACCGTAGCCTGGATTATTACAAAAGAACTGACTTTTGCCGCAGAGATCGGCATTGCCGACACACTGATCAAACTTGGTGCATATTATTTCCATGAAAGGGTATGGATTGGCGTGGACTTTGGCAGAAAGAAACCGCCTGAATATCAGATTTAGAAAATCACACCCTTTAGGGTGATAAGATATGTGTGTTATTGGAATAATGGCCCGTATCTGTATATTAGGGTGTAATTATTAACTGGAATTGGTACTGTTAAAAGTTACAAGGAGATTTAAGCTTATGTTGATCAAAGAAGTTACTGAAAACGTTGTAGAACTTGTAGAGAAGTTGAATTTTGCAGAAAAAGTTCAGCGATCTTTGGATTTGATTGACCGGGCATATCAGGAGTTCGGAGACGGTCTGGTCGTTGCGAACAGCCTTGGCAAGGATTCGAGCGTTATCTGGCATCTGGCTAAACAAGTGAGTCCAAAGATTCGTGGTTTCATCGTTACCACAAGGTTTAAACCACCAGAGACCAAACAGTTTATGGCTGAGGAGGTCGAACGGTTCCCGGAGCTAAAGATTTATAGCAACGATGAAGAAATTCCGGATAAGCTCTATGAAACCGATCCGGACAGATGCTGCGAAATTCTGAAGGTACAACCAGTCCGACAGGCTGTACAGGAGATGAATGTTAAATGCTGGATCACAGGACTTCGCTGCACGGAAGGCCGGACACGCACCGAGTACAAGGAAATTGAAGAACTGGACAAAGGCTTGATTAAGCTCAATCCAATTCTCATCTGGTATGAGCGGGAGGTATGGGAATATCTGGCTTTACACAAAGTAGATGTCAATCCTCTGTACGGCAAGGGATACAGATCACTTGGGTGCGGGCCATGTACTAAAATAGCTCAGGGACATGACGAGCGTGCGGGAAGGTGGATAGGAACGAGTAAGTGTGGCGGTGAGTGTGGTATTCACACAAAACCACTACTTGACTACCAGATATAAAGGAAACAGAAAAAATGAAGGCTGATACATTAGCGATACATGGTGGTTTTTCCAGTGACAGAGAAACTGGTGCCACTGCGGTACCTATCTGTCAGACGGTTTCGTATGCATATAGAAGTGCTCAGGAATTAGCGGATGTTTTTGATGGTAAGATGCCAGGATATATCTATACACGTATCGCAAATCCAACCACTACTGCTCTTGAGACAAGGCTGACACAGCTTGAAGATGGAATCAGCTGTATTGCTACTTCCAGCGGAATGGCTGCAATCGCTTCGGTTGTTATGGGTTTAGTCAAAACCGGCGACCAGATACTTTCTGCCGCTGGTATCTTTGGTGGAACGGTGTCCTTGTTTGAAAATACGCTGGGACGGTTTGGCGTGGAAACGATTCTGGTTGATGGAGCTGATACGAAGAACTTTGCCAAGGCAATCAATGATAAAACAAAGCTGATTTTTATTGAAACTATCGGCAACCCCAAGATGGATGTGCCTGATATACCAGCTATTGCCCAAATTGCTCGCAAAGCAAATATACCTTTTGTCGTTGATAATACTATCACTACGCCGGCTCTTTTTAAACCAGGCGACTTCGGAGCCGATATTGTTATTCACTCGACGTCGAAGTTTATCAATGGCCATGGTACAGCGATCGGTGGGGCGATAGTGGATACGGGAAACTACGATTGGAGAAAAGGAATTTTTGAGGATATCAAAAAGCTATCTGAAAAGACTGGCCAATTAGCGTTCTTGTCATATTTAAGGAATCGTATCTACTGTGATCTTGGCTGCTGCCCTGCACCAATGAATTCGTTTTTAATGCTGCAAGGACTGGAGACTTTACCTGCCAGAATGGCGAAACACTGTGAAAATGCCAAAAAATTAGCCCAATTACTGCGAGATTATCCCAAAGTATCCTGGGTAAATTATCCTGGACTGGAGGATAATAGTTTTTACGACCGAGTCATTAAATTATTTGCCGGTCGGGCTAGTGGATTGCTGACATTTGGCCTGGGCACTAAAGAAAAGGCATTTAAATTTATCGATTCGTTGAAGCTTGCCAAGAATTTAGCAAATCTGGGTGATGCAAAAACTCTGGTGATACACCCGGCTTCTACTATATTTCATGAATTCAGTGATGCCGAAAAAGAGAAAATGGGTGTAACTGAGGATATGATACGAGTGTCCGTTGGCATAGAAGATTTTGAAGATATCAGGGCCGATTTTGAACAGGCATTTGAGAAAAGTTTTAAGGATGAAAAATGAAACTAATTGTGAATGGTAAAGAGGCTAACCTGACAGAAGGTTTGACTATAAGCCAACTTTTGATTGAGCAAAAGGTAAAAATGCCGGAGATGGTATCGGTCGAACTTAATGGACAGATTTTGAAAAGGCCTCAGTTCGAAAATACTACATTGAATGAAGATGACAAGGTAGAATTTCTGTATTTTATGGGAGGCGGAAAGTGGAGCTAACTGACCATCAAATCGAAAGGTACAGCCGACACATAATATTGGAAGAGATTGGTGGTGTTGGGCAAGAAAAACTGCTTTCATCGAAAGTACTGATCGTTGGCGCAGGAGGCTTAGGCTCTCCTGCAGCGTTGTATTTAGCTGCCGCCGGTGTGGGAACAATCGGAATTATCGATGCCGACAAGGTGGATTTGACCAATCTTCAAAGACAAATAATTCATCATACTAATGATGTAGGTGTCGAAAAGGTCAAATCCGCGGCCAATAAGATACGAGAAATAAACCCAGACGTAACCGTTAAGACTTACAACCAGTTGGCAATGGCCGACAACGCCAGAGATATCATTCGTGAATACGATTTTGTAATTGATGGCACGGATAATTTCGGCGCCAAGTTCCTTATTAATGACGCCTGCTATTTTGAAGAGATACCATTTTCGCATGCAGGAATTCTCAAATTTTACGGCCAGTTGATAACAGTATTGCCGGGCAAAACAACCTGCTATCGCTGTATCTTTAATGCTCCACCGCCTGTTGGTATAGTTCCATCGTGTTCGCAGGCGGGAGTATTGGGAGTGTTGGCCGGCGTCATTGGTTCGCTGCAGGCAACTGAGACAATAAAGTATCTGCTTGGCCTCGGCGAATTACTGACCGGTAAGTTGCTGACATACGATGCACTTGAAATGAACTTCCGGACAGTTAAATTGAACCGTAATCCGAATTGTCCTCTATGCGGTGAAAACCCGAAAATAACCGAACTTAAAGACCAAGAGCAGCAGGTATGTGATTTGAAGAACGGCAAATGCTGAAATTAAAGATTCCGAATAGGGTTTTCAAGCAAATGCTGGCCCAAGCCAAGTCTGAAGTACCTATCGAAGCTTGTGGGATTTTGGCAGGCAAAGATGGTGCAGTTGAAAGACTTTATAAGATGACAAACGCCGACCAAAGCTGTGATCATTTTATGATGGCACCGCAAGAACAGTTCAAGGTCGCCAAAGATATCCGTTCAGCGGGCCTTGAGATGCTTGCTATATATCACAGCCATCCTGAAACCCCAGCCAGGCCTTCTGCAGAGGATATCAGACTCGCGTTTACACCCGATGTGACGTATGTAATTGTTTCGCTTCAAAACATAGAACCTGCTATAAAAGGTTTTCTTATAGAAGACGACAATGTAACCGAAGTTCCAGTGAGAATTGAGACAGAGCAAAAATGAATAGCCAAACAGAGCCAATTTTACGGATCCATGAAACCGTCAGAAAAGATACGCTAAGTTATCGTAGCCAGGTCGAAAAATTTCTTAAAGGTGATACTTCTGCGGTAAGTTTTAGGGCATATCGAGTGCCTATGGGTGTGTATGAGCAAAGGACAACAGGTAAGTTTATGGTTCGTATTCGTATCGGGGCTGGTTTGGTTTTACCTTTTCAGTTAGAAAAAATCGCCGAATTAAGCAAAAAAAACGGTAACGGCATCCTTCACGTTACGACGCGTCAGGACATCCAGGTTCATGATGTTAATATTGAGGACACCCCAGATGTTCTCGAAGGACTGCTCGAAGTGGGGCTTTCTTCTCGCGGCGGAGGCGGAAATACTGTCCGCAATGTTACCGCATGTTCGAGAGCAGGAGTTTGTCACCACCAGAAATTTGACGTAACTCCTTTCGCAATCGCCACTGCTGAATATCTATTGCAGGACAGAAGCTCGTTCAATCTGCCTCGGAAATATAAGTTGGTTTTTTCCTGCTGTCATCACGATTGTGCGTATGCATCAGTGGCAGATCTTGGTTTTTTCGCACATAAAAAGAACGGCGTAAAAGGTTTTGCCGTTTACGCAGGCGGAGGACTTGGGCCAAATCCTTCTGTGGCGGTTAAGATTGAAAATTTTATTGAAGGTGGCCAAGTCTTTGAAGTTGCAGAAGCCTCAAAGAGATTGTTCGATAAACACGGCGACAGGTCAAATAAACATAAAGCAAGATTGCGATATGTCCTTGCCAGAGTTGGCACCGAAGAATTTGTTAGGTTGTACCAAAAAGAAAGAGATGCGCTCAAGGCCGAAGGGTTGCCTTCTCGAGTACCCCAAATCCGTGATATTATGTCGGATTATCCGGTTCCAGAGAAACCAAAGACCGTGCGGTTATGGCTGGAAAAAGGTGATATACCCGCAGATGACCTAAATAGAGTCGGTCAAATCGCCGATAAATACGGCCAGGGACTTGTCAGAACAACTCAATTGCAGGACCTTCTCATAACGGGTGTAAAAGCCGAAGATATTGACAAGGTCAATAGTGAACTAAAAGACCTTAGCATAAATGTGTTTAGCAGCGGCAATACTAAAGTTGTCGCATGTGCCGGTGCTTCAACATGTAAACTTGGACTTTGTCTTTCCAGAGGTTTGTCTGAAGCGATTTCAAGCAGACTCAGCCAGACTAATTTGTCTGATACAACCATCCGGATCAGCGGCTGCCCTAATTCGTGCGGCCATCATTATATAGCTGATATAGGTTTCCAGGGCCAAGCCAAAAGAGTAAACGGCAAACTGATGCCTTGCTATGATGTTCTGGTTGGAGCCAAAACAGTTGAGGGCAATGCCCATCTGGCAGAAAGAATTGGTACAGTGCCAGCTAAACGAATACCTGATTTACTGGCCGAGGCCGCAAATAACGGAAGCATTGAAAAAGAACTGCTTAAAAGTCTAACTGTCAAATATGGTCAGATCAGCGAAGAATTGCCGGACGATTACTATTATGACTGGGGTTCGGATAAACCGTTTTCGTTAGCTGGCCGTGGTCCAGGCGAGTGTGGTGCAGGGGTTATGGATGTAATAAAGCTGGATGTTGACGAGGCTAAAAATGCGATCAAGGCAACACCGGTAAGCAATGAAAGTGTCTATAACGCTGTTGTCTCTGCAGCAAGGGCACTTCTTATTACATTTGGATTAGAACCAAAAAAAGACCGTGAAATTTTCTCCGCATTTAAGCAGCATCTTATTGAGCCATGCTGGGTCAAACCACAGACACAACAATTGCTTGACAATGCCCTCGATTGGAAAATGGGAGATATAGAATCAATTAGCGATTTATTGCCACAGGTCAAAGAGTTAGTAAATCGGGTTCAAGAGCTTTTTTTCTCACTCGATGCCAATCTTAAATTTAAAGTTGAACCAACAGTACAGGAAATGATTGCAAAAATAGATGAAACCAAAAATCATATTATCAACTTGCGTGGCGTGGCGTGCCCCTTAAACTTTGTTAAAGCAAAGCTTGAACTTGAAAAGCTCGAAATAGGTGACATTCTTGAAGTGTTGCTTGACGAAGGTGAGCCTGTGAGAAACGCCCCAGCAAGTTTTGCCGAACAGGGACAGGATGTTTTGGAAGTTAAAAACGTTGGCGATCACTATCGTATGAAAGTACGACGGAAAAAATAATTTTTTTTGTTTTGAGGATTTCAAAAATGAATATAGCAAAAGATATGACAGAATTAATTGGCGAGACTCCATTAGTTCAACTAAATAGAGTAACCAATAATTGCAAAGCCATGGTAGCGGCCAAACTTGAATTCTTCAATCCTGCCAGCAGCGTTAAAGACCGTATTGGTGTAAGTATGGTATTGTCCGCGGAACGTGAGGGTAAAATCAAACCAGGCGATACTCTTATCGAGCCAACCAGTGGCAATACCGGCATTGCTCTTGCATGGGTTGCCGCTGCCAGAGGCTATAAGTTGATACTTACCATGCCGGAATCAATGACAACCGAGCGACGAAAAATACTTCAGCTATTTGGTGCAGAACTCGTGCTCACACCTGCCGAAGATGGAATGACCGGTGCTATCAATAAGGCTAATGAGTTAGTTGAGCAAACCGAGGATGCCTTTATGCCACAACAATTTCAGAATTTAGCCAATCCTCAGATCCACAGTGAAACAACCGCTGAAGAGATATGGGCGGATACGGATGGACAAGTTGACATATTTATTGCCGGGATAGGCACAGGCGGGACAATTACCGGTGTAAGTGAAGTGCTCAAATCCCGCAAACCTTCCATTCAGAATATAGGGATCGAACCGACTGATTCAGCGGTTCTTTCCGGTTGCGAACCAGGCCCGCATATGATTCAGGGAATCGGAGCCGGCTTCGTCCCTGATGTATTGAATAAAGAGCTTATTGATGAGGTGATGCAGATAAACAACACAGAATCTTTTGATATGGCAAAGCGATTAGCTAAAGAGGAAGGTATCTTTGCTGGCATATCATCAGGAGCTGCGACAGCAGCAGCGGTTAAAGTAGCTAAGCGAAAGGAAAATGCCGACAAGCTGATTGTTGTAATATTGCCCGACACAGCCGAACGCTATATCAGTACAGTACTATTCGAGTGAAATATCAAAGCAACCGAAAAGTGGAACATCAAGTTACTGAAACCGAGTCTCTCGCCGTGGCAGCCAAGAAAGAGAATTCCAGGCAGATAGTAGTTTTGAAGATTGGCGTGGCCGACAGCAATGTTACCGCTTATCTATTAAAAGAACAGGGCTGGAATGTATCTGGTATCACAATGAAGATACCCAACTCATGCTAAAAAAAGCAACGGACATTGAATCTGTTGGTCTAAAATGAGTGCGAACATCACTTCAAAACAGTCAATAAATATATAATCTGAATATCTATAACTGTTCATTTATTAGTCACACTTCCATATACTTCAGCCATTTTTTCGGTGGATGGCGAAAGATAAACTGAGATAATTTTCAAGCTACGATGGCCAACCTCTCTGACAAAATAACTCATAAGTTTTTTGCTTTGAATTAGTTAAACAGCTTGCAAAAAACTAACGGAGAGGGCGGGATTCGAACCCGCGGTACGGATTGTATCCGTACGACGGTTTAGCAAACCGTTACATAGAAATGATAAAGACAGCAAAAGCAAAAACTTACAACAACCCGAAACCGGCGCTTACAAACCAGCTTACAAACAAAATCCAGAAACAGTCGAAAATCCAGTCACTCCCCTACCGCAAGACTTAGCTGAAATCGTAGCGGTTTGGCCAAAACTACCGGAGCATATTAAAGCTGCAATCAAGGCACTAATAAACACTGCATAAAAGTGGTGTTTAGTGAATTTTAAGGCCGAATTATAATAACAGGCTGTTGGACACCCCTCAAGGATAGATCGTCGATTCTACGAGCTAAAAGCACTCATTTTATGGGGTCTGTGAGATTCTGTTTGGGTGGCTTGGAGGCTATGTGCTCTCGGATTCACAGTTCGGAGGACTTTTGAGGCCTTACGCCTTACACGATCTATGCCACCCCCAAAAGCCAGATTCCGAACCTATATCTCACCGATAATACAGTTTTTCTAAAACGTCGATTTTTCGGGCTGTTTATGCTATAGTCACCAATTCCGTCAATAACTACTATCGCA
>SDBV01011968.1_pt1 | contig 11167 bp, 9 predicted proteins | sample 2277081 | NCBI WGS metagenome assembly SDBV01 (sample SAMN10402039, study PRJNA504765) | marine sediment metagenome | isolation source: marine sediment core GS10_PC15, 223 cmbsf | place: Arctic Ocean: Southern Knipovich Ridge | collected 2010
CAACATCACTTTTATGTTTTTTAGCGTCATGCTTACACTTTGTGTAATGATACGTGCATGTTTTTCAGGATCATTTATACTACTTAACTTGGGAAAATACGGATATAGTATTCACGTTGTACAATATTTTAACATTGATGTTCTGATTGTATTCTCATTAGGCTGCGTCACAGGACTTTTATCTTTCGCAAGATTAATTTCATGGGTTCTGGCAAAATTTTATAATATCACCATTGCCCTGTTATCAGGGTTTATGATTGGTTCGATTAATAAAATCTGGCCCTGGAAAGAAGTAATTGAATATCGGATTGACCGGCATGGAGACCAGGTTCCCCTGGTGGATCAAAGTATATTACCAAACCAGTATTTCGAAATCACCGGCAATGATCCTCAATTCCTTAATGCATTGTTATTTACAACGCTGGCGATCATATTGGTTTTAGGGTCGGAGCGTATTGGTTCCTGGATATCCCCTCCATTTAGAAAATGAGAGAGTTTGGACTCATTGGAAAAAAACTGTCTCATAGTTATTCAAAGGAATATTTTGATGGCAAATTTATTTATATGGATTTGCCTGACCACTCTTATCATCTGTTTGAATTAGATTCAATCTCAGAATTACCTTCACTACTGGAATCACACCCTGAGCTTAAGGGACTGAATGTGACCATTCCTTATAAAGAGGACATATTTCAATACCTTTCCAGCCTTGACCAAAGTGCAGAAAAGGTGGGAGCAGTAAATGTTGTTAAGGTTCTTCCCAACAGGTCTCTGAAGGGTTATAATTCAGATTATTTCGGATTTAAATCATCACTCACCAGTTGGATAAAACCGTTCAAAACATTAAATACTTTGGTTTTAGGCACCGGGGGTTCCTCCAAAGCCGTACAGGCTGTTTTAAATGATTTAGAAATTCCCTTCACGATTGTCTCCCGAACAAAATTGCCAAATGCATTTACTTATGAGGATTTAAGGCAAGATCCTTCAATTGTGGAAAGTCATTTGCTGATAGTCAACTGCACACCCCTGGGAATGTACCCGGACATTCATACTTTTCCACAAATCAATTACAATGAATTAACAGAGATCCATGCATTATTTGACCTTGTGTATAATCCTGAAATGACACAATTTCTCAAAAAAGGATTTGCAAAAGGCTGTCATATCAAAAACGGTTTTGAAATGTTGAATCTTCAGGCTGAAAAATCCTGGGAAATCTGGACATCCTGACAATTGCATATATTTGGTGACTGGATGTTGAAAATCAAAGGAATTGAAATTAATCTCTGGTGTGGAAGTCTACCTGACCGGACAGGGCAGGAACCTTCCCTGCCTCAATGATCATCAGTATATAGTCTAATGGAGTTTATACTATCAAGCGAATACAGTCCTACAGGTGATCAACCGGAAGCTATCGCTCAACTTGTACAGGGTATCAATGCAGGAGAGAAGCATCAGACTCTTTTAGGAGTAACAGGGTCAGGGAAAACTTTTACCATAGCAAACTTAGTGGCAGAAGTAAATCGTCCAACACTAGTATTAAGTCATAATAAAACCCTGGCTGCCCAACTTTATGGAGAATTTAAACAATTTTTTCCTGAAAATGCGGTGGAGTACTTTATCTCCTACTACGATTACTATCAGCCGGAAGCGTATCTTCCTGCCAGCAATCTGTATATTGAAAAGGACCTTTCCATCAACGAAGAAATTGAAAAACTACGTCTCAGCGCAACCTCTTCACTGCTCACGGGCCGCAGGGATGTGATTGTTGTAGCTTCCGTTTCATGTATTTATGGTATTGGAAATCCTGAAGAATTCGGCAAGAATGTTATCAGATTGCAAACCAATGACAAAATCGCCAGGAATCAATTATTATTCACCCTTGTTGACATCCTTTACGCCCGAACGGAAACTGAATTTCGTCGCAGCACTTTTAGGGTAAAAGGTGATACTGTTGACATATTTATTGCTTACGGCGACTTTGCTTATCGGATAATATTCTGGGGGGACGAAATTGAGAAACTACAACGCATTGATCCCCACTCAGGTAAAAAGATCTCCGATGAAGTGATGATAACGATTTTTCCTGCCAATTTGTTTGTAACAGGAAAAGACCAGGTTCAAACTGTTATCAGGCAAATACAGGACGATATGGTGGAGCAGGTAAAATTTTTCGAATCGGAGCATCGAACCATGGAGGCCAAACGTGTTCAGGAAAGAACAGAATTTGATATCGAGATGATAAGAGAGCTGGGGTACTGTTCGGGGATAGAGAATTATTCCCGGTATTTTGATTTACGCAAACCCGGGGCAAGGCCATTCTGCCTGCTCGATTATTTTCCCGATGATTTTATCATGGTAATAGATGAAAGCCATGTAACACTTCCTCAGGTCCGGGCCATGTGGGGTGGCGACCGTGCGAGAAAAGTAAATCTCGTGGACTATGGTTTTAGATTACCATCGGCATTGGATAACCGGCCTCTGGAATTTAATGAGTTTGAGTCTTTGCTGCACCAGGTCATTTATGTGAGCGCTACCCCCAGTGAATATGAACTGCGAAAATCCGAAGGGGTTATTGTTGAACAGTTAATCAGGCCTACAGGATTACTGGATCCGGAGATTGATGTACGCCCGAGCATGAACCAGATCGATGACCTTTTGGAAGAAATTGATGAACGGGCCAAAAAGGACCAACGCGTACTGGTAACGACACTTACAAAACGAATGGCAGAAGAGCTGACAAAATATTTGTTGCGTGCCGACGTCAAATGCCGGTACATTCATTCTGAAGTTGATACCCTCGATCGTGTTGAGATATTACGGGCACTCCGATTGGGAGAATTTGATGTGCTTGTAGGTGTTAACCTGCTACGCGAAGGACTGGATTTGCCTGAAGTATCCCTGGTGGCCATACTTGATGCCGACAAAGAAGGGTTTCTTCGAAATGTAAAATCACTCATCCAAACCATTGGAAGGGCATCAAGAAATGTAGAAGGTAAAGTGATCATGTACGCTGATAAAATAACCGAATCTATGCGTATCGCCATTGATGAGACCAATCGACGAAGGAGCATACAGGCAGCATACAATGAGCAACACGGAATTGTACCAAAAACAGTGTTCAAATCAAAGGAAGAAATACTTAAGCAAACCAAAGTGGCCGATGCCTCTTCCAAATCAAAAAAATCATACATTGAACCAGAAACGAAATCCCTGGCAGCTGATCCTGTTGTAGCCTATATGAGCAAAGAGGAGATAAGCAAAATGATTGAAAAAACACGTAAAAATATGGAACGTTCTGCCAAAGACCTGGACTTTATGGAAGCGGCACGTTTAAGGGATGAACTTGCTGATTTGGAGAACCTACTAGGGAAATTGTAAGTTGCTGGGGAAAATTAAATCGGGGTGGCATGCAATATACCACCCCGACATATATGATAACAATAAAATTTCTTATCCGGCATACCGGGCAGATACCTCTTCCCAGTTAATGACATTCCAGAAAGCTGCAATGTAATCGGGCCGCTTATTTTGATATTTCAGATAGTACGCGTGTTCCCATACATCCAAACCAAGTACCGGCGTACCACCGCATCCAACACCAGGCATCAGTGGGTTATCCTGGTTGGGAGATGAGCACACATCAACGGCTCCACCATCAAGTTTGCAAAGCCAGGCCCAGCCCGAGCCAAACCGTGTGGCTCCGGCTTTTGAGAATGTATCTTTAAATGTATCAAAAGAACCGAACTTATCGTTGATCACTGCGGCTAGATCACCATCAGGTTGTCCACCACCATTGGATGACATCACGGTCCAGAACAAACTGTGATTGTAGTGGCCGCCTCCATTGTTCCTTACAGCTGCAGATTGTCCATCAATATTTTTCATTATATTTTCCAATGACTGACCTTCAAGATCAGTGCCTACAATTGCATTGTTTAGATTTGTAACATATGCGTTATGATGACGATCATGGTGTATTTCCATAGTCATCGCATCAATATGGGGCTCAAGAGCGCCAAATGAATAGGGTAGATCGGGTAATTCAAATGCCATAGTATTGTTATTTAGATTGATTATAAATAAATAAAATCAAATATACAAAGTTGAAAGTTGTGTTTGCTACTTTCCCCGAAGCCTCTTAAAAAATTCCTCTATGAGAGATTTACATTCCTTTTGAAGTACTCCGGGAATGACGGAAGTTGAAGGGTGCAACAGGTTTTTCCCATCAGGTGATTTGTACATAGAATAACCCTTTCCAGGATCTGTTGCACCAAATACAATCTTTTCAATCTGCGCCCAATGCAACGCACCTGCACACATCGGGCAAGGTTCCAGGGTTACATAAAGGACACATTCAGGTAAATATTTTGCCCCCATGTTTTGAAATGCAGAAGTCAGGGCAATCATTTCAGCATGTGCCGTTGAATCATTTAACTTCTCCGTCTCATTGTAACCCTTCCCGATAATTCGATTGGCCGCAACCACAACTGCTCCCACGGGTATCTCTCCCTCGTCAGAAGCGCGCCGCGCTAATCGAAGAGCTTCCCGCATGAAGAACTCATCGCCTTTTTTCAACACTTTAATTAATTTTTACACTTGCCATCATTAATTCTACCACCGGGGCCCACTCTTCTTTTACCCAGTTCTGGCAACTGAAATTAAAAACCAGTGTACCTCCCTGATCAATAGTGTATTGAATATAGTAGTACTTTACAACACTGTCCTGTTGACCCAATACTGATGGATCTCCCTTTATTGTTGATACAAATTCAAATACTGCAAAATCACGGCCGTTTATATTTTGTATTTCTTCTTTTATGTATCGTATTTTATCAAATAGCTGATCGATACTGGCTTTATACATACTTTGCAACATCCGGATATCCCCTTCTTCCCACCTCGAAAAAGCATGATTAATACTAAGCTCCGAAATCCTTTCAATATCTGTAAACAAGGCAATGGGTTTGCGATACGAACTGGCCCGTTGCCACATATCATCTTCGCTCATGGGTATAAACTCAGCAGGCAGTTTCATCGATATCGATTTACTGATCTTCGTTTTCCTGAGTTTTCCCTGTCCATGAACCAACAAGCTTCCTGTTAACATTACCACTAAAAACAAAGTTTGTAATGCGTTCATTCTTAATATTCCTTCTTTCATTAGTTTGTTTAAATACAGGCCTCAAAGGTATATAATAAGTGGTTATTACTAAATTTGCATTTCTTTTTAAAATACAGAAACGAACTGAGAATGTACAGGACACATAATTGCGGTGAATTACGCATCAGCGATACTAAAAAAGAGGTTATCCTTAGTGGATGGGTGCAAAAAATACGTGATAAAGGCGGAATGGTCTGGATAGATCTCCGCGATCGTTATGGAATAACTCAATTAATTTTTGAAGAAGACAAAACACCTGAAACACTTTTGAAAAAAATCAGGACTCTTGGTCGTGAGTTCGTTATCCAGGCTAAGGGAATTGTTTCCGAAAGATTTGCCAAAAACCCAAAACTCCCAACCGGTGACATGGAAATAATTGTTACTGAATTAAATGTTTTGAATCCGTCGGAAACGCCTCCATTTACTATTGAAAATAACACCGATGGTGGTGATGAGCTAAGAATGAAATTTCGTTACCTTGATTTACGAAGGCAAGTGGTTAGGAAAAACCTGGAACTTCGGCATAAAATGATGCAACAAACCCGTCAATATCTTGATGGCAAAAATTTTATCGAAGTGGAAACTCCCGTCTTGATAAAATCAACACCGGAAGGTGCACGCGATTTTGTCGTCCCTTCACGAATGAATCCGGGTGAATTTTATGCTTTACCCCAGTCTCCCCAGACATTCAAGCAACTCCTGATGGTGGGTGGCTTTGACAAATATTACCAGATTGTAAAATGTTTCAGAGACGAAGATTTAAGAGCTGACAGACAACCGGAATTTACTCAAATTGACTGCGAAATGTCGTTCGTAACCCGGGATGAAGTAATTGAAAGTTTCCAGGGATTAATTGTGCATCTTTTCAAAAGTGTTCTTGGAAAAGAGATTACAGATTTTCCAGTAATGACTTACGACGATGCAATAGCGAAATATGGTTCAGACAAACCAGATATCCGGTTTGAAATGACATTTACCGAGCTAAACGAATTGGCCAAAGGTCATGGATTTGGAGTGTTTGATAGTTCTGAACTTGTTGTGGGGATCAATGCTGCTGGTTGCGCGGGATACTCCAGGAAACAGCTTGATGCGCTTACTGATTTTGTCCGCCGGCCACAGGTTGGCGCCAAAGGGTTAGTTTATGTTAAATTCAATGAGGATGGAACTTTGAAATCTTCTGTAGATAAATTTTTCTCCCAGGACCAGTTAGGTGAATGGGCTGCAAAATTAAATGCCAACCCTGGCGATTTGTTATTGATACTCTCCGGTGAAGCAAACCTAACACGAACTGCGCTGTCAGCTTTAAGATTGCACATGGGGGATCTCCTGGAATTAAAACCAATTGAAGAATTCAAACCATTGTGGGTAGTTGATTTCCCTTTGCTGGAATGGGATGAAGATTCGAACAGATTTCATGCCATGCACCATCCATTTACCTCTGCAAAAATTGAAGATCTGGATAAGCTTGAGTCTGATCCTGCCAATGTAAAAGCAAATGCATATGACCTGGTGATCAATGGTGTTGAAATTGGTGGAGGTTCGATCAGGATCCATGATAGCGCTACCCAGCAAAGGATGTTCAATGCCCTGGGTTTTACACCTGCAGAAGCACAAAACCAATTTGGATTTTTACTGAATGCCTTTAAATACGGCGCTCCTCCCCACGGCGGAATTGCTTTCGGATTTGACAGGTTATGTGCGTTATTTGGTGGATCCGACTCGATCAGGGACTACATCGCATTTCCAAAAAACAACTCAGGCCGCGATGTAATGATTGATTCACCCTCAAAAATAGATGAATCACAACTTGAGGAATTGTCGATCAAGCTTAAAACTTAAACTTCCCGGAGTTGTTTCAAGTGTTGTCTGCTGAGCGTCAGTATTTTTGTTCCAGACAATATATAAAACATGAGCATCCCGATATTTATCTGGATAGCTTTGTGAGTGTTTTTTAAAGCCTGCCTGTCCGGCCTTTCGGCAGGAAGTATGGGGCTAATAGTTCAAGGCCTGGTCTGGCTAAATTAGCTTAACTTGATACGACACCAGAAATATATTCCAAGTCAGGATCGATCAGGCCGCTTTTTCTTTCCGTAATTCGGAATAGACTACTCCGGGCTTCATTTCCTCAGCCAATTTGGATAAAGCATTCCAGTCTTTATTGGTAATTTTTGTAAATTTTAAGCCCATTTTCCTATTCATGTGATTCAAAAAAATCATCATACTAATTACGAATCCGTGATCTTCTTCGCTTACCGGACTCTGTAAATATTCGTTTACTAACTCATTATAGGTTTTGGAAATATTCTTTCCGCTTTTCAAATCTTCAAAATATATCATTGTTGTAGTCTTTTTAAATTTAATTTTCCCCTCGGCCCTGAAGCTGCAAATGCAGCTTCAGAACACTCCTTATAAAATGTTACGCCCGGTTTTCCAACTCGACCTACCTACTCTTACCAAATGGTTTTCAGTTCAGCCAACTTCACTATTCAACCCTACTGATAATGAACATTCGTTCAATCAACTTCACTCTTCAAACGTACACGAATATTCAAACACACCATTTTAAGTGTACCATTATATCTCCCCACAATCATTATGCAAAATCTTTTATTCTGCCATTATTGCATTAATAGTTCAAAGGTAGGGTAGCAAAAACATGAATAAATGGCAGAAATACCTATTTTGTCATATAGGCGTTTTACCTAACCGATACTTTCTAATAAGTCATTCATAAATTTGATTTATGCTATAATCAGACTAATATTGACTTGAGAAATATCATTAATGATGTTGTGGTGAATAAAACCTTATTTTCATGAGGATTATTATTTCAGGGGCAGGGGATGTTGGAATTCATCTTGTAAAACTGCTCTCGCATGAAGAACATGACATTACGCTTATTGATCGTAACCAATCAAAGCTCGACTATGCTAATTCCCATCATGATGTCGCAATAATTAAAGGAAGTTCTACCTCCTATAAAGTTCTTGAAGAAGCTGGCGTCAGAAATGCTGATATGCTAATTGCAGTAACCCAATTTGAAGAAACAAATATTGTTACAGCCATTACTGCGCATAAGTTAGGAACAAAACAAACAGTAGCCAGGATCCAGAATACTGAGTATCTTACAAGTAAAGACATATTAAACCTTCGTGATCTTGGTATCGATGAGATCATTTCACCGGAATCATTGGCCGCACGAGAAATAAAAAGGCTTATGCGGGAGACCGCAATAACGGATATTTTTGATTTTGACGATGGCAAACTTTCCCTCGTTGGTACCACCATCGATGAAAATAGTGAGTTTAACAATAAATCGCTGATCGAGTTAAGTCAGAATTTCGGTGATCATAACTTTATAAATGTTGCTCTGCTTCGCGAAACAAAAACCATCATTCCCAATGGAGAAAGCAGGTTTGAAACTGGTGATCATGCGTACTTTATAACACTACCGGAAGGTACAAACCGGATACTTCAACTTTCGGGCCAGGAAAAGAAGAAGCGGGAAATTCGAAGAATAATGGTACTGGGCGGAAGCAAAATCGGGTATCATTCGGCCAAAGTTCTTGGCAAAAAATTTAAAGTAAAACTTATTGAGCAAAACCGTGAGAAATGCTTTGATCTCGCTGACCAGTTGCCTAATGTAATGGTGATCAATGGTGATGGAAGAGACGTTGATTTCCTGAAAGAAAATGGTATTGATGAAATGGATGCTTTCATGGCGGTAACCGGGAACTCCGAAACAAACATCATTTCCTGTCTTGTTGCAAAAGAGAACGGTGTAAAAAAAACCATCGCGCTTGTAGAAAACATCGACTATATCCACTTATCACAGAATATTGGAGTGGATACAATGATAAACAAGAAATTAATTGCAGCTAATTTCATCTTCCGTTCTGTACGAAAAGGAGATATAATTTCACTCACCTCTATTCATGGAGTTGATGCCGAAGTGGTTGAATTTATCGTTAAGGATAAATCGAAAATTACACTTAACCTCCTCAAAGATATGAATTTCCCTAAAGGCGCAATTATTGGAGGTGTGATAAGAAAGGGAGAAGGGATGATCCCATATGGTGATTTTCAATTCAGGCCCAAAGACCGTGCTGTTGTGCTTTGCAAGACGGATTGTATCCACGATGTAGAAGAGTTTTTTTAATGAGGCACAATTTCAGGGCAATTTTTGGGATTCTCAGTATCCTTTTAATTATAAATGGTAGTTTCATGCTGCTTGCATTTCCATTTTCTCTCTATTATGGCGAAGAATGGCTCCCGGTATTGGTTTCTGCAGGTATTGTTTTGGTAATTGGGATCACAACCCGATTAATAACAAAAGGAAAGGAGGTAAATGAATTAAAAAAATGGGATGGTTACCTGATTGTAACGTTAGGATGGATAGTTCTCTCTCTTTCGGGGATGCTCCCTTATATTTTGTCTGGTTCAATTCCTGATTTTACCGATGCTTTCTTTGAAACTATGTCGGGATATACCACTACCGGGGCAACTATATTAACAGATATTGAGTCTGTTCCAAAAGGAATTTTGTTTTGGCGGTCTATGACCCAATGGATGGGAGGTATGGGAATAATTGTACTTGCTGTAGCTATATTACCCCTATTGGGTATTGGAGGAATGCAATTATTTATAGCAGAATCGCCGGGCATTACCCCCGACAAACTCAAACCCAGGATCCAGGACACAGCAAAAAGATTGTGGCTTATATATGTATCATTCACCCTGGTTGAAACTGTTTTGTTAATGTTAGGGGACATGAGTTTTTATGATGCGATCAATCATTCCCTGACTACTATGGCCACTGGAGGGTTTTCTACCAAAAATGCAAGTATTGCACATTTTGATTCCGCTTACATCCACTATGTAATAACCATTTTTATGTTTTTGGGCGGCACGAGTTTTACGCTGAGCTATTTTAGCTTCAAAGGTAAATTTCGTAAAGTCTGGAATAATGAGGAATTCAGGGTTTACCTGATGTTCTCTGCATTCATTACAATTGTTGTGGCAATCGCCGTATTTCTGGTTACAGATTTTGGAATGGAGAGATCTTTCCGTGACAGTCTTTTTCAGGTAGTTTCGATTATAACAACTACGGGTTATTCCACTTCCGATTACACTGCCTGGACCCCGTTTCTTACCATGATATTTTTTGCCCTCATGTTTGTGGGAGGCTCCGCCGGTTCCACGGCAGGAGGTGTCAAAATTGTAAGGCATCTGATACTATTTAAGAATAGCTTTCTGGAAATGAAGCGGCAACTGCACCCTTCTGCTGTAATTCCTGTTCGGCTAAATGGCAAAGCTATAACACAGGACATCACGTTTCATGTACTGGCATTTATGATGTTATATCTTACGATTTTTTCTCTTGGGTGCGTCGTTCTTGCATGGATTGGTCTTGATTACCAATCTGCATTAGGTGCTGCTGCTACAGCAATAGGTAATATCGGCCCGGGCTTGGGTACCGTTGGACCCTCCAATAACTTTTATCATGTACCGGTAGCCGGGAAGTGGGTATTGACTTTCCTAATGTTGGTAGGACGGTTAGAAATATTCACCGTACTTATACTTCTCAACCCGAATTTCTGGATGAAAAATTAATTTCCCCGACAATCAAAAATCACTTGAATATCTAAATAATTGATATGTTACTGGAATGAAAAATTATAAATTTCCAAGACGACAAGGTCAGGACAACATCGGTTTACTGGACCACGGGCACCTGATGATGTTCGGAAATATTAAAATTAAAAATTTATAGGTGTATAAAAAGTAGCCAACCCCATGACTTGGCTCCTGCTCGATGGAATTAACCCGGAAAATTCATAGGAATTTTCCGCCCGAAGGGCAGACGATTATCAAAATATTGGGTATAGTGGACAAAAAGTAGGCTGTTTTTTGCTTCTATCTCTCATGTGGACAAAAAGTAGGCTGTTTTTTTAGCTATAATTTTATCTCTATTAAACCAATTGTTATCTTCAATATATCAAG
>SDBV01011970.1_pt1 | contig 11167 bp, 8 predicted proteins | sample 2277081 | NCBI WGS metagenome assembly SDBV01 (sample SAMN10402039, study PRJNA504765) | marine sediment metagenome | isolation source: marine sediment core GS10_PC15, 223 cmbsf | place: Arctic Ocean: Southern Knipovich Ridge | collected 2010
TCGTGCTGATCAAGCGGTTTGGCAAGATTCATACCGTTTACTCGGGCGCCGAAGATGCCGGGCTCAAATACAAGTTGCCCTACCCGATCGAAAAGGTGATCCGTTACGACGCCAGACAGTTCTTCATAGAATCGGCGCAAGTTCAGGTGATGACCCGTGACCAGCAGTCAGTGCTGATATCCACCTTCTGCACATGGCGGATAGCTGACCCGGGCAAGTTCCACCAGGCTGTTAAAACTCTCGACCGGGCCCAGCAGGAGCTTCGCACTAAGCTTCAGGCCAAGACCGGTGACGTATTAGGCCGGTACGATCTTCAGTACCTGATAAATACCGATCCGGCCAAGATGCAACTCCGCCAGATCGAGGATGATATTCTCGGCCAGCTTAAGGCTATCGTCGAAGACGCATACGGCCTGGAAGTTGCCATGGTCGGTATCCGGAGTTGGGGTCTGCCCGAGGGCGTAAGCATGGCGGTTATTGATCTTCAAAAGAAGGATCGGGAAAAGGATGCACAGGATTTCCGCACTCGTGGTGAGGCTGAAGCCACTGCCATCAAGGCTCGGGCCAAGGCGGCCAGTGAGAAAATTCTCGCCTTCGCCGACCGCAAAGCAGCCGAGATTCGATCCGAGGGCGACCGGGCAGCGGCTCAAATTTACCAGCACTTTTCGCGTAATCCACAACTAAGTGCATTCTTGAGATCGCTCGAATCGCTCAAGATCGAACTTGAGAGCCGAAGCGTGATCCTGCTTGACGGTTCGGAGCTGCCCGCGGTGAAGTATTTCCGCACCGGGCCTATCGCACCGTCGCTTGAAAGACCATTGGACAATAACAAGGGCCGGCAATAGCCGAGACACAATAGCTGGGAGGCCTTTGTATGGCAGAGCATGAAAAAGATTTAATCAACCCTGCTGACCCTGGCGGCGAGAAGTCCGCCCCGTCAGTTCAGAAATTCTCCGACCCGGCCACCCAGAGCCTTGCCGATGCCCTGCAGGTCAGCTTTCGCCTGCTGCGATATATCATGATCGCGGTGGTGGTGCTGTTCATTGCGACTGGTATTAAAAGCATCGAAGAACAGGAAATGGGCATCTTGAAAGTTTTTGGCCGGGTGGTTGGAACGGCCAAGGCTGGGCTGGTTTACAACTGGCCATTCCCGATAGGGCAGATCGAATTAGTTGATGTGCGCGAACGATCGCTGGAGATCGCTGATTTCTGGATGCACGTTGACCCTGAAGACAAGTTTAAAAAAGTTAATGAACTTCCAATTCCTCGTGAGGGGCTCGTCCCGGGAGTTGACGGAGCGTTATTTACCGGCGATCGCAGCCTGGTGCATCTTAAGCTCAGCTGCACCTATGTTGTTCTCGACCCGATAGCCTTCATCCAATCGATTACGGATGCAGATGAGACTATTCGGTCGGTGGTTGGTGGGGAAGCTATTGTCCAGGCCGGCGGACGTACGGCTATGAGTATATTGCAGACCTCACCGGCCAGGTTCACAGAAGATGTCCGAAAAGGCGCACAAAAGCGGCTTGATGAAATCACGGGCAAGACTTTTGCGGTGCAATTACGTGGAATCGTGATGAACGAGCGTACCTGGCCTCTTCGGGCCAGGCCGGCGTATGAAGCTGCCCAGAGGGCGTCGCAGGACCGCCAGAGTATTGTCAATAAGGCGATCGGTCAGGCCAGCCAGGAGCTCAACGCCGCTGCCGGGGCAAGCTATGTAACTTTGGTAGGTAAGCCGTGGGAGCCCGAGATCAGCGAAGGCGATCCAAATTTGGATCTGATCGGCCAATACGATCGGGCCCGTACTGATGGCGATATTGCTGAGGCCCAGCGGCTGTCTGCGATGATTGATCAGACGCTGACGAGTTCTATTATCGGCGGCAAGGCCAGTGAAACTATCGCCAAGGCCACTGCGTATAAAACGTCGACAATAGAGAAGGTTAAATCCAGGGCTGCCAGGTTCAATCAGCTGCTACCCGAATTTGAGAAAAATCCACAGTTTATGATGGATCGACTTTGGGCGGCTACGAGGGATCATATTCTTGGCTCGCCGACAAACGAGAAGTTTTACATTTCACTTGGCGATTCGAAGTTCGTTTGGCGTATTACAAGAGACCCCAACATTGCCAAGCAGATCCGCAAGGCGATGCTTGAGGCAAAGGAAAATCAGCTACCCTGATATTGCTATGACCGATAAAAACGACAGCCTGATTGTTACCGTTAAGCTGACGAAGATCTTTAGAGACTTCTGGCTGCGGGAGAAGGTAACTGCAGTTGCGGACCTTGATCTGAACGTCCATCGAGGTGAGGTTTTTGGTTTGCTGGGCCCGAATGGTTCGGGCAAGTCGACCACGATAAAGATGATCCTGGGCCTGCTGTTCCCCACTCGTGGGCGGATTAGCGTTCTGGGCCATCAGCCGACAGACGTTAAGGTTAAATCCCGCATCGGTTTCATGCCGGAAGAGTCTTACCTGTATCCGTTCCTCAGTGCTTATGAGACGCTGGATTTTTACGGCCGGCTGTTCCACCAGAATCGCTCCCAGCGCCACAAGCGTACCGAAATGCTGCTGGATATGGTGGGTCTGACGGCTGTGGCGCATAGACGGGTGGGCGAATATTCCAAGGGTATGCAGAGACGCATAGGCCTTGCACAGGCGCTGATAAATGACCCCGACCTCCTGATTCTCGACGAGCCAACGGCCGGGATGGACCCCATCGGTGCCAGGCAATTTAAGGATCTTATCAGCACATTGGCCCAGCGCGGCAAGACAGTCCTCCTTTCCAGCCACTTGTTGGCTGATGTGGAAGATGTCTGCGACCGCGTCTGTATTCTTTACGGCGGCAGGCAGAGGGCACTCGGCCCGATCGACGATCTATTGGCTTTGCAGTCCCGGACGCAGATCACGACCGAAGCGCTGGACGATCAGACGTTGGCTAAGCTTGAGCAGGTACTTGCCTCGGAGGGTAAGGATATACTGTCGGTCGAAGCCCCACGCGAGAAACTAGAGAGCTTGTTCATTCGTATCGTCTCGCAGGCCCATGAGCAGAAGCTCAAGACCGGCGGGGCAGGCCCGGCAGGGCAGGTGGCGGAGTTCCTCAGGTCCGAATCGCAAAAGGGCACCGATCTGATCGAAAAACTCGTTGCTGCCGGCCAGCCGACCGACCAGGACGAACAGCAAGTTGTTTCTCAAGCTCAAAAAGCTCCGATCGGGCCTGCGAGAGAAGTTATCGGCGAGTTGCTTTCCGGTGTCCAAAACCCTCAATCGGACGTTCAAGTTGAAGGCGAAGCTACCTCCCAGACTGCTCCTCCTTCCAAACCAGCTGAGGATCAGGCAGTGCTGGACGACTTGCTGGGCACCGACAAACCAGCCGGTGGGCAGGAGGCCTAGGGATGTTCAATATCTGGGCGATAGCTCGACAAACCTTTGCCCAATGTCTACATATGCGCATGGCATTGATGTTCATCATCCTTCTGGCGATTGTCCTGGTTTTATTGCCGATTCACATGGACGGCGACGGTACGCTTGCCGGGAAAATCCGTTCGTTTCTTTCCTATGGCCTTTGGGCTACGCAGATACTTCTGATCCTGATTACGATTTTCGCCACCACCGACATTGTTTGTTCGGATGTGCGAGCAAAACAGATATTTACCATCGCAACCAAGCCCGTTACTCGCAGCCAGTACATTTTGGGTCGTTGGTTAGGCGTTGTGTTGTTGAATGTAGTTTTGTTGTCAGGGGCTGCGACAGCCTGCTATGCAGTTGCCCAATACCTGCGGACAGGCCAGGCAATTAATGCTCAAGATGTCCAGGCAGTTGAGACGGAAGTTTTTTCCGCACGACATCGCGTTTTCTCCGATCCGCCTCCAATTGAAAAGAACATCGAAAAACGCCTGGCCGAGATCGCCAAGCAGGGCCAGCTTGAATCGGCGATTGAAGAATACATGGCCTCGACCAGTGGCGACCGCGATGCAGCCCTGAATGAATTTCGTAAAGAGATTCGTAAACAGGAGACCGAGAAATTTCAGACCATCGGTGTGGGACAGGCCAAAAAATGGCGGTTTAGCGGCGTAGATGTCAAAGGCAGACAGATTCTTGCCAGCGGAAAGATAGGACAATTTGTCTCTCCTGCTGCCAGGATTTTGATAGATCCTAAGCTTGTAGGTCAGCTTGTAAGTAGTGGTCCAGTTGATATCAATGGAGTAAAGGCCCATGTAATTTCCCTGGGCAGGAATTTCATGGATATCCGGTTCGATTCGGATGAATTAGTCCGTTCCGATATGAGCGGGTTCATCTCCGGCAAGCAGGTAAAGATTCTAATCAAACCGGCCATTCAGCTGCATTATACGGTTTCGCCCTCAAAGACTAATGTGCCCGGTAACGTACTCAAGAGCCGTTGGGTTTTTATAAATCCATCAGATCCGAATATCAGGTACGCCGAGCCCAGCCGAGACGACCCACCGTCCATGGCTACTTCGCTTACTGTCCCAGCCGGTGTTGTAAGTGCCGATGGCACTGTAGATGTCATCTATCAGAACCTGCCAAATATGGCGAGTAATTTCGGTACAAGTGTGAGAATTCCATATGAGGAAATTACGCTTCTGTATCGGGCTGGGGGATTTGAGGGCAATTACATCAGGGGCGTTGCGATGGTTGGGCTGCAGCTTATTTTCATTGCAGCGGTGGCTGTGGTAGCTGGGAGTTTTACATCCTTCCCGGTGGCATGTCTTATGTGCTTCGGTGTGCTGCCTTTCGCCATGGCCGGTGAGTTATTAACGTATTCACTCCGTCTGGATTCACTTTCTACCGGTACCGAGTTTCACACCCTCATAGGTCATTACACTCTCAAAGGGATGCAACTTTTCCTGCCGAACATGGCTTTGATGTCCCCCGGCCGATGGCTTGTAGATGGTCTTTACATTCCGTGGGGTTGGCCTATTGACCGGGGCCTTTTGGCAGATGGTTTCGGCCCGCCGGCTCTGCTGCCTACTGCCGGTGTGATGTTATTTGTCAGAACCTCTTTATTGTTGGGCATCGCCTGCCTTATTTTCCACAAACGTGAGCTTGCAAAGGTACAGGTCTAGGAGCGGAGATGTTTCATCGTTGGCGATTAATGTTCTTGGTCTGGCTGGCTGGTGGTATCGGCTTGTTGGCCCTGGCCGGTACGCTTCAGGAGCGGCTGGTTCAGGCTGCTAAAGACTATGAACTGGTCCTGCCTGAGACGGGATATATCTCGCCCGAGATAGAACTGCTGCGAGTTATTCCCGGTGGTCTTCGTGCGCCGCTGGTCAGCTATCTTTGGATTCGCGCCCAGAACCTAAAAAATCAAGGCCGGTACTACGATGCCAAGCAACTGGCTGACCTGATTTGTACACTCCAGCCCAAGTTCGAAAGTGTTTGGCGGTTCCATGCCTGGAACATGGCCTGGAATATCTCAGTAGCTACTCATTCCGCTGAAGAACGATGGGTCTGGGTTACAAATGGGATGAAGTTGTTGCGAGAGCGGGGTCTTCCGACCAATCCGAAATCGGTAATGCTCCATCATGAAATGTCATGGATATTCTTTTCGAAGATCGGTGGCAATATGGATGAAAAGCACATGGAGTACAAGAGGCGATGGGCTGCCGAGATGCAGCAATTGCTCGGTGCTCCTGCCGGCGGAGTATCGGTCAGTACCGCCCAGGCTATTGACGCATTCAGGCCGATTGCCGATGCTCCTTTGGATAAGAGACTTGATCACCAGGCCAGGCAGCGGATTCAGGCTGACCAGCTTGAAAAGCTTACTGAAGACCCGCTTGTGGCGGCATATCAGACCGAACTGGCGAGAATTGGTCTTGGCATCGACGAGCGTCTGCTGGGTATCTACAATGCTATCAGTAACGATGACGCCGTTGCTATTGTCAGGCCTATTCCGTTCCGGCCGATCTCTGAGGATCAAAAGGCCTACTCAATTGTTATTAACGATCCTGCCCACGCCCAAGCCAGAACAAAGATACTCGCCTTCCTGCGGGCGCAGATTCTTTGGAACGTTTATTACATGGACCCGGCCTATATGCTGGAGGTAATGGTCGATCTCGATGCGCCGCTTGACTGGCGGCTGCCCTGGCCTCATGCGATTTACTGGGCCAGGCGCGGAATAGAAAGGGCGGGGCTTATCGGCGATCCTTCGGTCAGGACCCGCAACATCGAGCGAATGGTACTCGGTTCGGTAAAGGCCCTGACATCCTACGGTCGGATGTCATATGTAGATAATCCGCGTAACCCCAACGCCCCTACGGTCAACATGGTCGCCGATTGGCGGTATATCGAGCCAACTCATCTCCAGTACATGCACTTCATTCAACCATTGGTTGATTCCGGCCAAAGCGAGTTCAAGAATAACCCCCTGTCGGCGGGGCACTCCAACTTCCTGCAGGATGCGGTTCAAATACTGGTTGCGATGCGCAGGCTTGGCCAGGCAAACCGCTACTATCGCATCTTAAAGGATGACTATGAGTTAAAGGGTTATGAGTTTGACGAGACGACGGCTGAGGGTTTTGTTATCGCGTTGGTTAAGTACGAAGGCGATGAGCGAAGGTTGGCGTCCCACTATGCGTTGATGCAGATTTCAGTGTCGCTTGAAATAGCATTTGTACACCTTAGTCAGGGCGATACAGCCGGTTTCCGTCGCAGCTTCAATTATGCCAATCGTGTTCACAAGTTCTATCATAGAAATATTCCAGCTCGGCTGAGCCTGGAACCTCTCGAAGAGATCGCCGGGGGGATAATCGCCCAGTTGCTCGTTAGGCCTTGGGTTATCGGCTACAACATTACCCTGCTTGACCGGACTCGGTTATATGCTTCTCTTGGACGTCTCTGGCCTGGGCTGCAACTGGTTATCTATGACGTGGTTGCACCTTCTCTCCAGTCCCAGGCGAGGGCTGAGGAGCTCGACTTTAACAAGGCGTTCCCGGTTCCTGATGGGATGGCTGAGTACCGGGCAAAGACTAAGAAGAAGTATAGAGGCCTGGTCCCTTCGATGTAACATTGCGCCGGTCGAGCGGTTGATCGGTCACTTAGAAATCATCCTAAAATCTGCTTTGGGTGCGAGAGCGAGAGATTTTTTCGAGCTGGCAAGGAGCTGAAACGATGTCGAATCAATGCGATTCGTCGAGTGCTTCTAGTCAAAAAGCCTCGCCAAGTAACTTAAAGCCAAGGGGAGTCTGAGAGATTATCAGCCTGCCTCGCAGTATCGAGATTGAACCCTTGCCCTGTGGAGCCCACATTCCAGGGCCTATCGAGTTTTTTATAGACTCGATTAATTGTTGGGCAACTTGTGCATTTGTTGGCGGTTTTTCCACCCGGCCCTGATGTCGCGGAGCCCTGCCAGGGCCAACGCTCAGGGATCGGCTCCCCCCCGAGCCAGGGGCCTTGAACGCAAGGCTCATGGGCTTACCCGGCATGTTCGGCACGGTCATCATCAGATCTGAAACGTCAAATAAACGCGTCGAAACGCGGGCGTTGAAGGCGGCGCCGGTGGTAATGCGAATGATCCCTTCATCTATCAGCCAGTAGAGACGTTCGAATCGGCCTCGCGAACCGCTTACTTCGTCTAAAACCAGGTCCAATGACCTGGCCAGCGATATCTTGCCCGCCTTAACCGTAACCGGCGTATCGTCAGTTATTCCCACCAGATCAAGTGCCCGCCAGCTAATGCTGAACGACAGGCCTGTCGTCTGGCGGTAGTAATCGATTACCTCCGAAAGTGGAGTATCATCAAAGTTGATCGGAATCGGCCTGCCTGCAATCCTTGCCAGAGATGGCTGCCGGGCCGGCGGGGTTGCTGGAACCGCCAAGCGGGTTTTCAGCAGCTTTTGGCCAAGCGCGCCAGCCTGTGTGGTTACATGCACGATATTTGAACGTATATACCACGCAAGCGGGATGTTCTTTGGAGCTACGTTTGCCAGCGTAGCATCCAGTAACTGTTCGACCGTGGCATTTTTAGCTTGGACGGTAACAGGCATCTCGGGCGTAACACCAAGAGGACGAAGGTTTTCCCAGTCTACCGCGATTTTTACCTTCCCCATCAGTGACAGCTCGGCCAATGCGTGTGCCAGCGTTGTAGAGAATTTTGCACGAGCGACGGTTTCGGTGATGGCTGTCGATGCGTCGGGAGCCCAGTCAATTTCTGCAGTTACCCCGCAGACAGCCCCACCAGCCGACAGGACGACCAAGCACAGATAAACCTGAAGTCGCTTCAAGATAAGCCTCCTGATTAGAAGCCAGTTTTGAAAAAAAATCTATTAGCAAACGAACCTGATTTTATTATATCAGTTTGGCTAATTGCTCGGCGAAATAGGTGATAATCAGATCAGCTCCAGAGCGTTTTATTGCCGTTGTCAGTTCGATCATGACTTCTCTGGCGTCGATCCAACCTTGCTTCCCGGCAGCACAGACCATGGCGTATTCACCAGATACCTGATAGGCGGCGATGGGGTGGTCAAATAATTCACTCAGGCCTGCAATCACATCGAGATATGCTCCTGCAGGTTTGACCATGAGCATATCAGCACCTTCATCGACATCGGCCTGGGCTTCGGCGACAGCCTGGCCGATAGTGCGGTAGTCCATCTGGTAGCTTCGCCGGTCGCCGGATTTTGGCGTGGATTCGGCTGCATCGCGGAAGGGGCCATATAGGCTGGAGGCAAATTTGACCGCATAGGACATTATCGCGGTGTTGGTCAGGTCCGCTTCATCGAGCCCGGCCCGAATCGCTAAGACCTGGCCGTCCATCATTGCCGACGGCGCTACAATATCTGCCCCGGATTGTGCGTGTGATACGGCAGTCCGGGACAAGAGTTCCAGCGTAGCGTCGTTGTCGACGAGAGCCGTTCCGTCAGCTTGTTCGCAAAGTTTGCCACAATGGCCATGGTCGGTGTATTCGCAAAGGCAGACATCGGTGATCACGACCATCTGGGGCAGATCTTTTTTTATCTGTCTGGTAAGCCGTTGGACAGCGGCCTTATCGGACCAGGCCTGTGAGCCGATCTCGTCTTTTTCGGCGGGAATGCCAAAGAGCAGCACCGCGGGGATACCCAGGTCCGACCATCGCCGGACGGTTTCGGTTGCCGTATCAACAGAGAACTGAAATTGGCCTGGCATGGAAGGTATCTCGTTGGTTATCCCCGTCCCTTCCCGCACGAAAAGCGGAGCTATCAGGTCAGATCGGTTCAGATGAACCTGGGCAAGCATCTCGCGAAGAGTTGCGCTCGTCCGCAGGCGTCTGAGTCTTCTTTGGGGAAATTGCGACATAGACCAAAGCCTTTCTGGTTTGCATCATAGCATCAATGAGCGCAATAGTCAGCAACTGGGAGCTATTGAAATTTATTGCCGGCAAGTGAGTTTCCTGCTGGGTAAATCAGCTATCGCGATTTAAGCAATTCTTGTCGCATCCTTGCTACTGGGATGCCTTGGCCGCATCGTCCGGCTGCATTGACATAGCCAGGGCTATGTCTGTTTCACCGTCCTGGGGCCAAGACATCTCGCTACGCCTTGCTACGACAATCATTACTTAAACCGCTCTAGCGTTTTGTTGTCGCAGCAATTTTTCCACCCAAAGGCTGTTGGATGACCTTGCGGCGATTGTGTCTCAGCAGGGTGATAGTGGCTGTCCGCATGGCCCCGACTGATTTGATGGCTGCGAAAAGCTGGGAAGGGTGTTTCACTTCCTTGTCGTTGAACTTGATAATTATGTCCCCGATAAAGATCCTGCCCGCATCCTTGGCTGCACTGCCTTGTACGAGGCCTACGACCTGGACGCCTCTTTCGTGGTTGAGAACTTCCACGCCCAGCCTGGCCCGGCCTGCTTTGCTCAGGCCAAGCGGAATTTCAAGCTTTTCGATCCATTTTATGAAGTCCCGTTCGATCAAGTACATCCTGCTATGAAATGTTGCTTCAAAAGCTTTATAGCCGCTCGGGTCGTCGGCGAAACCCGACTTGTATCGGTCATAGAAGCTCTTGAGCCTGTTTTTTTTCCATAGGTAGAACATTACATAGCGGCTTTGTGCATAGGCTAGGCTGGCATTGGCGACGAATTTCTTCTGTCCCAGTGCGAATAAATCCTCAAAGTGCATGAGATTGCCGCTTCTGATCGCCTGCCGCACAGTAAACAGGCGATTATCGACAACTGGCTTGAGGCCTGTGTGATCCATTCGACTGTTCTGGAAAAGGGTAGCTACTCCTTCGGTAATCCAAGGTGGATGCTTTTGTTTGGCAAGGGCAGAGTCTGCGTGGTGGAGGGCGTGGGTCAGTTCATGGATGAGTATTTCGCCTCGGTCTATTGAAGTCAGACGATGTGACCTTGGGTTATAAAACCCCGTTGCCCATTCCATGTTAGCTTTGCCGGCCAGTCCCCTATAGTCATCCATCGTTGGCAGAATCACCGTTATGTTGAAGGGCATGCGCGTCGAGAAGAGGCTTTTTTTCTGGGCGTCAATATATTTGGAGATAAGCTCCTGTGTCTGGCGGAGATGTCTGTCGTCCAGTGCGCTGATGTAGATGATGTTCCTGTAGCGGTCGATATCGGCTGAATATTCGGGGCCGAACTTGGCGAGTTGATTTTTGGCGATGTTGATGGCCTGGACGCTGAGATCGTTTCCCATTGCCTTTTTACAGACAATCAGCACCGTCAGTGTCAGAGAACAGGCCAGGATCAGATTAATTATTGTCGATCTCTTGCCGCGCATAGCTTCTCTCGTTGATCGGTATCGTCAACCAAACCAGAGCCATCCAGTTACTTCGAGATGTTGTTATTGTACGCTGAGGCGCTGGAGATCTGGAATCCCCTCATCAATCGCCATCAACTGAGTATCGGACAGGCTTGTCGGTGAAGCAACGTGAAAAACGATAGTCTCAAGTTTTTTAATTCTATCCCTGATGCATTCTGTGTGTCTGACCCTGACGCCAAGGGATATAAGCTTTGATCTGAAAATGGCTAGGTTGTCCTTGTCAGACATTGGAATGACAATCGATATTTTTCGAAATCTTCTCGATGGAATGATAGTTTCCAGCTTAGCCAGGAAAATAAGGGCAATTAAAACCAGTACGGTTGTTATCCCCGCAAGTAAATACATCCCGAATCCGCAGGCAAGCCCCACAGCAGCAGTGCACCAAAGGCTTGCCGCTGTGGT
>SDBV01011971.1_pt1 | contig 11167 bp, 16 predicted proteins | sample 2277081 | NCBI WGS metagenome assembly SDBV01 (sample SAMN10402039, study PRJNA504765) | marine sediment metagenome | isolation source: marine sediment core GS10_PC15, 223 cmbsf | place: Arctic Ocean: Southern Knipovich Ridge | collected 2010
TCCTCTTCAACGTCCGCGATCGTGAACTCGTCGCCGACTTGACGGACCTTGAGATACACCCCGATCCGCGTTGCACGTACTTTCAATGACATCGCTCATTCCTCCTCGTTATGTCCCGCGCCCAAGCCGGGCGCGTACGCTGTCCATACACGCCGGGCCGAAGACCGGCCCAGCGTTGCCGCAGTTAATCCTTAGCTTCCGATACCGCCCTGAAGCGACGCCACGATCCCCGCGTTAATCTTGCCGGCCGTAAACGGCCCCGTCGCAACGGTATAGTTGAGCCCGAAATACCGCTCATCGGTGCTTCTCGGCACGTAGTAGATCAGGAACTGATAACCGACGACCAATGTGGCCTTCGCTATCGCCCCGGAACTCCAGACGTTCTTCGCGCTCGAGAAGCCCGTGTTGTCGTCCGTCTCAGCGTCGACGGTCAGCGTCGCCGCTCCCGCCGCCGTAAACGCCTCTACGACCTCACATAGGATGGGAATCGGCTTGCCTTGGCCGATGTCGCGCGTTAGCGCCTGCGCGCCTCCGGGCGGAGTGCCACTCGCCCCGAGGTCTATGTGGTTCGTCGACCGCGCCGTGGCAGTAATCGCCTGGTCGGCCGAGAATTCGTTCTCTGCATCTTTTATCATAGTGTCCACTCCAAGTTTTCGGTGATCTCTTCGTTTTGATTTAGGTGACAGCGGACTCCGCGTTCATGATCGCGTCCATCTCACGGACCGGCATCTGCATGAACTTAAGCACCGGCTGTCCTTCGCCCATCACTTCACCGATAGACAGCTCGACTTGCGAATTCGACTCCCGCTGCTGGTGGTGCAGATACTTCATGATCGTACCGTTGGCGTAAATTACCGCCCGTCCCCGATTCATACGGCGCTGGCTAAGCTGCCAGTACGCGTCGACGAGCTTTTGGATCAGGTTCGCGCCCGTCGCTGCGTCGACCGTGAGGTCGCTCACGTCGATGTTCGCAAGACGCACGATGTACGTCCAGTCCCGGACCGCCAAACCAAGTTTGTGCTTGAACTGATCGACCCACGCCTGGTATTTGCGGCCCGCCGAGTCCTCCACAAGCCGCTTACCCAGGTCTTCGTGCTCAATACCCGCCACCGCGCCCTTCGGATAAATCAAGTGCACGGTGCGCAGGCCCCACACCATCATCCAGATCGACGTATTGTCCGAACCGCTCCCGGCGCAGTCGATGATCTGGCTGCTGTTGTCCGCGCCCGTCAACGCATTGAACCTGGGCGCAAGCCCCAGAATCTGCTCAGGGTCCAGGTTCGTGTCGCCGTAAAGCAGCGCGGTAGCGCCCTCTTGGCCCATACCTTCAATATGGGCCGTCGACTCGCTCAGCCGGAACGACTCGGGATCCTCTTGGCCATCCACCAAGTCCTCGTCGATCTGACCGTAGTCCTGCATAATCCCCGTTGTATCTTCCACGGGCACCGTCGTGCTCTTCGTCATGTCAACGCCTTGGTTCAGAACACGCCACGAAGGCGAAGGCAATGCAGTCCTCAGAATCGTTCGGTGTTTCGTGCCCCCGTTGCATTTGACCGCCGGCGCATCGCCGATCATCGGATTCTCTTGTGCAAGAATCTCGACGATGTCGCCCGTTTTACCGTCTGGATCCTCCCGACTCGCCACATCTATCAGAGTCGGGACACTTCCGCCTACTGTTGCCATTGGGTCTCTCCTCATCGACAGCGGCCGTACTGGCCTCACTGCGATTCAGAGCCAACCCTTCTGTCTGCCCCGCCAAATACGAAACCGGTCGTTCCGATACCAAACCGGTGGTTCCGGCGGAACACCCCCTAATTAGCTCACTTCGGGTTTAGTTGATCTTTCATTTTTGGGTAAAAGCGCTGCGCCATGGTCGTCTCCGGTCCCGTGGGCGCGTCTCCGCCCACAACAAGGCTGTCCTCAGAAAAGAGCGCGCCTATCCGCGCGAACATCTTCACCAAGGCCGGATGATTACCAAGCCCGGATACGTTCAGCGCATCCTGCAGCTCCTTGCCGCCATACTTCGCGACAAGCCGCCGATTCAGACGCTGTGTCTCGGCGAATTTCTGTTCGCCGAAATCCGCATCCTCGGTGATCTCGTTTACCCAAGCCTCCTGTTGCGTCTTGAACGCCGCGTCAGACTCCTTCGCGCCGGCCTCCACAGCACCCGCATAAAGGGACACAATCTCCTGAGCCGCCTCCTGGTCCAGCCCCAACCGACCCGCGATCGGCGTGAACTTTTCCAGCATGCCCTCGTCGAGCTGCATCCCTTCCGGCACCGTGAAATCCTCGTACGTCACAGTCTCAGGCGTCTTATCGCCCTCGGAAGCCTCTTCATCCGAACCCCCCGCAATCGTGGACGGTTCGGTTCCATCCTCAGTTGCTTTTTCGCCTTCATCCTTCTCCGGCGCCGCGTCAGTACTCTCAGCGTCAGCGCCCACAACCTTCTCATCCGCCACCGCCGTACCGCTGGCGCCGCCTGCCGCGCCCGAGCCGTCGTCGGCTTCAAGCAAAATCTCTCCCACACCCCGCACAAACGCACTACGTGTCATACCGAATTTCATTTGCCCTTCTCCCTCTTCTCCTGCGCTTCAAGCTGCTTGCGCAACTCCTCTTGCTGTATCGTGATATACGCGTTCGGGTCCGCATCATGGATATCGCCAAGAAGGTCAAGCCCAATCGAGCGTCTTCCCTCAAGAAAGCCTTGCGCCCCACTATCAGCCTGATACGTCGTTCGGTAGATCCCGCATTTCGATAGCACCCGCCAAAGAACGGCACGCCCATCAGGCGAATCCAACAAGGACTTGAGTTGCGCCCGCTCAATATCGAGCTGCGCTGCCTCTTTGTCATCCTCCACGGGAACACCCATCAACTCTCTATACGCGTCGCTGGTCGTCATCTCCTGGCCGCCCCCGCCATAGCCGCACTCAAAACGTTCTCACCCTCCGTCGAACTGTCCGAAAAGGCCTTCGTGGCCTCCGCACCTTCCTTCGCCATCGACGTCATCTGCTGTAGCTGAATCTGCCGCTGTCGCTGCTCACGCTTATCAGCCACGACATCATCGGGTAAAATCTGTTTGACGGGCGTCCCCAGTCGTGCAGCGATGTCTTCAATCGCGCGGTCGGTATCGATTTTGTCCCACGGTTCCAGGTCACCCCGCAATGCCGAAATGTTCCCCACCGTGGCAATAAGTCGCTCAATAGACCCAAGTCCCTGCGCCTTCTGAATATGGTGTAGTATTGTGAAGTATTCCACCCGCAACGGATCGCCCTGAATGCTCTCCGGGGCATCAGGAATCTCGCCACGCCGTTGCTTAATCCCAAACCAACGGTCAATAAGCGGGTCGAACAATTCTTCGTCCATGTTCTGCGACACGCCACCCAGGCGAAGAACCTTTTCCTCCCGTAACTCATCGACTTCGCGCGCCGTGACCTGGCCCTTGTCCAGATTTGTTAGCAACGTAAACACGTCCACGTAAAAGTCACGCTCGATCCGATCGTGCAGCACTGCGATGTCCTCACGAACGGAACCGATGTCAAGGTTCACTTTGTATAACGCGCCAATTGCGTTATCACCGCCCATCGTATAGTCGTAAGTGCTTATTCCCCCCGGCAGCGTGTTCATTTTCCCCGTGTCCATCCCCGCCGGCCGCTTCAAAGGCGGGTTCACCTGTTTCTCAATCGCCTCCGCCTTCGCGCTCGTCTGAAACTGAAGTTGCTTCACGTCAGCAAGGCATTTGTGCCCACGCCCAAACCCGTACACGTCCGTCCCCACCGTCACCCACCGCGGCGCCATCACGGGAAACTCAAAAAATCCCCCCACACGAAGAAAATTACTCGCGGTGTCTCCAACCTTGGCATTCGCCTCGAAATACACCGACCTGAATTTCGCCTCTGGCGGCAGCCCGACGTCAAGCGGAAGCTTGTTTGTCATCGGCTCAACCGCGTGCGTAACCGTAATCTCTTGATCAACGTGACCATCCTTGAGCCTCTGCAGCGTGGTCAACGAAAGGTTGTCTTTCCCAAACTCTCCAACGAGCTGCTCAACCGTCATCGTGAAGTCCCGGTAACACACGTTCACCACGCCGCGCGCGTCCTGCGCCAAGTAGTACTCGCCAGGTGGAAAGTTCTGGCACCGGATAACGTCCTCGCTGTCTTCCATGACGAACATCACCGCCGTACCAAATACCGGCAGCTCAAGCATGACCTTAGGCAGCGCGCGGTACACGTTCGAGCGCGCGAAATCCTGCAACATCGCGCTCGTCAACTCCTGTGTCCAAGCCCGGACCTCCTCGAGCTCGGACAACTGCGGGTCAGGGTGCATGAGACCGGCCCACTCGCGTGCAGGGTTGCTCGTGACACTCATCAGCCCCGTGCCCGCAATCTCCGCCGCCTGCGTCGCCGTGTTGTCCAAAATCTTGCTGAAATCCGGGTCCCCCCGCTTGCCGGTGCCGCGCCCCTCAAACCGGTCGTACTCAGGCAGAATGTACTGCGCGATGTCTTGCGCCCGCTTCACCCAATTGTTCCGGGCATTGCGCAGAAACGTTCGCCGCCGCTCGAAATGCCGCCGCTGGTCGATCAGCTCTTCACTGTCTTCGCTCATGTCTTATTCAAACCGATCGTTCCGGTACGAAACCGGTCGTTCCGGCCCCTACTGCCCCAATAACGTCTTACCCGTCACATTCGCCACGTCCGCCAACCCTCCCGGACCCGTCCGGAAAGCGCTCCGCAACCCCCGCCGCGCGGCCTCGTTCGTCCGCTGTTTGCGGCGAGCGTCCAACACGTCCTCATCAATCCGCCGCGGCGGCTTCTTCGGCAACACCGCCCGCGGCGCCTCCGGCATCTTCGGTGAACTCATGAAACACATCGCCCGCTCCTCCTAAACCCGCTGCCAAGGCGGCACATACTTCTCCTGCGCAAACGTCTGACGAGTCCGCACACGCCCCTCTTTCGAATGCCGCTCACGCGCGTTCACAGGATGCGCGTACGTCACCGCCAACGAATCGCCAACATCGGTCGATTTCATACCGCGCTCCTTCATTTTCTCCTTCGGCTCCCGCTTCATACGGTTACTCGCATCGAAGGAATACACTACCGAGCACAGGTCGGTCTTCAAACGCGGGTCGTTCGGAAGCACCGCCCGTGCAACGATATGCTGTGCCATGGTGTCCCATATCTCGGTCGCCTTGTTCGCATAATGCGGGTTGGCCGCCTTTGCCCCGAACTGCACCTCAACAATGTTGTCGTACTTGAGCTGTCGTAACCGATCTATCACGCCTTCGCCGCGCCCGCCGTCAATAAACACCGCGTCCGGGTCCCACTCGTCGATCAGGTTCGAAACAATCCCGACGAGCTGCATATTGTCGATGTTGGGGAAGATTTGAGGTTTGTACACCAACGGTCCCCACCGCTTAATCACTGAGCTGTCGTCGTCACCGAACCGCGCCACATCCACGCCAATCAGCTTGGGATACCCGATAAGGTCTTCCTCGCTCACTATCTTCCGCGCACAGGCGGCGCTCACTACGTCAATCGTGATTAGGATGTTGTCCGAACTAGCCGTAAAGTCGCACAACATCTCCTGGCGGTACTCGTTGTCGCTCATCATCGCGCGAAGCAGCCCCAACTCGTCCCCGTCCAACCAAGGAAGATCTGTCTCGTCCGCGCGGTAAAGGCATGAGTACCAAGCTGGGTCGTTCTGAGCGTGCTGATACAACTCGTAGAAATGGTCCATCCCGTGCGGCGTGCCGATGAACAAAACCCAGCCCTTCCGATCCGCCAACGCCGGTCGGATAATTTCACCCCAAACATGCGGGCGCATGCTCGCGGGCTCGTCCAGCACTATCCCGTCAAAATAGTTGCCGCGCAACGCCTCAGCGTTGTCCGCCCCATAAAGAGTCACCCGCGCGCCGTTCGGGAACTCCACATAGAGCTCGGTCTCGTTCTTCCTTGTCCCCGGAATCGCGAGCGACGCGCCCAACAAGTACAACCACGCAATCTGTTTCGCCTGTTTCAGGTACGGCGCGCAGTACGCGTACCGGCCGTTAGGTTTCTTACACCGCAACGCCGCATCCACCAACGCATGCACGGCCAGAAGCGTCTTCCCGAAGCGCCTATGGCATACCAGAACACAGAACCGGTACATCAACATCGCCGCGTGGATGGCCTTCTGATGAACGTGCGGCTTGTATCCTATGTCCACGTCCACCGTCCTCATGCCTCACTCCCAGGCTCGCCCGGTATCCCGGTAGAAACGTTGATCGTCAGCTCCCCGTCAACAATCAGCTTGTCCACGAACGCACCGAAATGCTTCCCAATCAGTTCGAGCGCCCTAGTGCTGTCTCCGACATTCCCGTTATCCAACGCCGTGTAATGATTCTTCTTCAACTCCACGATCACCCACGCAGCATCCAACGTCGTCTCTTTCTCGACTTTCGCACGCGCTCTAGCGAAAACCGTCGCGACCTTAGGGTGTTTTAACAACCTACAACCCGTTACGTGCGCTGACCTCGGAGAGTATCCCGCACGAATCGCAGCCTGAGTAGCATTCGAATCGACTAAGTACTCGCTAATAAATCTTTTCGCTTTCGGAGTCAGATTTCTCATCTCAAAATCGCTCACCTTTGCCAATACAAAAAAGCCCCTCGAGCATCGATGTGCACAACCTACACCCGATTTCCGAGGGACCGCTATATGTAGCGCTAACTTTTTTCTGGCCTAACCCATCATGATCTCATCATCATCACCCTCCTCAACCCGACCGGCAAACACCTCCGTCTCCTCACGAGTCCACCACCGGAGCCTGCATTTCAGGCACCGCCGCCGGCGCCGGACATAAACGACGTCCCCGTCGTCCCGGCACTCCGTCCGCAGAACCCGCGAAGAAGCGTGCCCGCAATGAAAACACCTCACCCCTCACCCCCCGTACATTTCAGCCCAACCCGTTCAACGCCCTACACCTAGGACACAACTGAACATCCCCGTAGCCATGGACCACCCAGCCCCAGCCCGCCGCGTCAGCCTGACACCTAAAATCCTTGTTCCCATCCTCCAGAACCAAATGCCCCTCGCACCGGGCACTCTTCCGGCACCGCTCCGTGAACCCCCCATCGCACACCAGCTCGTAATGCACCGCAACCGTCATGACTCCATCCGCTCCTCCCGCGCGGCCAGTAGGGCGTCGGCGTATTTGTAGGATTCTCTCGATGCGTTTTTATACGTTAGGTCGTCGAGTTCGGTCTGAATAAGAGCATTCAGCGCACACCCCGCAATGAAGTCGCGGAGGGATATAGGCTCCGTGTATGACAGGAGGTCTTGGTCTTCTTCCTCCTCAAGATCCCTCCGTCGCCTATCTAGGTACTGTTTTATTGTTTCATTCCAGTGTCGTGGCATCTTTTCCTCCTTTCTTTCTCCTCTCCTCCAACAGCAGCCCCACCAACTCATTCGCGCACACCAACGCCGCACTCACTTGACCGAAGGTCGGCGGCTGCTTCTTCCGAACCCACCAATTCATACGAAGCACCCTATCCTCAATGGTCATGTCCCCGCGCAGAAAACGCAGGACCTGAATCGACTCCGTCAAATACACATCCGAAGCAGCGCACGCCGCCCTGATCCGCTCCTCACGACCCGACCCCGCTTTCCCGAGCTCCTCGCACGCCCTGTCCACCGCCCCGCGCTTCAACGCCCGCCCTTTAATGAGCTCCTCGGCCGCCTGCGTCTTCCCCCTCCTCCGATCCTCCTCTTTCAGAACACCCCGGTCCGCGTCGTCAGGCAAAACATTCGGATCCGTCACAAGGGTCCCCTCAACCGCCGCGATATAGCAATCCGGGCAATACGGCTCGCCACGGTACTGAACTTCCGCAACTTCACCGCAACACGAACACGGCCCAGATTGCCAATAATCATCCGCCTTCATCGGTGGATCAAACCCCCAGCCCCAACTGACCACACTCATCGATCTTCAGCAGCCGCCACGCCCCGATCTCCTTACCCCGGTCGACCACCCGAACGTTCTCCATCGTCATATCCGACGGCAACTGCCGCCGCACCGTACTGACCATGGTGTGCGGCGCCGTCGAATCCGTAGCCTCAATAATGTCCCGAGCCGTCACAGGCTCACCCAGCTTTCTCAAAAAAACCCTGAAAACACGGTTCGCCTGCGTCCCCGCACTGTAAATGTTCCCGTCATGCGCCCTGCCCATACCACCAACTCCTAAAGCCCAACCTCCTTGCACAACGCCCCCACGAACGACTCATGCGGACGGTTATACGACTGCATCGTCTCCATCGACCGGTGCCGGCTGTGCTTCATGATTTCCCCGACCGGCATACCCGCCTCATTGGCATCCGTGATCCAACCTGCCCGCAAGCTGTGACCCCCAAACAACCCGGCATCCAACCCGATTTTCTCCACGTACCCCTTCACAATCGCGTTCACTGTCGGGTCATCCATACTCGCGTTCGTAATTCCCCCGCCCCGCCGCAGCGTGCGGAATACGTACTCACACGGTTCCACGTACTCGCTTTGCTCATCCACCTCGCCCGCCTTATCGAAATATGCACGCCATCCCTTCAGTGCAGCCACCGGGCACGTCGTTTCATTAGCCCCCGCCCCTATCTCCGACCAGTGGCCGTGACGAAGCTGATCCGTCTTGCTGTGGCAAAGGAATATACGCGCCGCCCCGTTCCCCATGAACTTCACATCAGCCCACTTCAGAGACGTCAGTTCCGAACGGCGGTACGCCCCTGCCCAACCCACCAGAAGAACCGCCTTATCCCGCGTCCACTTACGCGGCGGTACATCCGCCAACCGCTCCATACGCTCCACAATCCGCACCAACTCCTTCGCCCTCAACGGCCACTTCCGGTCCCTCTTGCGCGCATTCTCACGGCAACACGACTTGATCGTCCTCGACACCACCGGATGCTTCGTCGGATTTTCATCCCCCATATTCTGCCGGTACCGGTTCCGCAGCGCCGACAACACCTGGCGCAACGTCGCCGGCGCGTAATCGCGCACATCCGTCAAATACGCCAAGTACAGACACACCACCTCAGGGCCGTGCTCGAACGCATCCAACGCATTCACCGTGCACCACTCCAAATACCGCGACCACTGCCCCGAATACGCAATCTCCGTGTTCTCGCCCCCCAAATTCAGCGAATGCATCTCCGCCCGCTGCTCCAGCAGCTCCAAATCCGCCTTCAAAGCCCCCCCCCGCAACCCCCGCCTCCGCATCCCTTCAGTCATCGTTCTACCAACTGCCATTCGTATTTCTCTTCTTCTTCACGAATTTCGTCTAAAAGTTCCGTCAGACACGGATCACAATACGGTTCGCCGCTAATCGCGCCCAACGAGCCAACCCATCCATCCCCAACACGCGCCTCCGCAGGGTTCCTGTGGCATATGCTACATACGATCATGTTAATCTCTTCTCCTGGACCCCTTCGCGGATCAAGCCCTCGCAACCTCCTCCGAAAGCGACCGCTGCAAGACACACAAATGCCTTCGCCGCCACGACCGGAACGACTCCGTTCCCACAGCCCCGAAGGCGGTCCACCCGATAGGCCAGCCCATCAGCCACTCCACGAAATACGGATTCAGCCTCCGCAACCGCGACCGCTGGGGCGAGCCAGGGACGCCGTTCAAACACCTCTGCCCAAGCTCCGTTGTCTCCCGGCCCTGGTGGGAACGCGCAAAGTCCCTCGACTCCGTGTCCAACAGCGGATCCCGCTTCCCGTCCGGCTCCTGACGCCCCCGGGTCCCGTCCCCCGTGTTCGGCGTCGGCCACTCCCTGGCCTGCCCCGTCAGACTCAGACGCTCCAGGCCCTTCGTCCCTCGATCGCGCTGATACCCCGCCCCGTGCGAGTCCGCTGACCGTGGCGTCGGCCAGTCGCTCGCTGCACTGTTCGGGTCGATCGTCCAGCCCTCCTCGACCTTCCGCTGATAGTTCCTGCTCTCTGGGCTGTCCGGGTTCTTGTTATCCCGCGCTGTCGGCGACGGCCAAGATGAAAAGCCGCTCCCGCCGGTGCGGCGCGCCCACTTCCGCCGCGCTAAACAGTCCGAACGTAGGCTCTCCACGGTCATTGTCCAGGCGGTATCCGAGTTCTCGAAGGTCGCCGACAACGGAATCAAATCCAAGCTTGAGGTGGTTCCCGACGTTCTCGAAAAAACAGAGGCCCGGCCGTACTTCAGACACAATTCGCCGTATATCGGGCCACAAGTGCCGCGGATCGCGCTCACCACGGCGTCTGCCAGCAACGCTGAACGGTTGGCAGGGTTACGGGTAGCCCGCAACGAAGATGTCCACACATCCACGCCATGGGCTACCGTCGAAATCCTCCAAGTTCCCGCACCAAATAGGCGCTGAATCCAAGGCCTGCTCTTCCATCCTCGCCAAGAGAGCGGCCGCTGCATAGGCTTCCCGCTCGATGTAACCCACAACTCGAGCTTTCTCTCCAAGGGCGAGCTTGAGTCCGAGTTCAAGTCCAGCAAAGCCACAACATGCGGCAAAGATATTGAGTTTGGTATTAAATACATTGGTTGACACCTGTCAGCCTTTCGTGTATGCTGGTGATAGGAAAGTGGGAGAGAATATATGCCTGCCAAGCGGAAGGATGCGAGGGCAAATGCGATGTACCGGTGCTATCTTGACGGATTGAGCCTTGCTCAGGTGGCACGCGAATTCAGTACAACCCGCCAGAACGTGTTTAAGATTTTTCGGCGCAGAGCGTTTGCCTTGCGCAATCGTCCAGAACCAAAGCCGTTTGTTGAATTTGATTCCAAAAAATACACCCTGCGGGTCACCGGCTATTATCAGTCCACCGCAGATGCCAGAACTCTTTTGCATCGCGACGTTTGGGAAGCCGTGAATGGGCAGATACCATTCCAGCATGACATACATCATCTCGATGGAGACAAAACAAATAACGTACTGGAGAATTTGGAGTTGATTAGTAAAAGTGAGCACGCCAAGAGATACAAGCACGGACAGAATCAACATACTGTTGCTAGGCGTCATCTGTAATTCCTCCTCGTGCATCCCGATTACTCCCTATAAAGGTATTTTTCCGACGGTAAACACCCACATCGCCCTTTATTTCCGGGAACCTCGGCTTTTGACGCCTGCGCATCAGCTTCTTCCTGGCGTGACGCTTCCGCTTCC
>SDBV01011972.1_pt1 | contig 11166 bp, 10 predicted proteins | sample 2277081 | NCBI WGS metagenome assembly SDBV01 (sample SAMN10402039, study PRJNA504765) | marine sediment metagenome | isolation source: marine sediment core GS10_PC15, 223 cmbsf | place: Arctic Ocean: Southern Knipovich Ridge | collected 2010
TCAGCTCCAGGAGCACCGTCAGCTCCAGGAGCACCGTCAGCACCGTCAGCTCCAGGAGCACCGTCGGCTCCAGGAGCACCGTCGGCTCCTGGAGCACCGTCAGCCCCCTGTGCGCCGGTACAGTCTGTGACGTTGCAGTCACCGTCCATGTTGATGTCCTCGGTTAACAGATCGCAGACCCCATTCTCGTTGAGGTCCCAGCAATTCACACCGTCCTCGCCGGGAGGACCCTGGCCGCTGGTTGCGTTCCCGCAGGCACTGGGACACACGTCGTCGCAGGCAGCGGGACACTCGTCGTTTCCTCCGCCGTTGCAGGAACCCAGGGTGTCTCCGTGGTTCAGGTGAGCCTGGACCGCCATCGGGGAGATCGAGATGGTTATGGGAGGCTGTCCGTTTGGCCGGTGGCAGATCGTGACCTGGTGATCCTCCCGGACGAAGTGAGTTCCGTTGTAAGCTAATTTGTCTCCCTTTCGGATCAGGGGCCCAGAGGCGCGTTTCCCTTTCCCGTTACGTGACGGGGGGAATTCGCAGATAGCTACGTCTCGCAAGGATCCGATGGTGTACTGGCTGGAACAGGATCGGCCGCGGTCCGGCCCGAATACGGCATATGCGGCAGTTAAGGTGCACAACAGCACAAGCACCGCGAGTTTCATTTTCCAGTCGGATCCCCATCCCCCGGATATAATCGCGATCGTCAATGCGACGGCTCGAAATTCCGTGTAAAAAACAATTTGTCAGCCTTCCTTCGGTTCCAATCCCCACCAACGCGAATAAGACCTGCGACAGCATGTTCGAAGCTGTGTTTGAACCAGCCGGTCTCTTCAAGGCTATCCTGGAGGCCCTACAAGATCTAATCACGGACGTTCAGATCGAGTGCAGTTCGGAAGGAATGGCGATCCAATCCATGGACTCGGCGCACGTGGCCCTGGTCCAGCTGATGCTCCCTTCGACCTGTTTTGTGCAGTACCGCTGCGACCGGGGGGTTGCCTTGGGTCTTAATCTGCCATCGCTGCACAAGTTAATCAAAACCGCCGACAACAAAGACACCGTGGAGCTCTCGGCCCAGGAAGGGGGCGACTCCCTGATCATCAAACTCAAGGGCAAGACTCGTCGGTGTCGATGGGCCCTCAAGTTGATGGACATCGAAGCCGACAGACTGGGCATCCCTGAGATGGAGTGGCACTCCATGATAACCATCCCTGCCAAGGAATTCCAATACGTCTGCAAATCGATGTCCCTGGTTGCCGACACGATCACCGTGACCACCACCAGCAAGCCCAACAAGGTCGAATTCTCGGGAAAGGGAGACCTGAGTGACGGAACCATAGAATACGTTGCCAGCACCGTCGACGGCGATCCCTGGGGCCGCATCGAAGTGGAGATCCTCAAACCGCTGGCTCTCTCTTTTTCCCTGCGATACCTGTCATTCATGACCAAGGCGACTTCCCTCAGCAACTTCACGGTCATCAAGATGCACAAAGAAACCCCCCTGTGTGTGGAGTACAGCATTCGGAGACCCCTGGGGGACGACGACGCTCAAAGTTACGGATTCGTGCGCTACTATCTGGCTCCCAAGATCGAAGGTTAATTTTCCTTGTTTTTACATATCGAAATACAAGCCGTACCCTCCGAAATCAGAGTCACCATGGTCGCACCCAAAAGCATGATGGCTTCCATGGTTTCGGACCATACAATTGCCTCGTGAGTCAGGGGTCGGAAGGAGCCCCATAGCCTCTCCGCGGTGCACATGGCTGCGGAGTAAGCCACCAGGAAACGGGCTGATTTCCAATTCAGGAGCACCTTCGGCTCCAACGATCCGTTCTCCATGGACTTCATGGCCAGGAAAGCTCGGAAAATTTGGAGTCGAAGGCGCTCCACCTCCAGCCGCTTCAGGCCCAAATAACCCAGGTTCTCCAGCTCCCGGATGCTGCGTTCATATTCGTCGGCGATTCCTTCCGGCCCCACGGTTTGGTCGCAGGCGGAACAGTTGTGGTGCTTTTTGATGAGAGGGGGTCCGACCGCCTCCATCAGCCTGCGTTCGTGGATTGGCATCTGCAGCAAAAAGTTGATGTACTTCCGCTGGAAACGGATCCGGACCAGCGGGCAGGTGGCTTCGTGTGCCCTCAGGTGGGTCCATATTTCTTCCGCAGCGAAGAGACCGAAGTGCGTCAGGTTCAGGTGTTCGTCCAGAATGTCCAGAATGTCCTCCAAGGGCGCACCTCGCATGTACTCCGGCATCCGGGATTGGTCCAGGCGCATGGATTTCATAATTTTCCGGTCGTAATCTCGACCATTGCGACATCGGCTGCAGCGACAGTCTGGATCCCCCGTGATCAGGGTGCGAGCACGGGCAATCTTGCTGGAATGCCACCGGGCCTCCTCGGAACCCGAGACCGTGATGCGCTCCCCAGGTTTCAGGGTCCGGATCGTGACCAGACGGGCTTTCCCGTCCTTGGGATCAATGTGTATCCGGGCGTTGGGCTCACAGGAACGATCCAGCCCCGATGCGATTTCGTACAGGCCCATGCCGGACACAACCCGCATGATCGGTGTCACGTGCCAGGTGGCACTCAGTTCGATCGTGTCCACCAGTCTGATCAGGGTCTCCTGCCGGATGCCCTTGAAGTGACGGCGCATGTAAGTCAGGGCATCTCGATCCTGGGTCGTGACCACCAGATAAATGGTGGCATCTCCGCCTCGCTTGCTGAGATACCTCAGAATCCGCATGCCCCCGATCCTGCTTCTCAGCAAGTCGTAGGCCACACGCGTCACGGTGGAAGACCGGTCGATCTTCTGGGGCAGGTTCTTGAATTTTGAAAAGTTGCAGTAGAACAAGGGGATCTCCGCCATGATGGTCTGGTTGACCGGAAGGGATTCGCGTGCCACCAGTCCAGAATCGGTCTTCCGGACTTTGGGGTCCAGGAGAGTTTCCTCAGGATCGGGCTTGATCCAGTGGCTCCCCACCGGCCAGACCGAATAAGGTTTCTTCCTCCTCCTCCCCTTCATGGTCGCGCTTGTCTGATGAGATCCCGCGGCAAATTAAATGAAACCATGCGTTTGTTCGTCGGGACGCGATCGTCGGGCGGGTCCCGACGAAAAAAGTCCGGGTTGCGCCCGACGATTTTTTTTTCACAACCACACCCCCAGAATCATGAAACGAGATTCACCCGATCGAACCACCATCATCCGATCGAAGCGGCTCCCGACCACCACCAAGAAACTTCGGGTGGACCAAGCCGGGACTGCGGCGGTGAATCACCTCCCCAACAACAAGGTGGCGGCATCCGAGACTCGCAAATGGAAGAGGATAGCAGCCAGCGGCCACCTGGATCCTCTTTGGTCGCACATCGACTCGGTGGGGACTCGGGTCGCCGACATGAAACTTTCTTTTGGCACACTCAACAACGGACTCGACCTGGCCAACCAGATCCAACCGGAGCACGTCGACATGGTTGGTCAGCAAGACAATCTCCAGAGCGCCGCCTCCAAGATCCTCGACTTTTCGGCGATCCTGTTGGTTCCGGACCAGCTGACCAGTCTCCATTTTTCCAGTCTCCATTCGACCGTCTACCAGATGAGCAAGACCCTCTTCTCCGACAAGGAGATGTGGGAGACGCTTCCGGATGCGGAAGAGTCTCGCCGTCTCCGTAAGGGACAGGGTCATCGCCGGGGACGCCACATCTTGGTAGACTACATTCGGGTCGACCCTTCGAAGCATACGGGGTTCCGGATTCGCATGGAAACGCCTACGGCTGCAGCTCGCAATGCCCGTACCGGACACATGGCCATACGATTGCGTCGCAAGAAGGGATCGGGAGACGAGCTGTATTTCCTGTTTGCGACCCCTCAGGTCGACACGCCGATCACGATCGTGGTGTACCACAGTCGGATGAAGACCCCTATGGCCCCCGTGGAAGGATTGCGTTTGAATCCCGTCACCGGTGCCCGTGAATACGTGGCCTACTACGATCTGCTCTGGCTTTATACCGCAGCCAGCTTCGATGGCCGACTCTTTGGTTTAGACCAGGCCAAGCGGGTCACAGAAACTTTCTGTTGCTTGACCGGGCCCCAAGAACTCGAAAGCACCCGGAACGCAACCCTGGACGTCTTCTTACAACGGACACAGAAGCCAGGGGTTGCGCGCAAGGGCTACCTTCCCTACCTGACCAGAAAACGACGCTACAACATCAACCCGGCGGTGCGAAATCCTGTGACCGTTCCGGACGACCTGTTCCACGGACCTTCGGGTGTGCAGGCGGACGATAGTGCATTCATGCTGGACCTGGACTCGCTGACTGTGCCAGAGTTGATGGACGCACTGCTGTCCTGAGTTTCTCAGACTTTTTTTTTTATTGTGTCGTATAGTGCGATTAAAAAATCTTTAACCACCACCACCATTCACCATGGACGCCTACGATGAGTCCATGAGTCCACCGTCCCCGCGACCCATGATCGATCCATCCCCGGAAGCCATGATCGATGCACCGCCACTTCAGGAACCCCCCAGCCAGGTTCGCGTGGCTTTGGCCAGCCGGGACCGTGGCATGATCACTCGCGACGACGGTCGAAAGGTAAGGGTCGCGACTTCCATGACCAAACAGATGTTCGAGGCGCGCTGCGCCGATCCCGGAAAGAGCCCCGCCGAGCGCAAGGCCGAAGTCCAGAAGTTGAAGGAGCGCTACTTGGAACGCTACGGCCTCCCGGACGAGGATAACCCCGGCAAACTCCGGTTCCCAAACATCCAAGATCCCAGGGACCAGGTCTTGCTGGCCAAGACGCACGGCGCCATCGTGATGGCACCCGTGTCGGAGTCCTCGCAGCAATACCGGCTGGCCCGAGGGTACGGATTCAGCTACCCCTCGAACCGAATTAAGGGAGTTCGAGGCTGCGAACGGTTTCCCATCGACGAGCAGACCCTGGCTCTGGTCATGAAGATGGAGAAGAAGCACCAGAGCACCAGCCTCTGCATGATGCCCCTGGTCAACCTGGCGGTGCCGACTCCGACCATGGCGGCCTACCTGGTCAGCCCCTCGCCGGTCCAAGGGGTCATGGACAGTTTCGATCTGCTGAACCGTTACATGTCATACTTCCTGATCCTGACCCGCGGGTTCGGGGTCGATGTTAAGGAGAATCCGGCTTTCCTGACCGAGGAACGGGTCTTGGAGATTCAGAACCTCAACCAGAAGGGGCGCAATATGCGGTGGCCCCAGATCGAGAAGAGCCTCAACATGCCTCGCCAGGACATTCCCGGTTGGTTCCTGGCGGTGCTTCGGCAGGCTCTCCACCACGATCGAGCCCACTTTCTCTACTCCTTGAAAACCAGGTACCCGGACCTGGTCAACATCCTGCTCCAGGGCCGCAAGTTGTCCCCCGACGAGGCCGAGCGAATCATGGTGCAATGGGCCGCCACCGCCCACTTCGACATGATCGGCCGGACCATCCAGACCCTCAACCAGCGCTGTAAAATCGCATACGAAAAGTTCCGGACCTCCAACGGCAACCTGTCGAACCAGTACCTCCGGCAACTCCACCTGATTTCGGAGGAAGCCACTTGGGGCATCCTGATGGCCTACGACGTGACCTTCCTGCGTCTCCTGTCCCGGTATGTCCCCATGGCCCAGTGGGGTCAGTTCGCACCGCGCTACCACCGAGTCAAACCGGAACACATGGAACAGTGGCAGGCCGCCAACATCCGCCGACAGCGCAAACAAATCTCAGATCGGAGGGCATACTTCCTGAGTACGGTCCCCAAGGCCGTACAGGCTCAGAGCCCCAAGGACCTGATTTGGCCGGACGACAAATCGTCCCCGACCTGGAGCGACATGGCGCAGTATCACTGTTTCTTAGTTTATTCACCTCAACAAGACGGAGAACTTCAGACCGTTCTGGACGGAATTTACAACAGTGTGCAGTCCGTTCGGATCGAAAGCGATCCAGGGGACGCCAAGGAACCTCCGGAGTCGTGCAAGCGTCCCCGTCCCAAGAATAAAAATTAATCGTCGTCGGAGTCTGACTCCAGCGCGCTCAGCATGATATTCGGATCTTCCGCGGTGTGCGACACCAGGTCCACGCGCGTGCGCCAGCGAATGCTCTGCCCCATCCAAGTACCTGTTGCCATGGCTGCGGTTGCTGCCAGCAACATTAAGAAATTAAGGCCCAGTGCGACGAGGACGGTCACGGCTCCCTCGGTCTCTTCTATCCAGACAAGAACGCCCATTTTTTTATTCACTGGTTTTAGACCTCTTTTTAGGACGCGTATACACCTTGGCGTCACTTTGCTTTGCGGATTGTGCCAGCTCGGTCGCTTTGATCAGGACTGTCATGATGGTGCAGGCAGGCTTGGATCCGTACGTGACGATGACATCGTGGATCCGTGGCGACGCTTCCAGGATGAAGTTCAGATCGTCGACCGCCGAGACAGGGACAGCGTCCTTCCAGATCACCACAGCCTTGTAGTGCCCGCTCCCGACGTCGTTTTTCACTACCACGGAAGTCAGGTGAGCCTCTTCGTACTTGGATTCCACGGCCCGCATGATGGCGGAGCGCACAGCTTCCTGGTCCTCCGGGTTTTTGATCCAGCTGTAGGCCGATTGATCGATGGTTATGTAGGGACGTTTGCCGTTGCGTCGTGGCCTACGGCGGCGGCGGCGGCGGGACAAGGTTGGTGGTGGCGGAGGTGGGGCAGAGCCCGTCTTCATTCTGATAAAGGAAAAAAGTGCGTCCATGGTCGTTCGTATCCTTCCCAAAGACGCATTAACTTAGTGAGGAAGATCCCGAACGTGAATATACAACAAACCAACAAAAGGAGCTGGATCATTTGGAACGTCTTCCTCCAGCGCAGGGTGCGTTCCGCAGCGGCCATATTGAACTCGATGCAGGGCCGGGTGGCCAGGCTCACTCCGTTTTCCGACGATCCATCCACGAAAACTCGATTTTTGCAGCTCCACAGGAACTCGGGACCCAGCCAGCGCGACACCTCTCTCACATACCGCAACGGGGTCTCCACGCCCTCGATCCACAGCAGCATGCGATTGTTTATGATCTCGACCTCATCGACCGAGGCACCCTCCCGGCTGATGGAAGTGCGCCGGTCTCCAAGGAAGTCGTTGACCAGGGCTGTGATCACATCGACGTTCCAACGCTGGGACTGCTTGCGCTGATAGACGATTCTCTCGTCGTGGTGGTCTGACATCACTGGGAACTCGGGAAGGGGACCCACAAAAATTACACAGTCTTTTTATTCTTCACTATCGAGGCGCCCTGCCAACACGGCAGCCAGGAAGGACACATCCAGGATCTCCCTGTTGGCATCGTAACGCTGGGCCGGTGTCTTGGACCAGTACCGGAGCTGGGCCCAGCGGTCCACGGCCCGGAGCAGGTTTCGCTTCAGCAGGGCCGTGTGCTCCTCCGAGAATTCCAGAGGACGACGCAGTTGCTCCACTTTCCTTTCCCTGGCCAGCCTGGTGTAGTCCGGAGCCGAGGGATCACTGGCACTCTGCCAGTAGGAGTCCACGGCCTCGATGTAGCGCTGTAGCAGTCGATTGAAGGAATCGAGATCCACTTCCCGAGCCAGTTCCTCCGTGTTCGGATCACTGACCTGGGTGTTGGCTTCCAAGGACCGCAGCACACTCGCAGCATAGGCCACGTATGGCCCTCGGTCGAAGGATGCACGGCTGAAGAACCTGCGCAAGCGCCCCCGCTTCTTCTTCTTCTCCTCGTCGCGTCTCTGCTGCTCTTGGCGTCTCTGCTGATCGAACCTCCGCCTTTCCTGCTGGTACAGCTCCTGTTGCCTCCGTCTTGGGTCCGGTGCTGCCCACCGTCGTGGTGGTGGAGGTGCCGCACGTCGCGGTGGGGGTCTCGCACGTCCTCGTCTCGAGACCTCATTTTGTATCTGATCGCGCCAGCGCCGCTTGGTAAGGAGCGTTCTCTCGTTCCCCTTGTAGTCCTTAAAGAGTTTGCTCGCTCGCGCACCTTTGATAGGGTTAGCCGCTTTCAATGCGCCGATGCCCGTAGGCCAGCTGGTGGGAGGTTCTTGGTAACCCTTCGATGCGTCTTCCGAAGCAAGCATCTTCTTTATCCGATTGGTGAGAAAAGATTGCTTGTCCAGAGCCAGCTGGACATCGGCGTTAGCCCGCGTTAGCGCTCTCTGGAGAGCTGCGCCGGTGAACTTGGCAAGTTTCTGCCCCACCAAGAACGCCTTCTCGATCGCTATGTCGGTCAGCATCCGGGGAGGGGACGAGACAATCGGGACTGACTCTTCTGCGCCCATTTTTAATCGTGATGCTCGGGACGATCACAGTTAGCGCGCACTGTGACAGTCGCGGACTTCACGATAATAGGCACGACAAACGCAAAACGCAAACACACAAGGAAGGGCAGTCAAAAAGAGGGTTTTTAACAAAATAGAGTGAAATCAAATGGGGGTTTAACAGAGTAAAATCAAAGGGGGGGCTTAAATGGGGTAGATTTAAATGGGGTAGATTTTAGGGGGTGTGCACATCACCAGAGGGGGCGGCCCGAGGGCGTTTCCCAGAGCGAGAGGTGGCTTGGTCCTCGGTCGACGCGGATCCCTTCAGAAACTGGTCCACGATGCTCGCAGCAAGGTTGGTTTGAGCCGCCTTCCCCTCCTTGGTCTTGGCGCCCTGGATCGCAAAGACCAGGACTCGGAAGATGCCGTCGGCGGGGGCCGCGGTCAGGTCCAAGAACCTGGCGACGTCCGGGACCTCGGCCTTGACCTTGCGGAGGCGGTCCTTCTGGGTGAACAAGAGGGTGGTCATCAGGGTTTCCCGCGCCTCCTGATCCATCTTTTTGCCAATGAACTCGTTGAACTCCGGGAGGATGGCACGGGACTCCGGGGTGAAGCTGCTCAGGACCACGTAGGCCACCGTGCTCTTGTCGAGGGCCGACAGATCGCCGACGTAGCTATCAAGGCAGACCACTTCGGCCGACGGGCTCTTGGTGGAGTTCTGCCCGGAGCGCAGGGTGGTGCCGTTACAGATCCCAACGTTCTTGGTGTAGTGTTCCACGACCCAGTCGAAGCCGACCGGGATCCCAATCCTCATGAAGTCCCTGGACGCGTCGAAGGTCAGCAGATTCGCCTGAACACTGTGCATGAACTTCAGGCGATCGTTCCACCCCTTGTCTTCACCCGTGCCGAGGATGCGACAGCGGTTGAGTTCGTTCTTGGCGGTGTCCAAGAGGTTCACCTGACCCACGGTGATCATCTGCAGCAGAACCAAGTGGTGTCGAATCACCGAGAGCCAGGCGTAGGTGTCGGTCGGATGCAGGCCGAAGACAGCCAGTTGCTTGGCCCAGCAGGTCACGCTCAGGTAGGATTCGGTCCGGTCGTTCCAGGCCGAGGCGTCCTTGCCATTCCACTCGCCGCAGTAGACCATGATGCTCCGCATACAGACTTCGGCCGGCTTCTGTTTGTTCTGGCCCTGGTAGCTCCAGTCGTCCTGTTTGCCCATGCTGTACTGGGCTCCCAACATCATGGCACGGGGCTTGACCATCAGGGCTTCTTGCTCGTCGCTGGTCAGGGCCTTCATCTGGAACACCAGAGTTTTCCCGTACTTGTAGACCCCGGCCTTTGGAGGCAGGCTCGAGTCTTGGCGCTTGGCAATCAGGTAGTTGATGGCTTCGTCGTCGATCAGCTTGGGTTTGGAGAAATGCTTGGTGCGGACGTTGGCCTTCTGGATGATCCTATGGGCGATCGAGAACCTACCCTTGGCCATCGGATCCGCGCTGTTGCAGTTGAGCGAGTGCAGCATCTCCTGAGCCGCCGTCTTTGCGAGGTAGTAGGAAGCGTAGAGGCCCTTGATCAGTACCACGTCGCCGGCGGCGCCATGATAATCGGTCCAGACCTTGATCTTCTGCACGGTGCCAAAGGGGATCAGCAACGTCTGCGCGATGGGGTTCGGATCGTTCTTTCCGGTCTTGTAGGCCCCCCGGAGAGTCAGATCTCCGGAGTCATCGACCGTGTCGTCGCGCAGAGGGTCGGCTCGGCCCACCATCGCCTGGAACTCGGTGTAGGTCCGGCCACTTGGCGTGGTCTTGGGATCGTAGACGCCGACCATGACCGCCACCATGTCGGTTCCGGGGGTTGCGGTCGCAGCATTCAGCGACGTTCGCTGATCGCTCATTATAGTCATGATGCTGCTGATGTCCCGCAGGCGGGAACCCAGCTCGGTCTGGCTCGGACCCTGGCGCGTGGCGGAGGACCTACGTTTCGCAGGGGCCGGGGCCTTGCGTTTGGCCGACTTGCGTTTGGGAGGAGGAGACGTGACTTCCGTAGACATTTTGTAGTTGTTGATGTTTTTGGATCTCGCGATCTTTTTTTATTACTAATTTTTACTTGGACTTTTTTCGTCGCGCCCGCCCAACGATTGCGCCGCCAGGTGAAACCGGAAGATGAGCCTCGATCGTTTCGGTGGGATGCTTCCATGGACCAAGTCCATGGATAGGCCATCCACCATGGCGATGGCCGCCCTTAGGTAAGTCATCCATTCCTCGTTGCTGCAGGCCACGGCCTTGCACATGCGTCTTCGGTCCGGGCCCAGAAGTGTCTTTCGCCACAAGGCCGCCGAGCCCTGGGCTGACTCCAGCTTGGCATCGGCGTAGTTTGCCATGAGTCTTGCATGGGTGTGGAAGGCACCTCGGACTCCCAGCCGTTCCCCCACACAGCCAGCGCGATAGATCAGGCGGTCCCGGCTCACCTTGGCTTTGTTGGTCAGGTGGACTGTGGTCCAGGCGGACAGCACGTATTCTCGGTAAGAGACCGAGAATTGTTGCCACTCCTTAAAGACGGAAGTTTGCGATTCCGCCGCGGAGGCACCATCTAAGGAACAAAAGGATCCCATCTGGAATTCAAGTCCCGCTCACTTCATATTTGGAGCTCGACTTTAATTGAGTTTTTATTTTCGCACTCGCCAAAGCCGCCACACGACCCTTGGGTTTGGGTGGAGTGTTCGCCCAGAAAATAATAATAAAGGCCTTCCCCACTAAAAAAAAAATCCGGGCGACCGTGTTGATGGTTCCCACTTACCATGAAAAATCGCGGCATTAATCAGTCTAGGATCCCCGTAGATATGGGTGTTTGCAAATGTGTAAAAAGTTGCACATTTTGCACGTTTCCCATCGGAAATGTCCCGATTCGTCGAATCGGGA
>SDBV01011973.1_pt1 | contig 11166 bp, 11 predicted proteins | sample 2277081 | NCBI WGS metagenome assembly SDBV01 (sample SAMN10402039, study PRJNA504765) | marine sediment metagenome | isolation source: marine sediment core GS10_PC15, 223 cmbsf | place: Arctic Ocean: Southern Knipovich Ridge | collected 2010
CCGCCGACGATCAGAAAGTAGTGTATGCCCAGGTCCTCCGCCTCGGCGAGGACCCGACGGATGAGGTCGGGGGCCATGTCGGTCTGGGCGCCGAAGCTCTTCGCGTAGCAACCGGAACAGGCCAGATTGCATCGCCCCGTTACCGACAGCATGCAGTAGCTGGGGATCGGGGTCCCGAGCTCCCTCGCGCGCCGCTCGCGGTGACGTCCGCGGCGCACCATGAAGGAAAGGAGCCGAAGCGGGTCGGCCGCGAGGAAGTGCGTCCCCCGCGTCTTCTCGCGCGCGCGCAGGATGGCGCGGAGCGTGTCGGTCCAACTGACGAAACTCGAAGACATACGGACTGGCCTTCCAGGGGCGCGGTGTGTCTGTCAGAGCTGGCCGGGGTGGCTCCCTATGGCTTGAGCACGACCTTCACCGCCGCCGGGTCGCTCGCCGCGGCTTCCAGCGCCTCGTTCGCCTGCTCGAGCCCGAACCGGTGCGTCACGAGCTTCTCGAGCGGGTACCGACCCGAGAGTCCGACCGCGAGCGCCTGGGCGAAGTGCCGCGTGTCGGAAACCCAGATGCCCTTCATCGCCACATTCCGCACGGCGAGCTGCTCGTAGAGCTTGACCGGGTACTCGCCGACAGGGACCGCCACCCCCGGAAGCTCGTAGACACCGCCGCGTCGGACCATGTCGAGGCCCTCGCCCGTGAGCCGGGCCACGCCCGTAGTGTCGATCACAGCATCGGCGCCGATGCCGCCCGTGCGGCTCAGGACCACGTGCTTTCTCTCTTCCACACCCAGCGCGGTCGGATCGAGCGCCAGCGTAGCGCCCATGTCGAGCGCAAGCTCTCGCCTCGCCGTGCGTGGTTCGACGGCGATCACATCGGCCCCCGAGGAATGCGCGAGCGCCATCGTCCAGAGGCCCACGGGGCCGGCTCCGATCACGACGACCACGTCGCCGGGCGTAATGCCCGCCTCCTCTATCGAGTGCGCCGAGGTCGCGCCCGAGCAGGTGCAGGCCACGAGGAAGTCCATGTCGACGTCATCTGCGACCGGAAAGATGCGCGTGCCGGCGCGGAGGACGATGTGTGACGCGTAGCCTCCCTTGAGCGGCGGCGGATTGGTTCCCCCATAGTGGATCCCGTAGGCCTTGCGCGAGGGGCAGACGTACTCCTGATGCTTGACGGTGCAGAAGACGCACTTGCCGCAGTAGACGCCGCGGTCCCAGGCGACCTGCATGCCCCGTTTGATGGCCGTCCCGTCGACTGCGGTGACCTCGCCCGCGGTCTCCTCGACCACGCCGACCGACTCGTGGCCGAGTATCATGGGGATCGGCGTGCGCGGGTCCTCGCCCTTCTGCATGTGGATGTCGGAGCCGCATACGCCCGAGGCGGTGATCTTGACGAGCACCTCGCCTGGCGCGAGGTCGCCCACGGGTATCTCGTACAGTACAAGCGGCGAGTTGAACTTCTCGAGGACCATTGCGCGCGCGGTTGTCAAGTCATGCTCCTTCCGCCTCGATCCCACCCGGACCTCCGAGGGCGGTGGCGTTCACGTCCTCAACTGCCCCTCGCCCGTCACGACGTACTTGTAGCTCGTGAGCTCCTCGAGGCCCATCGCCCCACGCGCGTGGAGCTTGTCGGTCGAGATGCCGATCTCCGCGCCCATGCCGAACTCGAAACCGTCGGAGAATCGCGTCGAGACGTTGTGGAACACGCACGCGGAGTCGACGTTGTCGAGGAAGTACCGCGCGGCTTCATCGTCCGTGGTGACGATCGCGTCAGAGTGGTGCGAGCCGTACGTCTCGATGTGCTCGACCGCGGCCTCGACGCCGGACACCACCCTCAATGACATCTTGAGCGCGAGCCACTCGGTGCGATACGAATCCTCCGTGGCTCGCGCGAGGTCCGGGACGATCTTCAGCGCCTCGGGGCAGCCGAGTATCTCAACGCCTTTGTCCCGAAGCGCCTTCAGGACGCGCGGGACGAACGTCGCCGCGATGGCGTCATGCACCAACAGCGTTTCCATTGCGTTGCACACGCCAGGGCGCTGGACCTTCGCGTTCACGGCGATCCGCTCCGCCATGTCGAGATCGGCTGCCCCGTCCACGTACACGTGGCATATACCCTCGTAGTGCTTGATGACGGGTATCGTCGACTCCTCGACGACGCGGCGGATGAGGCCCTTGCCGCCGCGCGGGATGACGACGTTGACGAGATCATCGAGCTTGAGGAGCTCGCCCACGAGGGCGCGGTCGGTGGAGGGCACCACCTGAATGCTGTCGGACGGGAGGCCGGACTCGGTAAGCGCATCGCCGAGGACTGTCCCTATCGCCACGTTCGAGTTGATCGACTCCTTCCCGCCGCGCAGGATGCAGGCATTGCCGGACTTCAGGCAGAGCGACGCGGCGTCCGCGGTCACGTTCGGGCGCGACTCGTAGATTATCGCGACGACGCCGATGGGCACGCGGACCTTGCGGATGCGCATCCCGTTCGGGCGCGTACGCTCCGACAGAAGCTCGCCCACCGGGTCAGGCAGCGTCGCGACCTGTTCCACGCCCGCGGCCATCTTCTCGATGCGCGCATCGTCGAGCGTGAGCCTGTCCCGCATGGCGCTCGTGAGCTCGCAGGCGCTCTCAAGGTCGCGCGTGTTCGCGGCCTTGAGCTCCGGGGCGCGCTCGCGGAGTAGCTCGGCCATTCGGTTCAGCGCTTCGTTCTTCTCGTCGGTCTTCGCGACCGCGAGCTTCCTCGCCGCCTCGCGCGCGCGTTCGGCCATCTCGCGCATTGATTTCGCCGCCATGCGGGGGCCTTTCAGAGAAGGACCAGGTTGTCGCGGTGGACGACCTCGTCCTCGGAGTAGGCCCGCCCGAGCGCCTCGGCGAGCTCGGTTGTCTTCCTGCCGCGGATGGCCTCGACCTCGCGCGAGCCGTAGTACGCGATCCCGCGCGCGAACTCCGTTCCGTCCTCCGCGAGGACCGCGACCGTGTCGCCCTTGTCGAACTCGCCCTCGGCCGCGATCACGCCCACCGGCAGGAGGCTTCGTCCCTGGTCGCAGATGGCCTTGCGCGCGCCGTCGTTCACGCGCACCGCACCCGAGCGTGCGCTCGCGTAGGCGATCCAGAACTTGCGTGCCTCGAGCGGGGCCTTACGCGGCCGGAAGAACGTACCAACGCGCTCGCCTTCGAGCACGCGGCCGACGACGGCCGGGTCGCTACCGTTCGCGAGGACAACTCCCGCGCCCGCCGCGGTGGCCATGCGCGCGGCCTCGATCTTGGTCACCATGCCGCCCGAGCCGACGGAGCTTCCCACGCCGCCCGCGCACGCTTCGATGTCGGGCGTGATCTCGTCTACCTCGTCGATGAGCGTGGCCTCGCCCTTGTGCGGGTCGGCGGTGCAGAGGCCCTCGACGTCCGTGAGGACTATCAGGAGCTCCGCCTCGACGAGCTTCGTCACGAGCGCCGCGAGCGTGTCGTTGTCGCCGAAGCGGATCTCGTCGACGGAAACCGTGTCGTTCTCGTTCACGACGGGCACCGCGCCCTGCTCGATTAGCGTCATTAATGTACCACGGGCGTTCAGGTACCGCCGGCGATCCTCGACGCCGTCCCGCGTGACGAGGACCTGACCCGTGGCGATGCCGTGGCGGCGCAGGGCCTCCTCGTAGGCGCGGACGAGCGCGACCTGGCCCACGGCCGCCACCGCCTGGAGCATCCGCAGCGACTTCGGCCGCTTCTTCAGGCCCAGCGGCGCGAGCCCAGCCCCGATCGCGCCGCTTGTAACGAGCGCGATTTCCTTGCCTGCCTTGCGGGCCTCGGCAAGGGCATAGGCGAGGCGCTGGACGTAGCCGAGGTCGAGCCCGCCCGTCTCGTAGGGCCTGGGTCCCGCGAGCAGGCTCGTACCGACCTTGACGACGATGCGCTTCGCCTCGCGTGTGGTCTCCGCGCGCATGAGGGGATGCCTTTCAGGCTGGTGATTGTAGGCGGATAGCGGATCGGGGCAAGAGGCGAATGCGGCAGGAAGGCGTGGATGCTGGATGTCTGCGGCAGGGCTAATCCTCGGCAGGCTCCAGCGTCCAGGTGCCCGCGCTCACGAAGCTGCCGTCGCGTTCCATGGTGCCTATGTTCCCAGCCATGCGGTTGTCGGAGAGAAGCTTCCCGACGAGGTCGAACGTCTCTCCGGCATGGTCCCTGTGCAGCGCGAAATCGTTGCCCGCCAACCGACCCGCCATCGGGAAGGCCTTGCCCTTGGGATCGGTCATGATGACGCTCTCGCCCTGCCGCACCATGTCCACCGTTACGGTTTGATTCGCGGTCTCTTCTGATCGCGGCATATCAGCGAAGTGAAAATGAAGGAAGTACCTGCCGTTCGCAAGTTGATACAGGCGCCCGCCACCGCAGCCAGCCGCCAAGAACATGCACAGGCCGAGCATGCCTGCCAACATCGCGCAGTCTTTCATTGACCGCCGTCCCCCCCAAGGAAGCGCGCAACGAGCCCGAACACCTCCCGCTCCCACCCGAGCGAGTAGAAGTTGTGGTTCGAGCCCTCGACGAGCTTGAACTCGGCGGCGAGCGCGTTCGCGCGGGCGAAGTCCTCGAAGTGGGGCTTCGCGCCCATGCCCTCCGCGTCGGCGCCGCCCCACACGAAGAGGAGCCTGCCCTTGAACTTCGCAAGCTCGCCCATGAGATCGTGCGAGGAGTCCTTGAGGTTGCGCGTCTCGCCCGTGGCGGTCTTAGCCTTCCCGCCCCCGCCGCCGAAGAGCCCTCTGAAGACGCGGAAGACGCGCACGCGGCCGGTGACGAGCCGCCACCACGTAGAGGGCCGTAGCGCTTTGGCAACGAACTCGCGGAGTTTCCCGCGCGTCCGCCGCAGCCGCTGGGCGCCGGTGGTGTGCGACTGGAACGGCATCACCGAGAGCGCCGCCACCTTACCGAACGCGCCGGTGTGGGCCGCGGCCCCGAGCGCCACGTTCGCGCCCGAGCAGAGGCCGACCGCGTGGACTTCCGTGGCGCCCGTCTCCTCGCGCAGGAACCCGGCCGCGCGCGCCGCGTCTTCGATCATCATGTCGAGGTCGGTATCGAGGACGCGCCCGGTGCTCTCGCCCCTTCCGCGGAAGTCGAAGCGAAGGACGGGCGTCCCGCGCCGGGCGAGCTCCCGCGCGAGCTTCACGAGCATGTCGTGCGGGCCGCTGCGGTAGGTCCCCCAGCCGTGGAGCATCACGACGCCGTGCTGCCCCGGAGATTCCGGCAGCGAAAGCACGCCCACGATCGTCTCGCCGCCGGAGGCGAACCGCACCGCCCGCTCGCGGACGCCCGGGACGACCGTGGCCTCGCTCTGCACCTGCGTTCCTCCTGCCGGTTCCGACAGCTGATCCCGGCGAACGGTAGGGCCGCGATCCTCGAAGGCCCGCGGGTCTCGCATCGCTAAGCAGGGCGGGCGCGGAGCGTCCGCGAGCGGTGCGATCCTAGCAGCAATGTAAGTGACGGCGCGCGATCCTGCAACGGCGGTCGGGCCCGCATCACGCTGCGCAGTGGGTGCAGGCCAGTAATGAGCGGAGGAAGCGGCCCGGCGCATTCATTTCTTGCACGCGCCGCTCGGATACTCTATAAGGGCGGCGAGGTGCGTGGCAGTCGCTGTCCGGCCGACGACAACGGGCGCCGGTACTTGAAAGGGAGGGCCGCGTGAGCGAGCTCAAGCAGAAGATCGATGCGGCGGCCGACGCGGTGCGGGCGAAGGCGAAGCTAGCGCCCGAGGTCGCGATCATCCTCGGGACGGGCCTCGGCGGGATCGCCGATGATGTCGAGGGCGCGGTCGCCGTCCCCTACGATGAGATCCCCGGCTTCCCGAAGTCCGACCTGGCCGCCCACGCGGGCCGCTACGTCGTCGGCACGTACGCCGGGAAGCCCGCGATCATAATGGACGGGCGCTTCCACCTCTACGAGGGCTTCACGCTGGAGGAGGTGACGCTGCCGGTCCGCGTGATGCGCGCGCTCGGGGCGAAGACGCTCATCGTCTCCAATGCCGCCGGCGGGTTGAACCCGATGCACGAGACCGGCGATATTATCATTATTGACGATCACATCGGCCTCTTCGGGCCCAACGTTCTCGTCGGCCCCAATGACGAGGCGCTCGGGCCGCGCTTCCCCGACATGTGCGAGCCCTATGACAGTGAACTCGTCGCCAAGGCCGAGGCGGCCGCCCTCGCCGAGGGAGTGCGCGCCCACAGGGGAGTCTACGTCTGGGTGACGGGGCCGACCTTGGAGACGCGCGCCGAGTACCGGATGCTGCGCGCGCTCGGCGCCGATGTCGTCGGCATGAGCACCGTGCCGGAGGTCATTGCCGCGGTCCACGGCGGGATGCGTGTCCTCGGTTTCTCCGTCATCACCGACCGCTGCCTGCCCGATGCGCTCGCGCCCGCAAAGATCGAGGACATCATCGAGGTGGCGAACACGTCGGGCGCGAAGCTGGCCAAGGTCATCAAGCGGATCGTTGCGGAGATCTAGATCGCGGTGGCGCATAGCTTCAGAGCCCTGATAAGCGACCTCGGCGGCGTCGTCGTCCGCGTGGACCCGACGCCGCTTCGGGAGTTCATCGCCGAGCGGAGCGGCCTGCCGGTGGATGCATCCTGGCCGCGCTTCTACGACCACCCGTCGTGGCGCGATTGCGAGGCCGGAAGGACCGATCTCGAGGGCGTCGCGCGTGCGATCTCGGAGCTTTTCGGCGTCCCGGTCACCGGGGAAGAGGTCACGCGCGTGTGGTGCAGCGTCTTCCCCGGCGCCGTGGAAGGAGTCGCGGAGCTGTATGGTAGAGTGCGCGACGCAGGTCTGCGGCTCATTGCGCTCTCGAACACGATCCCCGAGCACATGGGGTACCTGCGCAGCCGCTTCGGCGAGATGGCGATGTTCGAGACGATCTACACGAGCTACGAGATAGGCGCGCGCAAGCCCGACCCGGCGGCGTTCCTGCACGTGCTCGACGACACCGGTCTTGCCGCGGGGGAGTGCGTCTACGTCGACGACTTCCCGAAGAACGTCGCCGCGGCGGAGAAGCTCGGGATGGCTGCGATCCACGCGCGGGAGGTGGGGAAGATTCGGGCGGGGCTTCGGGCGCTGGGGGTGCTGCCGTGAGCTTCTCCGCGTGGACATGCATACACAGCGCTACGCTTGACTTCACAGCGCGAGCGTAGTCTACTTCCTGCCGTTGCCTGCTTGGGGAGAATCGACGAGATGATACGTTTGGTCGAGGCTTTGAACTACCGTTGTCTTCGCTACGTGAGCCAGAATCTGGATGACTTCCACGTGCTCGTGGGGCCCAACGCGAGCGGCAAGACCACTTTCCTGGACGTCGTGGCGTTTCTCGGCGACCTGGTTTCCAGGGGACTCGAGACAGCCATCGACACCAGAACGCAGGACTTCCGTGACTTGGTATGGGGGCGCGGGGGGCAAGGCTTCGAACTCGCGATCGAGCTGTGCATTCCCGGTCACCGGCGCGAGCTTCTGGCGCAGGATTCAGAGCATGAGGTAGTGCGATATGAAGTGAAGATGGGCCTCGACGAGGTCACCGATGAGATATCAATCATAGGCGAGAAGGTGCTTCTGAAGCCGCCCCCGCGCACGGAGAGTGAAGCGGCCCAAATGACGTTGTTCCCTCGGGAGCCCAAAGTTCCTGACACCATCATGTCACCCAAGACGAGCAGAGGCAGCAAGACGGTGGTGAACAAGATCCCCGGAGGAAACGACAACTTCTACGACGAAACCGGCAAGGGATGGGACCATGCCTTCAAGCTCGGTCCCCGCAAGTCGGCCTTGGCAAACCTGCCGGACGACGAGTCCAAGTTCCCCGTGGCTACGTGGCTCAAGGGCATCCTGATGGATGGGGTACAACGGCTTGTTCTGAATAGCGCCCTGATGCGCGAGCCGAGCCCTCCCGGTCAGCCCAGGCGCTTCCGACCGGATGGCTCGAACCTTCCGTGGGTGATCGAGGATCTATCGCGGGAGCATCCCGACAGATTCAACGATTGGATCGGGCATTTGGCGACCTGCCTCCCGGACTTGAAGGCGATACGGACCGTCGAGAGACCTGAGGACCGCAAACGCTACCTCGTGGTGTGCTATGAGCACGGTCTGGAAGTGCCCTCCTGGATGGTCTCGGACGGCACGCTGCGGCTCCTTGCCTTGACCCTTCCCGCCTATCTTCCGGACCTCAAAGGGGTGTTCCTCATTGAAGAGCCCGAGAACGGTATCCACCCGCGAGCGGTGGAGACCATGTTCCAATCTCTCTCATCCGTCTACGATGCCCAGATTCTCCTTGCCTCCCATTCTCCGGTGATCCTCAGCGTCGCAGACGCTCCACAGGTGCTGTGTTTCTCCAAGGCTCCGAGCGGAGCGACCGACATAGTCCTCGGCTCGGAACACCCGGCCCTCCGCGACTGGAAGGGCGAAACGAGCCTGGGTGTTCTTTTCGCAGGAGGCGTGCTCGGTTGAGCAATCCCATCCCTGATCTCGTGATCCTGGTCGCTGACAAGAACATGGAGGCGGCCGTCAACGGTATCCTTTCCCGTCCTGAGGCGCTCGGCATCAGGAAGCTCCAATGGGAATCCTACGCGCACCCCGAACGAGATCCGGGGTGTTTCCTGCGAGGGCACGATTTCCTGCGCACAATGGCGAGACGCTATGCTCACTGCCTCTTGATGTTCGACCGCCACGGATGCGGCCAGGAAGGCAAGCCACGCGAAGAACTCGAAAGGATCGTCGAGACCAGACTCTCGCAGTCGGGATGGAAAGACCGTGGCGCTGCAATCGTGCTGGATCCGGAGCTCGAAGTATGGGTCTGGAGCGACTCGCCCGAGGTTGCGCGGTGTCTGGGCTGGAAGTCGAGGCAGCCCTGCTTGCGCGAATGGCTTCATGGAGAAGGGCTGTGGGCCTCGGACGCGGCCAAGCCGTCCGCTCCAAAGAGCGCAACAGCACTCGCCCTGCGCGAGGTGAGGAAGCCACGGTCATCCGCCATCTACGCGCGCCTGGCCGAGAGGGTGAGCTTCGCGCGGTGCGCCGACCCAGCCTTCTCTAGGTTCAAGGAAACGCTGCACAGCTGGTTTCCTCCCCGGAATCCGTGAGATGCCACGCCCGGTCCGTCATGTCCGAAGCACATACCTCTCCACCGCATCCGCCACGGCATCCTCATCGTAGCGGAGGGGCGAGACGACATCCGCCGCGGCCCTGGTGAGGTCCGACGCGTTCGCCATGGCGACCCCGATCCCGGCGGCGGCGAGCATCGCAGCGTCATTGTCCGCGTCTCCGAGGGCCATGGCCTCATCCGTCCCGATCCCGAGCGCGCCGCAGCGGTCGCTTCCCGGAAGAACCGCTCCACCTCCTCTTGGGTGGCTCCCTCGCCCGCGATGAGGACTTTCAGCGCGACCACCCGGTTCAGCTTCGAGTCGTGCGCCTTGTAGACCACGCCCATGCCGCCGCGGCCGAGCTCACCCAGAGGCTCATAGCGTTCGGATCGGGGGAACAGCGGAATGCCGGCCATCGGGTCAATCGTCCCGTCGTGAGGAATCCCAGCTGTTCCCGAAGCGGCGCCCGGAGGTGGGAGAACTTGTGTCGGGCCGAAGGCTTCGCCGCGCAGCTCCGCTTCGAGCGCCAGGCTCCGGCGGATCGTCTTCAGGCGCTCGCGGCATTCAGGACAGCCGTCGATGTGGACTTGCCACTCCGACGCGCCTGTGCCGCGCACCACACGTTCCAGCTCATCGTCGCGCAGACAGCTCATCGCTCGCCCTCCAGCTGCTCCACCGCCTCGCGCATGCGTTCGAGCATACGGTGCTTCGTTACATAAACGTTGTTCACCGAAATCCCCCGCTCGATGGCGTCCCTGTACTTCTCCGGTGCGAATCCGGCGAAATGGCGGAGCGAATGGCCGCACATCGATGTCAGCGTGACGTTGCCGACGGTCCCGCCCGCTTGCAGCCTTGTCCGTCCCTTGCCGGTCGGCTCTGCGCTGTCCCACGAGCCGTCCCTGTTCTGCCGCTGCAGAATGTAGTTCAGTTCATGAGCCAGGAAACCCGTCACTTCTTCCGAGAAGGGAAGCGGACCGTAGACATCAGGCTCATGGTCCGACAACAGGCGTCGGCCGGTCACGGACGTTGCCTCAGCGCCCCCGGCTTGCTCGACGAAACCGGCTGAAACGAACAGCGCCATCACCAGGGTCAACAACATGCGATTCGTCATGGTTGCCAATCCCTGTCTGGGCCGCAACAGAACGGTACCCGCCCACTCAACCCTCCTGCAGAATAGGTCCGTTCGAGCTGAGCGTCAAGGATACCGGGGAAACTATTCTCCGGCGCGATCAGACTGGCGGGTCGCGCACGGCGGAAGTCACTCCGCGGTTGGCTGCGTTTCACACGCTCACTACCAGAATGACACGCTACCGAACGGCCAATTCAAGGGCTGCCTCCGGGTGCGGACCCCTCCGTGTTCTGACATGGCATAGGACAACGGTGTTGCACCCGCCAGGTGACGACCGGGCGCGGCGAAAGGAGCATCTACCGGATCGTGCCGGCTTCCCGGTCCGCCGACTCGCCGGCCGAGGGGACCGCAGGCCGCCGTTGATTTGCAGCAACCGCCACGGGAGACGTGCCGCGACGGGCGTCCCTCCCGCGCGACGAAGGAGGTAGCGTATGGCCAGTGATTCACGGGAGTCCAAGGGCGCCCTGTCGGGCAGGACGGCGATCGTGACGGGGGCCTCCTCCGGCATCGGTCGAGCGTCGGCCCTTGCGATGGCCGGAGCCGGGGCATCCGTGGTGCTGGCGGATATCAATGAAGCGCAGGGAGAAGCGGTCGCCTCGGAGATAGCCGCGTCGGGTGGCCGGGCCGTGTTCGTGCGATGCGACGTCACTTCCGCCGCCGACTGCCGCGCCGTCGTCGAGCGCGCGGTGAAGGAGTTCGGCTCCCTCGACGTGCTGTTCAACAACGCTGGCATCACGCGTCGCGCGTCGGTAGTCGACACGACCGAGGAGGAGTGGGACAAGGTGATGGCGACGAACGTGAAATCGGTGTTCCTCATGTCGAAGTTCGCGGTGCCGGTCATGGCGCTGGGTGGAGGGGGGGCGATCGTCAACACCGCGTCCGGCTGGGGGCTGGTCGGGGGCAAGGACGCCGCGTCCTACTGCGCGTCCAAGGGCGCAGTCGTACTTCT
>SDBV01011974.1_pt1 | contig 11165 bp, 10 predicted proteins | sample 2277081 | NCBI WGS metagenome assembly SDBV01 (sample SAMN10402039, study PRJNA504765) | marine sediment metagenome | isolation source: marine sediment core GS10_PC15, 223 cmbsf | place: Arctic Ocean: Southern Knipovich Ridge | collected 2010
GCTGTATTTATGCGACGGCTCCATTTATTAGTGTAAAATACCTGAAAAAAGGTTTGCGTTTATTAATGGAAAATAATGCTGCAACTGCTTTTTCTGTAACGACATTTCCCTATCCCATATTCAGGGCTCTAAAAATAGATGATGGTCATATTAAAATGTTTTGGCCCGAGCACGAAAATTCCAGATCAAATGATTTGCCCGAGGCATATCACGATGCGGGCCAGTTTTATTGGGGAAATACAGAAAAATTTATGAGGGAGAAAAAGCTTTTCTCGTCAAATGCCGTTCCAATTATCCTTCCTCGTTATCTTGTGCAGGATATCGACACACCGGAAGATTGGGAAACAGCCGAAAAAATGTATTCGGTCTTGCAGAAGGATAAAATCAAATGAACAAGAATCTGATTATCCGAGCAGACGCAAATACTTGCATAGGAACTGGCCACATAATGCGCTGTATCGCATTGGCCCAGGCCTGGCAGGAGCAAGGTGGCGGTGTAACTTTCCTGAGCCACTGTGATAGCGAAGCCTTACACCAGCGTATCATTGATGAAGGTTTTGACTTTATACCCATTGAAAAGCCTTGCCCCGATCCTAATGATTTGAGTTTTACCTTAGATATGCTATCAGCTATCAGCCATCAGCCATCAGCTGCAAGCCCTTGGCTTGCTCTTGACGGCTATCACTTCACTTCTGATTACCAGAAAGCAATAAGAGAAAGGGGCTACAGATTGCTGGTTATTGACGATATGGCACATCTGGATCATTACCATGCGGATATTCTGCTCAATCAGAATATTCATGTTTCAAGTCTGCACTACTCCTGTGATAGGGATACAGTAAAACTCTTGGGCTGTGAATATGTTTTGCTTCGCAGGGAATTTTTAAAGTATAAGAAATGGAAACGTAAGATTCCCGATAAAGCAAACAAAATCCTTATAACTATGGGCGGTTCAGATTCGGACAATGTTACCTTGAAAGTTGTCAAGGCATTAAATAGTTTAAGTGATTCAGATCTTGAAGTAAAAATAGTTATTGGTTCTGCAAATCCTCATATCTCCAGTCTTGAAAAAGAACTCCGCCATTCAACTTTCACTTTTCACCTTTTGCCTGGCACGAGCAATATGCCGGAGCTTATGGCTTGGGCGGATATAGCTGTTTCAGCGGGAGGAAGTACTTGTTGGGAATTGTGTTTTATGAGGGTAGCCAGTATAATTATCACCGTGGCTGAAAACCAAAAAGGTGTCGGGGAGTATCTTGAAAAGTATGGGGCAGGCATACATTTAGGATGGTTTGAGGATGTGACTGTCGAGTCTTTAAGCGAACTGTGTAGCACTGTATTTCGACACTTGGAAACTAGAATACGTTTGTATGAGAATACAAAACGGCTTATTTATGGACGAGGTACAGAAGATATCGTAAAACTTATGAGGCAGGGAGAGGTTGATTGAGGTAGACATATGGATAAAAAACAAGATATTCAAGAGTTTTGGAATAGAAGGGCGCATTTGGAACTCAAGGCAGGAACAAATGACATTAATGCAAAAACACTGGAAATGGAAGCGATTTCTAAATATGTCTCAAATGGTATGAAAGTCCTGGACGTTGGTTGTGGTAATGGAATCACCGCCATAACAATAGCAAAGCGTTATGCTGTCCAGATAGAGGCATTTGATTATGCCGAAAAGATGATCGAATATGCAAAAAAAAGTCTGTCCAAAGAGAATCTCAAAGGTAAAATCCATTTTTTTGTAGATAGCGTGAAAGGCCTGAACAATATATCGGAAAAATTCGATCTGGTTTATACCGAAAGGGTGTTAATCAATCTACAGAGTTGGGACGAACAAAAAGCGGTTATATCGAATATACTTAATCTGTTAAAGAAACCCGGTTTATATCTCATGTGTGAAAACAGTCATGATGCGCTTCAAAGGTTAAATGCATTGCGTTTACAGGTTGGATTAAAGGGTATCGATCCGCCCTGGCACAATCGATATATCCACGAGAATGAGGTGGATAGTCTTCTCTTTGAAGATGCCGTACTGGAAAAAATTGAAAATTTTTCTTCAACATATTATTTCATAAGCAGAGTAATCAATGCGTGGATGGCGAAGGAGGAGGGAAAAGAGCCTGACCACGACTCCCCTTTGAATAAGTTGGCCTTGCAGCTCCTACCCATAGGGGATGTCGGCCAGACAAAAATGTGGATTTGGCGAAAATTATAGAATTGCACTTTTAGAGGACACATCATGACATTTTTTAAGTCTACTATACTAATTAACGGCCGAAAAATTGGACCGGGAAAACCTGCCTATATTATCGCTGAGATGTCAGCCAACCATAATCAGGATTTCAACCAGGCCGTCAAAATCATTGAAGCCGCTAAAGAAGCTGGCGCCGACGCCGTTAAGCTCCAGACATACACCCCGGACACCCTCACCATCGACTGCAACAACGAGTATTTCAAGATCAAAGGCACCCTCTGGGAGGGTAAGAATCTCTATGAACTTTATGGCGAGGCATACACTCCATGGGAATGGCAGCCGAAGCTGAAGAAAGTAGCTGACAATCTCGGCCTGGATCTCTTTTCCTCACCGTTCGATTCCAGCGCTGTGGATTTCCTAGAGGAAATGGACGTCCCCGCCTATAAGGTGGCCTCTTTTGAGCTTGTGGATATTCCCTTGTTACGTAAGATTGCGCAAACTGGCAAACCCATCATCATGTCAACCGGTATGGCGACTCTGGCTGAGATTGACGAAGCAGTGAGTGCTATTCGCGAGGCAGGCGGCAACCAATTGGCCCTGTTAAAATGCACAAGCGCTTACCCCGCGCCACCGGAGGAGATGAATTTGCGAACAATTCTCCACATGGCTGAGGCGTTTGGCGTTCCAGCCGGCCTTTCCGACCATACCCTTGGCACAGCAGTGCCTGTGGCAGCAGTGGCGTTGGGAGCGTGTATTGTTGAAAAGCATTTTACCCTGTCAAGACAAGATCCCGGCCCGGACAAGGCCTTTTCTCTGGAGCCGCATGAGTTCAAGGAAATGGTAGGTGCAATGCGAACGGTGGAAAAAGCGTTTGGCAAAGTCAGTTATGAAATTACGGAAAAACAAAAGGCCAGTCGAGTATTTCGTCGTTCGCTATTTGTTGTAAAAGATATGCAGACCGGGGAAGTCTTTACGAGAGAAAATGTCAGGTCTATTCGTCCAGGAAATGGACTGCATACCAGGTATCTCGACAAAATTCTGAATCGGAAAGCAACGAAAAAAATCTCAAAAGGAACACCTCTTATGTGGGAGCTTGTTGGATAAATGGAAGAAAAGTATCGTGCAGCACTTGTAGGATTGGGTGATATTGCCTGTCGATATGATCAGCGGATCAACGTGGAATACTGCTTGACGCACGCTGCAACTTATATCCATAATCATCGCACAACCATTGTCGCCGGGTGTTCTCCGGACGAAAATGACCGTTTGAGTTTTCAAATCAACTTCGATGTTCCCGTCTACAAAACAATGGATGAGTTAATCGATGGCTCCAATCCCGATATTGTCAGTATCTGTTCTCCAGAGAAATTTCATTATGAGCAAGTGTTGTGTTGTTTTGAGCGAAATATTCCCATGATATGGCTTGAAAAGCCTCCCGTTAGCTCTCTCTCGGAACTCGATGAATTGATACAACGACAGATTGGGAATGAAAATAAAACCAGAGTCCTTGTAAATTATCAACGGAGATATAATAGGGCATATCAAGAACTACGGGATATTTATTCAAGTAAAAAAATGGGGCGATGTAGATTCATTCACGTCACGTATTCCATGGGGCTTGAACGTAATGGTTCGCATATGTTGGACATGATTTTTTTTATCTTAGGTGATGCTGTTCAACTCGAACTGGATTGGGTATCTAGGGGGAGGGACGATAGTAATCCATGTTTCAATCTTGTGCATGAGGATGGTATGAGAATATCCGTGACCGGAATAAAATTGCCGTACCATTGCATTGATATTTCTTTAATTTGTGAGTATGGACGTGCCTCCGTGCTATATGGAGGAATGAAATCAACTATTGAACTAAGGATTGAAAATGAGCTTTATCCGGGATTTTATAGGCTTGCGGAAGATAAAGATGAAAATATTAATGCAAATAATGTGGATAATAGTATGCAAGCTGCCCTGGAAGATCTAATTAGTTCCTATGAATACGGAAGATATCCTCAAAGCAGTCTTTCCTCTGCCAGAAATACACAGGTTATTATTGCGAATATAAGACAGGTGCAAGGGACTCCTAATATATGAAAGTCTTATTTGCAGCCGGAGATATTGGTGGAGCACGGTCTCTCATCCCTATAATGGCATTGTGCGAAAGGAAATCTTTACCATTTATGGTTTTTGATAATGGTCCTATTGTTATTGAATCCCCGGAACATTGGAACAAATTCCTTTGTTACAGCGAATTGGACATTAATGCAATAGCTGATTTGTATAGAAAAAATAACATTGGAGTATTGGTGTTTGCATCAAGCGTAAAGGATTCAACTGCCTTATTTCTGGCACGGGAAGCAAAAAAAAGAGGTATCCCGGTAGTTCATGTGCTGGATAACTGGACTGGGTACCGGGAAAGAATGGAGATGGACGGTCTCTCCACTTTCGTGCCGGATGTTTATACAGTAATAGACGATGTGGCTTTTGATGATGCAATTGAAGATGGTATCGATGAATCAATTTTACGAATTACAGGTCAACCGGTTTTTGCTGAATTCTTACAAGAATACAACCTATGGAATCAGGAGAACAAACTTTTAAAAGAAAGAGAGCGTCTCGGGTTTAATCCAAAAAAAATCTTAATAGCATTTGTTTCAGAACCGACAGAAAAGGATCAGGGCTCATCGCTTTCATTTCCGCAATACAGGGGTTACACCGAAAAGATCGTATTGCAATTATTATGTGAAGCGCTTATGCCCTGTAAGGATCAAATTACAGTTGGAATCATGCCGCATCCAAGAGAAGATTTGTCGGAAATTTTAAAGATATGGGATAAATATAGCGGTCCTCTTGAAGGAGGATTGCTTGACGTTGAAAAGGGAAGAGAAGGGATTTTTCTTGCGCATGGTATTGCTGGGATGGCATCGATTTTGTTGTATGAAGCCTGGTTGCTCGGTAAGCCTGTTATTAGTTTGCAACCAGGATTGAGAGTGGAATCACTTCGAATGCTTGAAAAGCGGCAGGGAGTAACGTTTGTTGATCAGTATGAAAATTTTAGTGACCATGTCTCATCCTGGGTGCCAATGCTAGAACTTGGAGGACAAATTAATTTACGTCCGGAAGTCAATGTGCATGCAAATGCCGCTATGAATATATGTGAAATAATAGAAACCTTCTTGAAGCCGAGAAATCGGAAAGTTTCAGGGGATAATAAATCATGAATCTTGCTATAATTCCAGCCAGGGGGGGGGAAGTAAGCGTATTCCCAACAAGAATATAAAGAATTTTGCAGGGAAGCCAATTATAGCTTACTCGATTAATGCAGCCAGAAAGGCCGAGATTTTTGATCATGTTATTGTGTCTACAGATTCTGAGGGTATTGCGAAAATAGCCCGGCAATATGGAGCGGAAGTCCCTTTCATAAGGCCGCCCGAATTATCTGACGATGCCACTCCTACAGTGCCGGTTTTGTTACATGCCATACAGTGGTTGGCGGATAATGGCGAATCTCCAAGCTATGCATGTTGTATATATGCCACGGCGCCTTTTGTAAGACCGGATGATATAAAAAATGGGTTTAAAATAATTACCGGAAAAAAAGTTTCTTCTGTATTTTCGGTGACAACGTTTGCATTTCCCGTTTTTAGAGCATTACGAGTTACCAACAGTGGTCAAATAGAAATGTTCTGGCCGGAATACGAGACAACACGCTCTCAGGATCTTCCAGAGGCATATCACGATGCCGGGCAATTTTATTGGTTTGAAGTAAGACAAATTCTTAAAACAAAAAAAATATATTCCAATGATGCACTGCCGGTTATCTTACCCCGTTATCTAGTGCAAGATATTGATACGCCGGAGGATTGGGAGACGGCTGAAGTTATGTATACAGCTTGTAAGGAAAGGGATCTCTTATGAGGAAGTTGGCAATAAATGGAGGTAGCCCTGTTAGGTCTAAGTTGTTTCCAGCTTATAATATGATTGGTGAGGAAGAAAAGGCAGCGGTGAATCGTGTCTTGGATTCCGGGATTCTTTCTAAGTTTATCGGATGCTGGCATGAAGATTTTTACGGAGGTCCCGAAGTACAATCACTTGAAAAGGAATGGGCTGAATATTTTAGCGTTAAGCATGCAATAGCGGTCAATTCGTGCACATCAGGTCTCTATTGTGCTGTCGGCGCCATCGGTGTGGAGCCGTGCGAAGAGATTATAGTTTCTCCTTATACCATGTCTGCTTCAGCAATTGCGCCGCTAATTTTTAACGCCATACCGGTGTTTGCTGATATTGAGGAAGATTATTTCTGTCTCGATCCGAAATCAGTTGAGGAACGAATTACACCACGAACGCGGGCAATCATTGTTGTGGACATCTTCGGGCTTCCTTATGATGTAGAGTCTATAAATGCCTTGGCAAAAAAGTATGGGTTAAATGTTATTGAAGATTGTGCGCAGGCACCGGGTGCAAGGTATAAAGATAAGTTGGCAGGAACATTGGCGGACATAGGCATTTATTCTCTTAATTATCATAAACATATTCATTGTGGGGAAGGGGGAATTATAGTTACTGATAATGATGCGTTGGCTGAGAAGCTCCGTTTAATTCGTAATCATGCCGAGGCGGTCGTTGAGAACAAGGGGGTTGAAGATATTGTTAATATGATTGGTTTTAACTTTCGGATGACCGAGATTGAGGCGGCGATATCACGGTGCCAATTGCGTAAATTAAATGATTTGTTGCAAAAGAGACAGAAAAACTGTGCATATTTTGCAGAAAAACTCGGCCAAATACCTGCCATAACCCCTCCCAAAATTCGGGATCGTTGCACGCACGCGTTTTATGCGCAGCCATTTAAATTCAAGGAAGAGATAGCAGGGATATCGAGGGACATATTTATTGAGGCTGTTCGGCGAGAATTGCAACCCACAAAATTAAGAGACGGAGAAGGCGTCCTAATTGGTGCTGGGTATGTGAAGCCACTATACTTGCAGCCACTTTATCAAAACCAGATTGCATATGGTTCAAACGGATTTCCCTTTAAATCCACTATGTACGGCGGTAAAGTTAATTATGAGAAAGGGATTTGTCCGGTTACCGAGCGGATGCATGAAAAAGAACTGTTTACGCATGATTTAATGAATGCGGCTATGACAAAAGAAGATTTAGACGATGTTGTAAAGGCTTTTGAAAAAGTGTGGGAAAACAGGAACTTGCTTAAAAGCGTGAGGCAAACATATGGCAATCTCGCCTGATATACGAACAAGACGATTGTTGATCAAGCCGTTTAACGAAAGACATCTGACGAAACGGTATGTTGGATGGCTCAACAATTCCGAGTTGATGCGCTACTCCGAACAGCGTCACAAGAGACATACGGTTGAGACATGTCGTTCATACTGGCAGTCCTTTGAGGAAACGCCCAACTATTTCTGGGTTATAGAGGATGTTGAAAATGGACTCGGTCATATAGGCAACATCAATGCACATATTGATATTAACAATTCATTGGCAGATGTTGGCATTTTAATTGGTGAGAAAGAGGCGGAAAAGAAAAGATATGGTACAGAGGCATGGATAGGAGTATGTAATTTTCTTTTCCAAGAAGCAGGAATACGCAAATTGACTGCTGGCACCCTTTCTGTTAATCTTCCTATGCTCAAATTAATGCGGTATGTTGGAATGATTGACGATGGTGTACGAAAACAACATCATATTTGGGAAGGGCAGGAAGTGGATATAGTTCATAAGGCGGTATTTAAGGAAGTTTGGGATAGGATTGTCAATTCTGATAAATGGCATAGGATTAAAAATACTGGCTCATCGCGACTTTCCAGCCGATGGAAAGCCGTTCCCGCACACAGACTAAACGTTTTTCCCACTAATCCGCGATGAGCCAAAATACTTAGGAACGCAAACGAAATAACTTCCCCAACTATGCAGATGAGTTTCAAGATTTGAAGTAATTCTTTTTACGAGAAAGGGAGAATCAGTTGTATGTCTCAAAATACCAGTATTCAAGCAACGCCTCAGTTAAAGGCGTGGACGGGTCGGTTTGGGAGCGAATATATAGACCGAAATGATTATGCCGATTGGAAAATGGCTCCAGGCGTGGAGGCATTCCGACGCATCATCGGAAAGCTTAATATCAAATCCGTTATTGAGGTGGGGAGCAACATTGGACTTAATCTGCTATACATTAATGAACTATTTGAAGGAAAGGTTAAGCTCTATGCTGTGGAACCGAATCGGAATGCCTTTGACAAACTTATCTCGCAATCACGGGTAGAGCTGGAAAAAGCCTGGAACTGCAATGCGTTTCAACTCCCGTTGGACGATTCATCGGTAGATCTAGTTTTTACATCCGGTGTTCTTATCCATATTACACCAGATGACCTGGGCCGCGCTACAGATGAAATTGTCCGGGTTGCCCGAAAATATGTGCTCTGCATTGAGTATTTCTCTCCCACGCCTGTCGAGCTGCCTTACCGTGGCAAAACGGGCTTGCTCTTTAAGCGGGATTTCGGGGGATTCTATATAGATCGGTTCCCGAATCTAAAGTGTTTGGATTATGGGTTTCTGTGGCACAGGGAATCACCCGCATACGGTAACTCAAATTGGTGGCTATTCGCAAAGTGACTTAGAATCTATATACTGCGGGACAATGACGAACCAAATGAAAAATCTTGCCATCATAACTGCCCGCGGTGGTTCAACCCGTATTCCCAAGAAAAATATCGCGCCATTTCTTGGTGAACCTCTGGTGGCACGTGTCATAAAGGCATGTAAGGAATCGAATATTTTCGACCGAATCCTCGTGGCAACAGATGATGATGTAATCGCGTCCGTTGCTCGATTATACGGATTGGAGGTCCCCTTCAAAAGAGAATTTTATGTCAGCGACTGCATGCACACCGATTGGAATGGAAACCCCATAGAGGAGTTGACGGATCTGGATAGGCATTACCTTGAAAAGTTTAAAGGCCTCAAAGTCCCGATAGCGGAATACTGCCTCGAAAGACTTGAGGAAACGGTGAAGGAGACTTTCGATGCGTTCTGCCTCCTACCTGCGAACAGTCCCTTTATCACTTCAAAAACAATCGTGGATCTGTACGAGGAATTGATCGAGAACAACAGGGATTTTGCTTTTACGGTAGCAAGGTGTGGCAAGCACCCGTGGTTCTATTGTCATGGAAGGCCTGACAACCCAATACTATTGGTTCCAGGAGCAAAAGAGAAAAACGGCAAGAAGTTGGTTTTGAGAACGCAAGAGCTTCCTGAAGTTTTTATTCCGTGTAGTCCTGGGTTTTATAAATCTCACTGTAAAAATGACGCTCAAAATTTTGGCTATGTTTTACAGGACTGGGAGGTGAGTATAGACATTGACACTTATGATGATTTGATATGGTGTGAAAAGCTGGCAAAAGGGCTGGACAACATTTGTTAACTTATGCTGATTTTTGTTTTTTTCTTTTCTTCTTCCGACTCACAATTAGAATCTCTCATAAGTTGCAATTTTGTTGCTTTGTGATACCCTAGCCAGGACAAGCCGAAACCAAAAAAGGAATTGATCACGAAAACACGAAATGACGAAAGCATGAAAAAAATGAGTTTCACAAAATTGAACGTATTGCAAGATCGTCGCAAAGCTGCACTGAAAAAAAGTTTCCCGACATCGGGAAAGATTTTCTGCCGGAGAAAACACGAATTTTGGAAGTAATAGCCTTTGTTTTCAATGAGTGCATTGTGTGTTCAAATTTGCCATCTGTCTTGTATTAGCCTCACCTTGAACTTCCACTAACTTGCCTTTTAGTTGCCGGTAAGCCTCCCGGGCTGCCTCAGGTTGGTCCATTGCCAGATAGCAGTCGCCCATCTTTTTAAGCAAAGCAATGTTTTCGGGAAGGGCTATAAGGCATTGTTCATAGGCCAAGATGGCATCGTTCATTTGTCCCGCCTTTTGCAGATTATCTCCCATATTTTCCCAGTACTGTGCGTAGGCTCTATCCAGTTCCACAGCCTTCTTAAGGTGATTGATTCCATGGGTAAACTCTTCCTGAGAAAAAAGCGCATCCATAATGAAGATATGAAGATCAGGATTGTTTGGTGAAAGGGCCAGGGCCTTACTAAAACTTTCTACAGCTCCAGCAAAATCTTCTTCCGATACAAGCAGGTTTCCGTAGAAGCGGTAGAATTGCGCTACCTGCTCTATAGTCAGACAGGATGAAAGGTTTTTGTTTTCTTCAAGATCCTTGTGCCAGGCCCTGATGAGAGCATTCGCGTCCTCATGCTTTGCGGGGGTATCGGATTCCAGGGCGGAGTTAATCTCTTTTAGGTCCCCCACAGTTAGAACTTCCAGTTCCTTTTTTATATTTGTGTGGTCTTTGCAATAACGGAGCCCCTTGAGGAGCATCCTCTTGAATGTGTTCCTGTCGATATTCCTATATTTGTTCGCATATCCAAAATACTGATTGCCAAGCTGTCGCCTGAATTCATTTACACGTTTTTTGAAATTCTCAGGATCGAGTTGCTCGGCTCTTTGAAAATATTTATCAGCCTTTTCATAATCCGTATGATGAGCCGCAATGCAGCCAAGATAAAAATGGATTTCGGCGGAATCCGGCATGGCAGAAAGAAGTTTCTCAAGTATAGGCATGGCCAGTACAAGATGGCCTGATTCAAAATAAAAGCCCGCCAGGTCCAAAAGATTTTGATCTTTATCAATATCCTTAAGAAGAAGACGTTCTTTTGTGTGGTGATCAAGCGTTTTAGAAAGATGTTCTTCTATCGTGGCTAATACGTTTGTGCGAACGGTGTTTATGGAGTCAAGTCGTTCCAGGTTTTTCGAAAACCATTCCATATATTTTTCAGGGTTGCTTTCAAGTTTTCCTATCTCATGCATCATACGCTCACTTTGCCTGAGACCGTCCATGGTTACTTCCTCAAGGATCTGCCATATCTTGCCGGCACTGTC
>SDBV01011975.1_pt1 | contig 11165 bp, 8 predicted proteins | sample 2277081 | NCBI WGS metagenome assembly SDBV01 (sample SAMN10402039, study PRJNA504765) | marine sediment metagenome | isolation source: marine sediment core GS10_PC15, 223 cmbsf | place: Arctic Ocean: Southern Knipovich Ridge | collected 2010
GAGAGCTAAAAGCGTACTTTCAAACACCGCTTGGGTATATTTTCATGAGCCTATTCCTGCTCATAGCAGGTATTCTATTTGTTCTCGGCAATCTTTTTGAACAGAACCCAAACTTCTCCGGGTACCTTTCAAGTATCATCTTCATCTTTCTCCTCGCCGTACCGGTTCTTACGATGCGTCTTATTTCGGACGAGATGAGGACCAAGACCGATCAGCTTCTTATCACCAGTCCGATCAGGGTCATCGATATCGTTCTTGGTAAGTACCTGGCAGCGATGGTCGTGTTCTTGATGACTCTTATCCTCACGGCCTTGTACGCGATGGTTCTCTCATTTCACGGTGATATTGACGGCTGGGAGACCCTAGGTTCTTATGTCGGCTTTATTCTGCTTGGTGGCTCTTTTGTCGCTATTGGGCTTTTCATTTCCGCCACTACAGAGAACCAAGTCGTTGCAGCGATCGTAACATTCTGTGCCCTTCTCATTTCCTGGATCATGGACTTTATTCAGCAGGGAGTTCCCGCAGACCCCATAATCGGATTCGTATTCCTCGGGGTTGCAGTTATAGCTATCTGCACGTGGATCTATTTTTCAACCAAGAATCTTCTGATTCCCATCGTACTTGGAGTGGCCGGTGTTGGGGCTGCGCTGATCGTGTTTCTCACGAATCAAGTCATCTATGTCGGCTTCATCGGAAAAACTCTCGAGTGGCTTTCGCTGGTTAAACGGTACAGCCCGTTTCCAAGGGGGATACTCAGTTTTGATTCCGTTGTGTATTACGTGACCGTTTCGGCTCTCTTCCTTTTTCTCACCGTACGGTTGATCGAGAAGAAGCGTTGGAGCTAGGAGGCAGCAACAATGAAGAAGCTGAATCTCAAGATGAACATCATTGAAATATTCAAAAACAAGCGCGTGCGCTATGGAGGATACGCGGCCCTGGTCACCTTGGCCGCAGCCATAGTTCTTGTAGTCCTTAATCTGATCATCCAGCAAATTCCATCAGATATTGACATGACCGACAACAAGCTTTTCACGCTTTCGGATCAGACAAAAGATCTCATAGATAAGCTGGAAGCACCTGTCACGATCTATGGACTCTATCCGCCTGGGCAGGAATCGGAAAACGTTGTCGAAGTTGTCCGGAAATACGAGCGCGCCTCACGCAAGATCACATATGAGCAGATAGATCCCGACAAAAATCCGGCGTTTCTTCAGAAATATGATACGGAAGACACTGGATTGAGCGCAGGATCACTCATCGTGGAAAGCGGCGAGAATTTCAAAGTGATCTCCGGTATCGATCTTTACGATGTAAGCTACAACCAATCCGGACAGGCACGAGTAATGGGCTTCAAGGCCGAACAGCGGCTGACCAATGCACTGCTCTTTGCCGCCTCCGGCGTGACCCCAAAAGTCTACCAAATAATCGGCCATGGAGAGTACACGTTTCTGCAGCTCGGACTGCTCGACACCATCGAAAAGGAAAACTTTGAAGTGGCAGAGCTGAATTTGCTTACCACCAATGAGATCCCCGCGGACGCCGACATCATTACCTTGATGTCTCCAGAGTTCGATCTGACCGAGGGTGAAGTGGAGGTGCTCAGGACCTATCTCGAGAATGACGGGAGTGCCATGATTTTCACCGATATCGCAGCCGGAGCACTACCCAAACTCAATACGCTCCTGAGTAGTTTCGGGGTGAATATCGACTTCACAATTGTCATGGAAGGTGACAAGGCCAGACTCTATGACCCGGACAACCCATTCTTCCTTGCTCCGATAATCCAGTCACACCAAATCACGGATCCCCTCATCGAAGACAATCTCACGGTGCTTATGCCATACAACATGCCAGTCGTAAAACTGGATATCGTCAAACGTAATGTCAACATTGTGCCGCTGCTTCAAAGCTCGCCAAAATCCTGGGTGCGAACCGAACTAGAAAACACGAGTCTCCTCCAGCAGACAGGCGATCGAAAGGGCCCGGCGGATATCGCTGTGGCGATAAACAAGCGAAAGATGGAAATGAGTGAGCCCGATGGCTTCAGGCTTATCATCGCCGGAAATGCGGGATTTGTAGGCCCGATTCCACCATTCGGTACGCTCAAACCGAATGTTGATTTTTTAATGAACTCGTTGGCCTGGCTCAACAAGCGAGATGATTCAATTTCTGTTCGTTCGAAGAGTCTGTTCACATTTCCGCTTAGAATATCCGGCCAAATGCAGCTTATATATGCGGCGATTTTCGTCATCCTGCTTCCCCTCGGAATCCTTTTGGCCGGACTTATTGTTTGGTTGAGGAGGCGTCACCTGTGAAAAGATCCGTACGCCTTATTATCGTTGCTGCGGTAGTCGGCCTATCGATCGGCGCTTTTTTCGTGGTCAAGAACCTGCCCGAAAAGCAACCTGAATATACAGGCACGGCTACAGAAAGATACCAGCTCATCGATTCCAGGGAGAGTGAGCTCGCATCAATGACATTCTCGCGAAAAGACGGCTCCACCTTAGTGTTCGTAAGGGTGGAGGAAGGAGAGGGAGACAATAAGACCGCGTCGTGGTCCATCGCCTCTCCGCAGGTTCTCTTCGAGCCCCGAGAACGGGATATAAGAGATATTGCATATTCGATGGCTTCGATATCCAGCGATCAGATTATAGAGGACGAACCTGCCGACCTAAGTATTTACGGCCTTGACGAGCCATCCGCGGTGGCGACCATTCTTTTCACCGATGGAACGAACACAATACTGTACGCGGGAAACCGAACACCGACCAGAAGGTCCTATTACGTTCGGACTGAGGGAGATCCAAAGGTCTACGCCGTGCGAACTTACTCGGTGGACAGATTCTTTACCCAGCCCGACGATCTCCGCGACCGGCAAATTGCACTGCCGGATCGTCAGACCATTACATACTTCAGGCTCGAAAACGACCGTGTCACCGAAATCGTAAAAATGGAAGAGGATGACGACTTTATCGGATCCCAGTTCTCCAGCCTCAAGCTCGCCCAGCCCTACACGCGCGAAAGATCTATCGATACGCAGCGGTTCACGGAGCTTGTGGAAACGATCCCGACAGCATTGTCCATCGAGCGCTTTATCGAGGATGCTCCGAGCAATCTGAGTCAGTACAGTCTCGATCCTCCCGCATACACATGGATAATGCGCGATGAACAGACGTTTATCCATCTACTTGTAGGCGGAGACGCAGGAGAGGACGAAGTCTACGCAAAGAGACCTGACGATGATATGGTATTTACTCTGACGAAATCTTCACTAGCCTTCCTCGACGCAGACCCGTTCACACTTGCCGACAAATTCGCGCTCATTCCAAACATCGACACAGTGGACAAGTTCACCATTAAGGGATTGGACAAGACCTACATAGGCGAGGTAAGACGGGAAAAGAATCTCTCCGCTCAGGAAGGTGAAGACGAGGACTTTCTTACCACGTATTTTCTCAATGACATAGAAATCCAGGAAGATCCTTTCAAAAAATTCTACCAGTTGGTAATCGGGCTTCTAATGGATGCCGAAAACCCTGAACCGAAGCCACTCGGTTCCGCTACCGCGGATGTAAACATTAGGTACGAACTCAACGCGGAGGCTTCCGTGGAAACAGCCGAAGTAAGCTTTGTGCAGCTGAGTCATGATTTCTACGCTGTGTACATGGACGGAACTACCGAGTTCCTGTTGTCGGCATACCAGATTGACGCCATGTTCGACAGGGCCGCCGAACTGGTCGGTTAGCCAGACCACATTTCAAAAAAAAGGGCTGCCGGTTCACCGGACAGCCTTTTTTTTCTACTCTTTCCAGGGGAAAATCATACCGCGCAACGTTCGGTGGCCCACCCGATCCTTATCATCAATCAGAAGGGCATCCCAGGGTATTTTCTTCCTATCGGCCTCGGGATTCTCTTCGAGATAGTCGTACTTCATAAGCCTCAGCTTAAAGCCGACCTGATGCCAAATAAGGGCAGAAGTGAGCCCTGGCAACAGAAACGCGGTGAAACCGGAGATTGCCACGATGACAATCGTACCGACAGCAAGTACGAGAGAAAATATCGTATTATCAAAAAAGATCATGAAGCTCTTTTTCAAGATTTTCTTTACATCGGAGTCGAGCCTTGCACGAATGGGGAAAAAGTACTGGCTGGAAATCCACCAGACCACGCTTACCCAGAAAATGACGGACATGGCAGCGATGCCCACAAACCCGCCCATTTGGAAATAAAACGGAAAAGCGATAAGGAGGATAAAGGCCTGAACAATGGTGATTATGCTAATCGCCAACGCGGACTTCCATATCTCCTTGAAGTAGCCAAAGAACATCTTGAATGACAACGAAGTATAGTCGGAAATGTCCCGAGCGATCATCGAAGCAGCACCTGTGTAGAAATTGAACGCGCCAATACCTATCGCAATTCCCATATATGAGAGAATCGTGTTAAAGCTAAGCAAATAGGGAAGATACAACGCCCCACCGATGATGAGTACATACCCAAAATTGAGCATGAATACCGCCAGCATGTTGTCCCACATGTCAAAAAAGGCCTTTTTTATCTGAAATAGTATCATGTGTCCCCCGGGCGGCCCTAGCTTTGTATTGTGTCGGCCAGGTCAGAACCGTATATCGTAATGTTGACATATATTCTTCGAAAAAATAGAATTAATCAACCTTTCCCGCCGGCTGGAATGCTGTCCGTCCGCCGCCGGTCACCACCTGAGGAGTAGCCCATTGTCTGCCCAGAAAGAAATAACGAGACCGTTCTCACTACTAGTCAAGCCGGCCTCGGCCGACTGCAATCTGCGCTGCGCCTACTGCTTTTATCTGGACCACAGCTCACTATATCCGCAAGTCAGCCGACATCGCATGTCCGACGAGGTACTAGAGCAGCTTATAAAATCCTATATGGCAACGGATCAACCTAACTACTCGTTCGGCTGGCAAGGCGGAGAGCCGACCCTGATGGGGGTCGAATTCTTTCGAAAGGTTGTTGAACTCCAGAAACGATACGGCAAACCAGGTGCTTTGGTCTCAAACGGACTTCAAACCAATGTGACGATGATCGACGATGAATTTGCCGCCCATCTGGCGGAGTATCAGTTCCTTGTTGGGACCAGCATTGATGGTCCGGAAAATATACACAACACATACCGCCTCAATGCCGCCGGAACAGGTTCCCACGAAGCTGTCATGAAAGGCGTAGAGGCCCTCGACCGGCACAAAGTGGAGTATAATGCGCTTATACTCGTGAGCACCGCAAATGTGACACATCCCGAAGAAATCTACGACTACCTTGTCGACATGGGTATTAACTACCATCAGTACATACCGTGTGTCGAGTTCGATGACGGCGGGTTCCCTTTGCCCCACACCATTACCGGTGTGCAGTGGGGCGATTTTCTAAATCGCATTTACGATCGCTGGAATAGAAAGGACACTCGCAAAGTCTCGATTCGGGATTTCGACGCCCTGCTTCAGCTTCTCGTGAACGGGACATACAGCATGTGCGTTCACGGCGGATACTGCGCGAGCTACTTTGTGGTGGAATACAACGGCGACATCTATCCCTGCGATTTCTTCGTCGAGAAATCAAAACGCCTTGGCAGCATAATGACCGATCCCTGGGGCAGGCTACAGAGCTCGTCCCGCTACAGCGTGTTCGCCGAACAGAAAGCGAATTGGAATGATAAGTGTTCTGGATGCAAGTACCTGCGATTCTGTTCTGGTGACTGCCTAAAACAACGCTTCTACGGGACCCGTCAGCCGGAAAAGCTCAGTTGGCTGTGCGAAGGCTGGGAGCAATTCTACGATCACACAATGCATGGATTCGAGCAACTCGCAGTAGGCATCCTCAATGAGCGGCAAACGGCAAATCCACCGGCGCAGAGACAGTTTTTCGACCGACTGCCAGGAATAAAGATCGGTTGGAACGATCCCTGTTTCTGTGGCAGTCAAAAAAAATACCGGCTTTGCCATGGCGCCGCCGGTAATAAACGTAAAAAGTAGGAATCGGATAGTGCGGAAAAACCGAGCTATCAGCCGGCGCAGGCTGCGATAGCTTCATCCGCCGCGGACGCCGCATCAGGCGCATATCGGTCGGCGCCAATACTGTCGCAATAGCTCTGGGTAACGGGTGCACCGCCGACCATGATAGTAACGCCGTCGCGAATACCGGCCTCGACCAGCGCTTTGACCACGTTCTCCATCTCGGTCATCGTCGTCGTGAGAAGAGCTGAACAAGCGATAACTTGAGCGCTATTCTCTTTGGCAGCCTCGACGAATTTTTCGGGAGATACATCGATACCAAGATCGACTACGTTCATTCCTTTCCCTTCCATCATAATCTTGACCAGATTCTTTCCGATGTCATGGAGGTCGCCTTTGACGGTCCCGAGCACGACAGTTCCCTTGTTGATGACATCTGAATCAGCCATGTGCGGCTTAAGAATCGCGATACCGGCGTTCATAGCTCTTGCAGCTATCAGCACCTCCGGAACATAGACCTCATTCTTCTTAAACTTGTCACCAATGATCGCCATACCCGGCATGAGCCCCTCTTCGAGGATACTCTTGGCGGCGAGCCCTTCATCAAGTCCCTTCTGTGCCAATTCCTTAACTTCGTTGGCTTTACCCTTCTGCAGGAGTTCTGAAATCTCAGTCAGAATGCTCATAATTCCCTCCGGTGTGAGCTTTTAGTGTTTACTGACGCAATAAGTGATCGTATATCATTCCGATCCATTGCTCAATTACCTAAAAGAAAAAACTTAGCGGCGAAGGGACTTGAACCCCTGACAAAGCGGATATGAGCCGCTTGCTCTACCAACTGAGCTACGCCGCCATACAAGTTGGCGTCCGAAAAAACACGTGCACTATAGCAATGCTCCGACATGAGTGTCAACTCTACTTTCTGGGATCTCGGAGTACTTTTTCGGAACCAAAGTTCAGATAAGCTTGCTCTCGCGCGCCTCCTGCAGTATCCGACCATTCCAATAGTTTTTATGTAGATAGGATTGCTTTTCGGATGCGTCATCAATCACCGATGCTCGTTCCTGTATGTATTTCATAGCCTTGCTGAGGGCAGTCAGGCGGTCCAGGTCCCCCACGCCGGACAGACAGCCAATGGCATGAGCATACTGATAGTGATACAGACCGTTACTGGGGTCGATCTCAGAAAGCCGATCCTCTCGGGTAATGCGAGCGAGATCATTGACTCCGTGTTCCGGCCGATCCAGGTAACAGCCCACGTAGGCGCGAAAAGCTCGGATGAGCATGCCAAGCACCGATGTTCCTCCGACGCCGGTCATTGCCCTGTCCTCCAGCATCGCAAATCCCGTTGTCCAGCGTATAACCTCCGCCGCTGCAAAGCACTCTTTTTCGCCTTGCATCTCCGCTCGTGCAAGACAGAGAGCCGACTTTTCGTAATTACCACCAAAGAACAGGACCTCTGCGAGGAAATATAACTCCTCTGGGTTCTGGCTTGTTTCGTCAAGGCCTGCCTCCGCGTCCGCAAGGCTTCCAGCATAGGCCTGACACCTCCTAAGCCACCTTGAAAAAACGCTCCGTGAAACGGCATCATAGAGTTGGGAAAGGCATAATCCTTCCAAACAGAGATTCACGCATAGCTCGTAGCGGCCCAATTCCATCTGTATCCTGATAACAAGAAACTGTAAGTACAGTTGGAATCTTCTCAGCCCAGCGGTCTCGCATTGGGCGAGGGATGACGAAGCAATCCTCAACGCACGGGTCAGGTTGCCTCGCATGAACTGGACCGATGCCGCATATATCCCGCTAACGGCCGAAAGAGCAGTTGACATCCGGGAGGCACTTTCTCTAGCGATGTTAAAGTAGGCTTCCGCCTCATCAATCTTGGATACCGCTAGCATGTGAAGGCCCACAAATAAGCAGGCATCAGCTTCCCGTTCCGGAAAGTGCTGCTGAAATATCATAAGTGCGTCTTTGGCGCTTTGAAGTCCCTCTTGAAATGAACCGTCAGCGTAAAGGAAACGAGTATATTCAAGCCTCCGGTTTCCCTCGATAGCAGATTCCTTGGCGTTCCCACGCGCTTTCAGGGCTGCAAAGATCTGGGCCGCCTCGGTCGAGGCTCCACCTACCACGGCCGTCCGCAGCCTCACCGAATCGAGTATGATCAGCGCATCCGATGAGGCCCCCTCGCCCCTCAGTTCCTTCAGAAAAAAGCAGGCATCTTCGTCACGATCACTTTCTAGTAGCAATGTGATGTAATCGCGGACGAAAACCGCGGCGTTCACAGACTTACTGCCTCTCCAAACAATCTCTGCCAATTGCTTCGACGGTCGAACCGTAGCCTCACCCGTTTTCTGCAGCACGAATTCGGCGATCAAGCGCTCAAGGTTTTCTCGGCCGGACTTGCCCAGCATGGACACTGGTGTCTCCACAGCGGCAAAATGAAGGTCGTGGTAGTAATCTGCAACCGCCTGGACTGAATCCCGGTCGTATCCTGCGTGCTCGAGAAATTCATCGAGCAGGGGCCCACTGATTATCTGCTTTGCTGCGTCGTAGATCCCCCACAATTCCACCCGATCCGCTCCTAGAAGCTCAATAAGGCGCGTCGTAGGGGATTCGGCAAGATAATCGGCACGCTCACCATAGTTGAACAACTGCAATCGATGGAATAGCGCCACAACCGTGCGATCGGGGCTATTCTGAAGGTGCTGTCTTAGATCATGGGTGTCTTTGCCGGTCCTGGCGAACGAGGCAATTCTCTCCTCGATTTCTTCGGAGGAAAGTGGCGAAGTGCGCAGCAGAAAATGGGCGATTTCATCAGCCTCGGCCAAGCTGTCCCCCGATCGAATAAGAACGACAGGAATAACGCCGGATCGATCAGTTAGGTTGCGAAGACAACGCGCAACAACGTCGATCGCCCACGCAGGCAATCCATCAGAAATATCACACACCCATATCGGCGGGAGCAAGAGCTCTGACATCCTTCGCTCATAGGCACTCAGGTACAAGGCAAAATACTGATAGAGGTCGATCTCGATGCGGTCTGCAGGTGATTGTTCCGGGTTCAAGTCTTTAAAGGAGTCCCACACAGATTTTTCGATGTCGGTCAGGAACGCAGTCGGAACAAAAACATCGACGGCACTTTCTACACCGAGGATCTGTGTCGGGGTTCGGTGTTCACGACCGGCGACCGATGACGTCACGACCCAAAATAGATCGTCGATTTTCTCAGAGAGGATATCGAGATGGTGGTTCACCGTCTGCAAAGCCCCATCCCCAGGATCGGATTTTACCACGATGAATCGCTCTGCACCTTCGCCAAGATAAATCTTCTGTATCGACGACGACAGCTCGCCCAGCAAACCTTCCCTTACGCAGAACTCCGCGACACGAGGTCCGTCCCGATCAGTCTCAGCCTTGAGTCCATTAACCCTGGCCAGCACCCCTTCTTCGACCTCAAAGTGGTCTACGAAAGCGCCCGCCACCGAGGCGGTGAGCCAAAGATCTCTGTCCCAGCTGCTCAGCAGTATCTGTTCGCCGAGAACTTCAAGGACGGCCGGGACCGAATTACATTCGATTTCGTCGATGAGTAGATTGTAACCCTGGATCTGACGCTCGAACTCGTCGAACCGCTGCTTTAGTTTGAGCAATCTCTCGCAGAACACGCGCATCCGATGGGAAAGGCTTCTAATCTCCCCGCCTTGGGGCGATCGCAGTCGGAGAAGCCAAAATCCGTCTGCGCCGTGGAGCTGCTCCGAAACGGTGTCCACCGCAAACCGCCGGACTGCGCCATCTAATTCTTCTACGACATCGGCCCGAATACGAGACAGTTGCCGAAAAGCAGGCAGGTGGATGTAGAGTAGGAGCATAAGCCGCCTCAGTCCAGATGCAATTCGGGCGGAGGGGCTCCGCCCTCCCAGAGGTCTTCATCTTCCGGAGTCAACGCCCTCCCGTACACCAGATCGAAGAGAAACCGAAAATCCTCAGGCTTGATTTGAACAAATTGTATCCCATAGTAATTCATGGCAACGCTGCGCCACTTTCTCATTGTTCTGCTGGGGACGATCATTACCCTTCGACCGAATCTGAGACGCAGATCAATATCCGAGTAGAGCATAAGTGACAGATCAAGCTGCTCCGAATTATTGGCGAATAGCAGTCCTGAGGCGCTGATGTCGATGATTTCGCCACTATATTCACTTTTTCCGGGCATGTCCTCTTTGAAGTAACCACCCATTTTCAAAGCATATGCCAAGATCTTGGAAAACTGATACGTTTCTTCGACAAGCTCTATGTCGAAAATGCCAGGTTCTCCCTCCCGTCGTGCCAAATAGACAAATCCGATGGTATATTCGTGAAAAATGATGGGACAGTATATTTCGGCGCCAATTCCCCTTGCCCGCTTATCGGCTATCAGATCCGGAAGCCTGTCTTGAGATGTCTCCCCATGGACGCCCCCACTGGGTCTGAGTAACATCCCACGGGTAATAATTCTGTCCCCCAACGCATCGTCATTCTCTGGAAGCATCCCTAAGGTATTCGGCAAATAGAAAATCTTGCCAGTCTGAGAAATAAGGATTTCCTCCAATCCGGTGGGGGGACGCCCTCTGAACATGGTCACAGTGTTTACGGTGGCCTTATTCTTCACCTTCTCTCGGAAATACGCCAAAAGAGACTGAATATCGGTGGCATCGTACTCTTCAGAGTGCTCGGGTTCGTCCACAGGATCGTATTCCTCAGATTTCGGAAAATTGAGATCTATTTTCGCGGCCTGAATCTCAAATGAAATCTCCACACCTCCCGGGGGAGTAACTCGTTCATGCTTCCGTGTCAGATTCCTGTGAATACTTGCAGGAATATCGACCTCCAGGTCACCGTCCGCATGTCCCCGTATCCGGGTAGTAAATGTCATGATGTGCCCATAGTATGAGAAATAGACTCTGACATCGCGTCCCAACGGAAAACGCAATTCGACATCTTTTTCTCCGGAAATGACAAGGCAATCGTCTTCCAAAGACTTCAGTAATCCGGGCTCTTGCTGTTTATAGGCAGATATTCTTAGAGGAATGGCATTGTCGCACACCGAATTCAAGATAAACTCTTTCTCAATTCTGCCAATCGTGCTGCCCATAATCCCCCTCCGCCTCTATGGCAGATTTAACATCCTGTAGACTGACGGCT
>SDBV01011976.1_pt1 | contig 11164 bp, 11 predicted proteins | sample 2277081 | NCBI WGS metagenome assembly SDBV01 (sample SAMN10402039, study PRJNA504765) | marine sediment metagenome | isolation source: marine sediment core GS10_PC15, 223 cmbsf | place: Arctic Ocean: Southern Knipovich Ridge | collected 2010
TTGGGTTTACATCTGAGAAATATGGGGATACCCCTACGGAGAAGATTCGAGTGATGTTGGTCACGGATTCCTATTTAGGCCTCTTCTTACATCCGAAAGAAAACGATATCTGGGTCGATGTAGCGACTCATCGTGTACGTCTCAGTACGATTTAGAAGATGGAGGCTATTTATTCGAGTAGCGATCCGAAGATCACCCGAATGTTGAGTACGATTGAGTTGGGATTGCCGTGACTCAGGCTTGATAACGGCGGATCAGGGCCCATGCTCCCATAGCTCCGGCACCGACAGCCGCTCCGACTCCTACATAGTTGAGTAGATCGAATTTGGCTTTTTTTCGCCGAGTACCGGCGAATATGGCGCCACCGAGTGCTCCCAAAGCGGCTCCCGAAAGCACTCCCCACAGATCGCGATTAGCAGCGGTGGGCGTTAAAGCTCCTATAGTGGGGTTGGGTTTGATAGAAGGGGGCATGTCGATCTCCATTACATATGATGTTGAATGATATCACAAATTTGCTATACGATGCAGGCTAAGTCGCGATAGACGATTTCATGCGATCTGTCTGGAAGTTCCCGCTTCCCCCAGTTTTCTTCTAGGTAGTAGTCGAATAGGCGGAAGCCGGTCGCGGTTTCAACTTTTTGAGCCAACGTCTCTAATATACCTCGAACCTCTACTTCATTTTCCTTCCACAGTTCCCAACTGCCGTGTGGTTTGCGGCCCCGCGAATCTCGGAAGGTTCGTATATGGGTGGCTCTTTCGCCTCCTATCATATCTTCTAGTGAAATATCGCTTAACTTTTCTCGAATGTAGTAGCCAGTGACGATTAGACAGCCCTGGTAAGTTGGGATAAGAGGGCTTCGGATGTCAACGAAGCCTGCTTGGTACACTATTGGTAAGGGGTAGTCTTGTAGTGGAATTTCTTCTAATTGTTGTTGTGCGCGAATGCCAATGGCGCACTCCACTTCGGTGGCTTCGCTCGTTACCTTTAAAACCTCCTCCTTTTTCAACTTGAAGGCACATCCGTGGTCACCGCAGCCGTAAAGGGCCGAGCCACGTATTAGTTTTTTGCTCAGGTCTTCTTTTATCCACCCGCGCAAGGTACGCATTAGCGCATGCGGTGTTCCGCTCTTGGGGTTTTTAGTTTTAGTGATCCATGGCCAAGTGCTCTCGGCGCGTTCTCTACCCAGCTTAGTAAGTTTGTATGTACGTGGCTTCGGATTGAACTCGATCAATTCATGGGTTACCAGGACTCTCACCGCAGAGGAGCGAAAATGGTATTCGTCAAGGAGGTATTCGCTAGTTGATCCAAATTCAAATAGATACCTCAATAGACCTTTTTCGGCGTCATCTAGTCTTTTGCGGTTAGCCATGATTCTTTTCGGGCGCTCTCCCTATAGTAGTGAGGTTACAGGTTATTTGGTTATGCCGCTAGAGCATCAATGGCAACATGGACTACCTGGAATAATTGACAGTCTAGGCGGCTTCACTATACCCCTCTGATCCCCTATAATGGGGCGAACAGGCTGGTTGGGAGTAATCTGTATGAGTGGACTATTTGTGGGAAGGTGGCTCGGTCCTCCCGCTGTGGGTGCAGCCCGAGATTTCTTGGGTAAGAAGACTATGATTCCAACGGGCGATGGTCGTGAATTGCAGGCTACCTTAGTAACACAACCAGGTATCACGCGTGGTGCTGTGCTTCTCCATATGGCGGGAGGGAATCGGAATAACTACAAGCATTTGCAAGCTAATCTAATTCAACGGGGAATAGCAAGCATAGCTATTAACTTCCGAGGCAATCGTGGTTCGGGGACGGCCAACGACCACCGGTTGTACAAAGATAGGGATTATCCCCACTATCAGACTTTCTGGAAAGACGCGACGGCTGCGCGTGACTATATGGTAATCAACTTGGGGTTTGAGGATCGTTGCTTGGTATTTGTGGGAGGAAGCGTTGGGTCTTCAACCGCTCTTAAGTATGGAGCCATGAATCAGGCTATCCCGGCGATTGTTCTCTTGAGTCCCGGGTTGACGTATTTTGATATTGACTCAAAGGACGATATGGGTAAGTTTGGCAGCCGGCCTATTTTTATGATGTATGCCACCAAAGCCAAGGGGGAGAAGAATTCGGCTCGCACCTTGAAAAATATGCATCCAGACCCGAGTCAAGTAACAGTTACGAGTGTAGATGCTGGTTTTTGGGAAGGCCATGCTACTTTGGCATTCGATTACGACCCGCCGATGGTCGACCGGGTTGCTGAGTTTGTTGATTTGAATCTCCGACAGTGCCGCTAAGCCCGGCACTTTCCCTCTTTTACGAAACGGTCGATAGGCCGAAAAATGTCCTTAAGGCTTACTTTTTGGTTTGTTGTTGTTGCTAGGCTCTTCAACCAATGAGCGGCAGTGTCCGTTTCCCAAAACACGTTTGCGTCGGGTAATGGCCAGCCTTGCCGTTCGGATTGGTCTTCTAGGTATTTGTGGATTTTCACTAAAGTTGGAAGTGTTGGATGTCTTTTTTCGTCATCGGTTCGTAAGTAGAAGCCAATAGCGGTGTGGTTAATCTGGACTGCTTTGGCGAATTCGATGTTGCTCATACCGGTGATCAAAAGGAAGGCGCAGAGCCAAGCCCCGAAATTTCTTTCTAATAAGGTTATAGCGCTCTCATCAATTTTCATTTTGTCTGCGATTTGTGGATCGGGGGCCTTCTCCAAAGCGCTAATGGAGGCTTCGATGAATCTGCGGGCGAGCCATTCGCTAAACCAGATATTGGCATCAAAGCCGGGGCCCGCTTGCTCTTCATAGATATCTTCCAGCCACAACTTTAATCGAGTTAGTGTTTCGTATCCTGGTTGCGCTTGACCGCTTGCGTACCTCCCGATGATGCTATCGTTTATTCCGGTGGCCGAGCTAAGGTCCCTATTACTTAAATCATATACTACGAGATGCTGTGTCAGCCAATATTGGAATGCAAATGACATGAGTTCCTCTAATAAAAGAAAATGCTTCTTGATCCCACTGTACGGTACGGTAGATTTTGATCAAGAACTACCACGCTAGAGGAAAAAAAATGATAACAGATATTGAGTATCGGGCTTTCTATCAGATTGATGGAGATGAGGGTACTGAAGTCCTACACGTTTCGAATGTTGGCCTCTTGCCAGGTTTAACTGAAAACAACGGAGTGTTGAGTTGGCAGAGTGATCAGTGGCCTGAAGAGGCTCAAGTGGTTATGGAAATGTTGAGTCGGGCCGACTGTGGGGGATACATGGTCGATTACGATGAAGACGAAGGTCAGTGGTATTTCCAAGAGTACGAGGAATCTTACTTCCCAATTCGGAGTATACGTTTCCATCAGGGCTGGTTTGCGGTGTTGTACGAAGGCCCGTTTGAGGACTATGACGACGCGTTGGCCAAGACCGAGGAGGCTCTCGGTGATGGCCCAGACGCGGAGGTAGCTGCGGAGAGTGAAGAGGAGGAGTACGAGGGGTTGGAGGACGAAGAACCAGAAGACGAAGAAGAGGAAGAAGGAGATGGGGACGCCGAGGACGATGACGATGACGATGACGATGACGATGGAGAGGATGAGGGAGATGATGAGGGAGATGATGAGGGAGATGATGAAGCTCCCCTTCAGCGGGCTTCTAGTGCCGAGTAGCAATAGTTCAAGAAGTGAGCAAGAAAAAAGAGAAGAGTCCTTGACCTGTTTCTGAGATAACTCTAAATTGATTGAATAACACGGGAAACCAATTGGTTTCGGGGTTTTTGTTTCACCACCACTAACTTTTAGGGGGTTGATTATGACAGACAAGACAGACAAGACACAGGAAGCAGCTAGCCGTCCTCGCCGAGAGAGAAAGGAACGCGCAGAGGCAAAAAAGGATGACACTTCAGACGCTACGGCGACGGCGGTAGTCACGGCGGATACACCCGCCGTCGAGGGGGCGGATGTCCCTCGCAATCGCAAGTCCACGGAAACGACTTTCCAAAAGCAGAACTTTATTCTCGCTTTGTTGAAAGAGAAGGGCGAACTCAGCATTAACTCGCTGATGGAAGCTGTACGCGCGCACTTCCGTACGCGGATCGCGTTTGACAAAGCTAAGGAAGCCAAGGCCTGTTGGCAGAATGGAACCGAAATCCAGAAGCGTGATGGGCGTCGGGATCGGCGTGGACGCAATATGCGCCGTCACGCTACCCTCGCGACGCTGGTTTTGGTAGTTGAGAAGAAGGACGAAAGCACGGTTGTCAAGGACACGTATCTCTGTGCTGATGATCAGGCAGCTATCCAGCGGGCTACACAGCTAACTGGGGAGGGTATTCCCACCGAGAATATCCAAATCTACGTTCGATATGCGGCCAGCGCAGAGGTCTGCTTCGGCTGATCTGAAGTGCTAATCGAGAATGAGCAAAAACCCCGCCCTGGCGGGGTTTTTTGTTTTAGCAGTCCTATTCTAGCGGGCCTTTTTTGAAATCATTTTTGCAGCATTTTCAACGATATCTAATATATCAACCCGTGCCTGTAGCAGCGTTATGATGCACTCTTCGGACAAGCGTTCGATAGGTTGTTCCAATTTCTCCACTACTTCGGGATGGTTTTTTCGGACTTGCTGAGTGGTGGACTCTGACAGCCGAATGAGAGTTAGTTCGCCCATTCCAAGTCGGGAGCGGCCTACTGGTCGCAATCGAGGAATTACTCCAACTGAACGGCGCCGGCCGGCGACCATCCTCTTCGCTTCCAATTTCGGTTTCATCTTTTCTTGGATGCGTTGGTGGCGCTTGGCCACGTCGGCCTCATCAACGATTTTCGGATTAAGGTGTCCACGTTCTCCAGTATGGTATTCGTGATAGATGAGGGAATGTAGCGGGTCCGGACTCCCAGAGGGAATTTGGACTACAAATTCGGGCCATAGATCAAGCAACAGGGGCCGGCGAGCGCGTACGTCGTCGCTGTAGAGAACCTCTATCACTTCTGCCAGGGGAAGTTCCCACGCATGTTTTGGGGTGAATTGGCGATGAGCTTCTGTGTAGTAGGGCGGCGCGTCTTCTGCAAGGAGTTCGTTTTCAATGATCTGAGCAATTTCCACAAAGTCCAGTTCGGGAATGTTGCTTCCCCATCCTTCGGTGTCGATGTCAATCTGCGGTCCCAATTGGTTAAGAAGGAAAATCACCTCGTCGGGTTGCGTCTCCTCAATCGATAGGAGGTATTCGGTGTCCATGCTCGGCTCGCTAGCCAATTTGTTATAGGTTCCAATAAAGTTTGGCCCCAGCCAGAACACCGCTCCGTCGTCCCGTTTGGTGATGTTGTCGATTGTGCCGGGCGGCAGCGAGTCTATGGTTTCTTGAGGGGTCCATAACGCGGCTGTAATTTTAGCTGGGTCCCAATGAGCGGTAAGAATGCTGTAAACGTAGGCTTGAATCTTTTCTATGAGTTCTGGCGATAAATCTTCCAAGTGGCTCCCGGTTCGGGCTTCATACCAGTCTTGGAATTCATCTAAGACTTCATAGGTGAAATCGATCTTGCCAATCTCGACTTGGCCGATTACAGCTAGCTGTGGAATGCGGATGGTCTGTACCCGCTCAGCGATCTGCGGCCATGGAATGAGGACAACAGCAGGTATAGCGGTCATATCGGTGGTCGGGTTACGAATTTCGTTTCCTCCATTCTATCTAAATCCGCCGCGATATGCAGGGGTTTTTTCCTGCGGCAGAATTCCAGGTTGCGGTTTGCCCGTTTCTTCCTTAATGTAGTTTTGTTGCGCAGTCTATGGAATTGCCTAATGGAGCTATTATATAAGAACGGTATATATGTCATCACGTGTGACTATAACCAGCGCCATTGGCCAAAGGGTGCGGGTTTTAGGTGGCACCGTTCCCCGTGCCTAGTTCGCTCGTGTAGGGTCTGCGAAATTGGTCACCCTGAAAAGTGTTGGTGGATTGATAAGCCGAGCGTTGCCATTCGGCTAAAGGAACATGCGAATGAAGAGTGCCGAAAAGGACTTAAGCAGTATGAAGTAGAGGTTTCAGAGGCGGTTAAGGAGTCGCGTGCCGAGGATGCGGATATTGAAGTCCCGGCTGCTCCCGGTTGGAAGTTTCGCAAGTTTCAAAAAGCTGCGGTTGCTTATGCGATTAAGCGTAGTGCTACGATAATTGCGGACGAAATGGGTACTGGAAAAAGTTGCGAGGCTTTAGGTGTCGTTAACGTTGTCTCACCGGACTCGAAAGTTCTAATTATATGCCCCGCTACTCTACGCCTTAACTGGTTTCGCGAGTGCGTTCAATGTTTGGTTCCTACTCGCAAAATCTTCATTGTGGAGCGGGACCTTCCACAAGATGAAGGTACATGGGACATTCTAATTCTTAACTATGATAAGTTTGCGGGACAACGGAGGCAGGAATTCCTCGATTTCTGTGCAAATCGAGAATGGGGGGTCGCCATTCTCGATGAAGCCCATTACCTGAAGAATCCTAAAGCCCAAAGGACTGAAGCTATTCTTGCCACACGCAGTCGAAAGAGAGGCCCCAAAGGCGCCATTGGGCGCGCTAAGAAGAAACTATTTCTCACCGGAACTCCCATTCTGAACCGCCCTATAGACCTCTGGCCGATGTTAAAAACGGCTGCTCCCAACGAATTCAACGACTACCAATATTTTACGTCTCGCTATTGCTGCGTCCCAGAAACTTTGGTTTGGATGGGAGATTATGGCTTTCAGGCCATTGGCGATGTTCAAGTGGGAGACATTGTTATAGGGTGGGAAAAACGAGGAGGACCTTGTATTCCTGCGAAGTGGACTTCGACTAGTAGAGAGAAATATCTCCGCAATAGTTTGGTTAGGGCTGAAGTTTTGGCTGTTCATCGCCATGAGGCCCCCACAGTTGAAGTTGTATTTGCCTCGGGAGATCGGGTTCGTTGTACAGCGGATCATCGCTGGTTGCGCCATAGATGTTCGGGTTCCCTACAGAGCCCATGTCGGGAGTATGATTTCACGACCCCTAAACAAGGTCGAACTTTAGTTAGGGTCGTTGATCCCGCTTTGTGGAGGTCCTCTGCTCACCTTCTCCAGTCTAAGGACTATAATGAGGGTTATGTAGCTGGAGCCTTAGCTGGGGACGGCACGGTTAGACAAACTCGGAACTACTACCGTTCTAGAAAAACGGGACAGATTTGTGGCAATGGTTGGCTTAATCGCTATGCTATGCTACGTGTTACTTCATTACGGTTTGCCGATGGATTTGAACAACGAGCTAACCTTGCCGGATGGAAAACTAGTAGAGGTAATCCGGATGGCCTCTATCGTGTTAGTGTGTTGCCCGGTGTAGCGGCCTACGAAAAATTTGTAAATTACAGCCCTGATTCTGATCAGCAATGGCTCGGTTGGTTGAGTGGGATATATGACGCGGAGGGGTCGGGTAACACAATTTCCCAATACAAAGAAAAGCACCCAGTTTGGTATGAGATGATTTTCGAAGGGCTTACCCGGTTTGGGTTTCATGCTTACAAGCACATTGATGAAGAGGCTATAGACATACGAGGCGGTCGTGAGGAGTTATTACGATTTGTTCATCTAACTAGGCCGGTTCTTCACGAAAAATTTGATAAGTGGCTTTTGGTTGGCCGCTACCAAAAACCTGACCGAGTTGTTGAAGTGGTTCCTACTGGTTGTATTGAAGAAGTAGTTAGTCTTACGACTAAGACTGGAAATTATATAGCTGGGGGCCATGCAAGCAAAAATTGCAATAGACATTTCAATGGCTACGCATGGGACGTAAACGGATCGAGCAATTTGGATGAGTTGCAGGAGAAACTTCGCAGCACTTGCATGATTCGGCGACTCAAAAAAGATGTATTGAAGGAGTTGCCTCCCAAAATTCGGCAAATTATTCCCGTTCCGGCGGCGGGTGGTTTGAAGAGCCTTTTGAAGAAAGAGAAGAAGGCGTATGAAAAGGTTCGGAGCAAAATTAAGGGTATGGAAAAGAAGGTCCAAGCGGCCTTTGATGCTGCATCCAAGAAAAGCGGAAAGACTGGTGATGACGCCAAATTAGCGGCATATGCCGACCATCAGTATCGTCAGACCGTTAGCAATTTGCGGCGTCGGATGGCAAAGTTTGAGGAGTTAGCTGAAATTAGACATCAGATTGCCATAGCGAAGCTGCCTTTTGTTATAGAACAAGTGGAAAACGGACTCGCGGAAACAAATAAAGTGGTCGTTTTTGCACATCACCGCGATGTTTGCGAGGCGATTCGGGATCACTTTGGCAGGAAGGCCGTTTTGCTCTACGGGGGAATGAGCAACCGCGAGGGAGATCGCGCTGTTCTTCGTTTCCAAGAAGATGAAAAAATTAAAGTATTCGTGGGTAGTATTCAGGCTGCTGGTGTTGGCCATACACTAACGGCGTCCTCCACAGTCATTTTTGCTGAACTTGATTGGGTGCCCGCTAATATGATGCAGGCCTCCGACCGTTGCCATAGGATCGGCCAAACCGACGTTGTCAACGTGCTGTACCTCGTTGTTGACGGTAGCCTCGATGCTCATGTAGCTGTCACTTTGATTGAGAAGCAGGAAGTAATTGAAACTGCTCTAGACCGAAAAACTGAAGTTGAAAAGCAGGCTGATCTGTCGCGCCGTGATGTAATGACGCCCGAGCCGGAAAAGGATATAGAGAAGCCCAAGGAAAAGGCTGACGACATATGGGGGTGGGAAAGCGCTCCCGTCGAAGATGCAAAGGCAGAACTGATTGTCTCAAAGGTTTTCCGGGCCGCGCGGATGAAGGACTGGCCGGTCGATTTGTGTCCTGCAAGGCTACGAAGGGTGCTGGAAAGTAATGAACAGGATCGACGGCTAGCCCAAGAAGCGATGGGTGTTCTTCACGAAGATGGAAAGAGCTTTAATTCATATGATCAGCATTTGGGTCAGCTATTGGCAGAAGCAAAAGAATATACCGACCGACAAGCTGATATAGCGCGTGGATTGGCTCAGAAGTATGCGAGACTTTTGCCAAGTTGGCTGCTTGAGGGGTTAGGCATTCAAGTTGTTGGTCAACGTAATCTATTCTGATGTGCCGACTTAGCGTTAGCGTGCGGAAAAAAGAAGAATTAACCTTGCGCCACCCAACTATACCGATTAAACCATAATCATTCCTCACGGTGGCTTGCTTGGTGCGCTGCACGGGTCTTGGGAGTCACCTTAAGAGGAACTTTACTGGTTACTTTCAAGGAGAAGTTTTATGTGGGATGATGTACTAGTTGTTGGTGTAACGGCGTCAATTAAAGAAGGTAAAGCACCTTGCATTTTGATTCATGGTCGCAACGATTGTAACGACCGTCGTGTTTGGTCCTGTTTCGCAAATACCCGCGACCGAACGGCTGATGGTGAGACCGAAAAGGCTCACTACTGGAGCGGTGGTTTGCAGCTAGCCCTGGGCGCGACGGTTGGAAAGATGGAAGCCGATTTCGATGCCTATGTGGCCGCGGTTAAGAAGCAGGACAAGGACGAGATGCAGGAAACGCGCAGCCGTCTTCACGAGGCATGCGAGAGTGGCGCCAAGTTGTTTGTGACTGTTAGCGAGTCCTTGGATAGCGATAACTTGGAGGAGGCTCGGGAAAGTGGCCGTAAGGTTGCTGATCGGCTTCGTGAACTACTGGCGGGCCGTGTCCTTCGTGTTGACTGGGATGAGACGGCACAGTACCCCGGCCCGGCACGCCATATGCTTGCTATCAAGCGTTCCCTGTTGGACGGTTCCGAAACATTCGGTGCTGAAAGTCAGGAAGTCAGCGTTTGGATTGAAGAGTTTGCACAGGGCGGCCCGAAGAGCTTTGACGAGTCGCTCGAAGAAACTCTGGAGGCGCTGGAGAACGACGAAGACCACGACGTGGAGCTTGCCGAGATGCGGAATAAGAAGCCGGCAGCAAAGAAGAAGACGACCGCGAAGAAGACCGCCGCCAAGACGAAGGAGACGGTACCCAGTAGCGACGACGAGGATAACGTTCCTTTCTGATAACTACTCTTCTTGAGTACACCCCGTGCGGAACTACCAAGGGCCGCCAGCCGAACCCGCGATTTATCTCGTTGGGTTCGGTTTTTTTAGAACTGAAGGAGGTCTTCCCAAGCATCCCCTTCGCGAATTCGTTCGATGGCTTGGTATTCGCTCACTTTGTTATAAAGGATTGCGATATCGTCGTAAGTTAAAATGCGCACCGGAGGCTGTTGTAATGTTGGAGGGAGGTCGTGTTCTTTTATTGGATCAAGACTCAGTCCCCAATCCTTCAACCTGGTATTTACTAAATCGATAGCCTGGTATGCTCGGCTTGTTGGCGTAAAGTCAACGCCGAGGTCCCAATCGTCCGGGTCTCCTAAATAGTCATTGTCACCAAAAAACAGGACGGCCGCAATTTCGCCGGCTTGAGGGTAGGCATGACTGATTAGTTCTTCGGTGGATGGGATGCGACCCTGCAAACTCTTGGCCCACATATCAAGTGTATTGAGACGAGCGCCAATTCGGAAATTGTGGTAGATGAAATACATTAGAGCGCCGTAGGTGGCTATTGCTCCGGCTCCACTCAGGAAGCCCCAAGCTAGACGACTCAAGGTGTTTGGTTCGTCCGTTGGGACTGTGATTGCTCCGGCGGTGCTCGGCTTCGCGGCGGTTGGCTCGGGGAGCATTAGAACGGGGGCGTTGCCGGTCTGCTCGCGCGGTTTCCATGCCGTGGGTTGAGGAATGAGAACGTCTGGGTGGTTCATGTATTCCTCCACCAACTATTACGTGTTGGATAGTATCCTTGGGCTACGCGTGGAGGGTTCATAAACAGGTTGCTAGGAGTACTACTGAGAGTGACTTCCGCCGGCCTATTTCCCCCGGTGTCTCCTGGAGGAGTTTCGGTGTTTGGTTTTGGTTGTGGGGCAGTCCCCCCACCAAGCAGTTTCCAGACGTCGTATCCTACCAATCCCACTACGCCGCCACCGCCACCCCAAATAGCGCCTTGTGCGGCACGTCGTGGAAGACCGTACGATGTATCGTTGAGCCAGAGTCCGGCTAGCCACATCCCCATAGGAGGCGCGTAACGCCACGGCAGGGAGTTAATGATAAAGGAGCTACCTATACCACTGGCTAATCCTGTAGACCATGCAATAGTGGGCCAGAGCATGTGAAGTCCAAAATGCTAGTCGAACAGATA
>SDBV01011977.1_pt1 | contig 11164 bp, 13 predicted proteins | sample 2277081 | NCBI WGS metagenome assembly SDBV01 (sample SAMN10402039, study PRJNA504765) | marine sediment metagenome | isolation source: marine sediment core GS10_PC15, 223 cmbsf | place: Arctic Ocean: Southern Knipovich Ridge | collected 2010
GGCGCCAGCCTGTGTCGACAGGCGGCCCAGGCGCAAGGTGCTGGCTAGGCCGGGGTTCCCGCGCTTTCAATCTGCCGCGAAGGCTCGATGGCGGACACGCATTCCCCCTCAATCCGATGCAGCCATACTGGTTTCAAGCTCTTTATACTCCTTCAACAGGGAGAGCGCGCTTTCCCAATCCTTTTCCACGTTCAACCCAACACGCTTGCTGGTGTTATTCGGGGAGTATAGAATCGATAGCGTAACATCTAGAACCTGCCGAGCTTGGTCTCTGTTCACTGCTGCTTCACCTGCCCAGGTCACCAGGGAATCGATTGCCTTATCGGGATTGGCCTCTGCCGCCTTGACCGCCTTCATTGTTGCACGGACAAATCCTCTTACCAATTCCGGGTTGTTTTTTACAGTATCTTTGTGGGATACCAAGGCGTAACCAGGCTGATAGACACCGTAATCGGCATAGTTGAAAATGATCGGCTGTGATCCGCCATTGGCTACAATTTCAGCCGGCTTGTCATCGATTCCGCCAAGAATAGCATCCGCTAATCCTTCGAGATAACTGGTTACCAGTGCCCCTTCTGCTACGTTAACGAGCTCTATTTTGTCGAAATCAACACCCGCATTCTTACATGCGACCGGGAAAAACGTGTTCACGCTGGCTGCCGCCGTCGTCATTACTTTTTTCCCTTCTAAGTCCTTGAACACCTTTATTCCTGCATCGGGACGGACGAGAACGGCATCTGTTCCCATTGCATCGATAGTTCCCACTGCAACGATTAGAGCGCCCTGCGCCGCAAGGTTGATCATTGTTGCGGCCGAGGCGTAAGCGAAATCATCGTCTTTGTTTGCCACCAGCCGAACAGCATTACCTGAACCATTGCCCTGGCGAACAACCAGATCAATATTCTCTTCTTCATAGTATCCTTTATCGATTCCTAAGAAGAAAATCGAATGTGAGCCGTAAAACAGCCAGTTGGTGCGAAGGGTAATCTTGTCCATGCCTCCTTCCATTTCGCTCTTACCCGCCGCCATGCAGAATACAGTGCTCAAAAGGAGCACAATTACCAAACCCATCACCTTTGTCATTTTCATTATGACCCTCCTCATAGAATTATTTTACTGAGTAGAAATATACTCAGTTATTGCCTAATTCAAAGCTGAAAGGTACCGGTGATCACCCGATACTAAATTTTTTCTCCGCTTCGGTAAAAACCTTATCGAAAATCGATACAACCCTGTCCAGTTCCGAGCTTCCAATATTTAGTGGAGGTATGAGTTGCATGCGGTTGTAGTAGTATCCTCCGCTTTCAAAAAGAAGCCCTTCCTCAAGGCACCTATCCCTGACAAAAGTAGTTTCCTGTGCAGCTGGCTCCTTTGTTTCTCTGTCTTTAACCAGCTCGATACCCGTATAGACCCCTTTCATGTTGATATGACCGATGATTCGGTGTCTGCTCTCAAGCTCGCGCAGTGCCTTTAAAAAATATGCACCCGTCTCATTCACCTTTTTAAGGAAATCCGCAGCAGACACCGTATCGAGAACATAGTTGCCGGCTGCACAGGCAAGAACATTGCCCGCCTGTGTAGAGACGTGCCCGCCGGGACCCCATTCCTTGAGAATCTCTTCTCTAGCGATGACAGCCGAGATCGGAAGCCCCCCACCCAGAGCCTTGGAAGTAAGGATCATATCGGGTTCAATACCTGAATGCTCGAAAGCCCACAATTTCCCGCTTCTACCCAACCCCGTCTGAATTTCATCGACAATCAGAAGCATTCCGAATTTATCTGCAATCCGCCTCATCTCTTGTAGATACTCGTTCGGAGGGATGTAATATCCTGCCGAGCTTTGAAACGGTGACACCAGTATAGCCGCTACATTGTTGATACCGTTCACTCCATCGGTATATGGCGTCTCTTTTCCGTCGAGCAGCCGCTCAAAAGCTCGAATGCCTTCCATGCCGTAGCCCGGATACTCGTCTTCTAGTGTTCTGTATTCGTGCGGAAAAGGGAAATATCCCACCATTTGGGTCGGTGCAACCGGATAGAAGTATCCTTGCATGTTGCCTTTGCTGGTCAAGGCCATGCTTCCATAAGTGACCCCGTGATAGTCACCGAAGGCCGTGAGAATATAGGGTTGACCAGTGAAGTAGCGCGCAGCGCGAATGGCCAGCTCTGTTGCATCCGAACCCGTCACACCAAAAACAACCTTTATTTTGCCGGAGATCCTCGAGAGCTTGCAAAGCTTCTCCGCAAGTATTATTCGCTGAGGATGGGGGAAGTCAAAATAGTGAGTTAATTGCGCTGCCTGATTTTGAATTATTCTCGTGATCTCCTCGTTGCATTCACCTAGAGAGCTCACGGAAAATCCTGCTAAAAGATCCAGATATTCTTTTCCGTCAACATCGTAGAGATAAGAACCATTCGCACGTTCGATCACAGGACATACATTAAAAATACCCCATCCGATGGATCCAAAAGATTCACTGTCCTTCCATCTCTTGACCCATTCCTTGCCTCGTACCCCGAAGGGCGAGTTTTGAATTCTCTTGTCGAACATTTCGTCCGTTACCCGCAGCCGAGCTCGTTGTTTTGTTTTGTCTTCGTTTATTCTGTCCATAATCAGTACACACCCCTTGTATGTAGTTTGAGTTCACAGAGTTCTTTCGATGTATTCTCTCATGCTCTTGATTGAGATCTCGTGATAATTGCCCGCTTCGAGGTCGGGAGTCCTGTTCTTGAGGATATTCAATATTTCGGGTATCGCACTTCTTTGCACACCAAGGGCACTCAGTCTCTCCGGTATGCCTATTTGCTTTAAGAGTTCCCGGACAGCTTCGATGGCCCTCCGAGCCGCCTCGTCTAAAGAGAGCTTTGACGTATCGATTCCTAAAACCTTCGCAATACGCGCAAGTCTGTCCTTCGTTCCCTCGAAGTTGAATTCCATGGCATAAGGCAATAGCACCGCCGCAGTTTCACCGTGGTGCGTATGGTATATCGCACCGACAGCCTCGCTCACGTGGTGACCAATTACAACATCCACCAGGCTGATCGCGATCCCAGCCAAACTGCTTGCCCACCCCATTGCGGCCCTGCTTTGCAAATTCATTCCATCCTGCACAACAGTTCTGAGATGCGCCGAGCACAGCCTGAGTGATTCGAGCGCCAGCATGTCGGAATACGGGTGAGCACGTTTTGTCAGATAGGACTCGATTGCCTGTGCAAGCGCATCAGCTCCTGCCTTTGCGGTCAGGGAAGCCGGCGTCGTGCTCATAAGCTCCGGGTCTATGACGGCAATCGAGGTAAATATAAACTCGCTCATGAAACCATCTTTTGCACGGGCTTCGTCGTCGCTGATAACGGCATAGAGTGTAGCTTCGCTCCCTGTCCCTGCAGTTGAGGGCAGAGCGATTATCGGGAGTACGGGCTCGGTGATTTTCTTACCTTTGACGAAATCCCAGATGTCTCCGCCGTATTTTCCAAGCACGGCAATGCCCTTTGCGGCATCAAGGGCGCTGCCTCCTCCAAGACCCACGACCATTTCAACCTTTTCCTTGCGAGCGAGCTTCCCTCCGTCATTTACAGTTTGACGCGTCGGATTTGATTGGACTTCGTCGAAAAGAACGGTTTCTATACCCACCGCTTTGAGATTGCGTATGACTCGATCTGTATAACCACTTCGTTTCATGCTTTCTTTTCCCGTGACCAGCATAGCTTTGCTACCAAGGTTTCTTGCCTGTTCTGGGAAAGCATCGATGCTCTTGTTACCGACCAGCATCCGCGTTGGGAAATATGCTTCGAAATTAAACATATTGACCACCTGTATACATGGAATGCTCAAAGTTTATCGTTTTCCGAAATCGATAAACTATAGCAATATATTCTCATCACGTTTTTTTGTCAAGTCATTTATTTATTTTTTTTTAATATATATATGATTACACTGAAAAAAGCTTACAAAGCTACTTTGGACACAATATATTGTTGTCATTCAAGGTTTTCATATACAATATGTTGTGTTGGTTCCTCATGAAGCACCCTTTTTTCAGGGGAGTCATATATAATAAATAATTGAATATTTTCCTTGACAACCATGTATGGATATGCTTAACTAGATTTGTTAATTTATCGTTTAACTTTATCGATAGTTTATTTGAAAAGAGGTAAAAATGAAAGCAACACGCCATTCTGCAGAAGATCTGAACGAGCTGAGAGAGTTTACCGTACCAACCCTCGCCAATGCGATCGAGACGTTTGGTGTCATACCTTCAAACCAGGGTTTTTGTGATTCCCACATGGTTTGTCGTTTCCTAGCTATGCCCTTGATGGTCGGCTACGCAGTTACATCCAGAGTATCGACCGATCAACCGGCAAGCGGACTCTGGAAAGGCGTACATGAACCTTCGTACTGGAAATTTATTACCGAGCAACCCGGTCCCAAAATAGCCGTTTGCAAGGACATTGACTGTACTTCGTATGGTGCAATGTGGGGAGAATACAATTCGCACGTTCATAAAGCACTAGGCTGCATTGGTGCCGTTGTCGACGGTGCGGTGCGAGACATCGACGGTGTCAAGGACCTTGATTTCCATTTCTTCTCAACTCAGATTCATCCTTCTCATGGAAACGGCGTTTTCATTGACTACGGAGGACCGATTAGAGTCGCCAACCTTGAAATCCACACTGGAGACCTCCTGGTAGGAGATCTCCATGGGGTTCTGGTAGTTCCTCCAGAGATATCGCTTCACGAACTCGCGAAAGTGGCATCTGAAATCGATTCCTTAGAAGATGAGATATTTCGCTTCTGCAAATCTTCACACTTTTCACTTGATGGACTTGAAAAGCTGGATGAGTCTGTCAACAAGAGGTGGCCTGATCCAAGAAGCCTGAAAAAAAGCGTTGGAAAAGTGGTTAAATAATATAGGTTGATAATGTATAGAGAATGAAAATTACTTTAAAAGAAATAGCAAAAATGGCGGGTGTTTCAATTACGACAGTCTCGCGTGTTATAAACGATAATGCGATCGGTAACATGAGCAAGGATAAATACGATCGCATCTGCGAGATTATAGCCATGACCGGATATGCTCCGGATCCCATGGCAACCGCACTACGAAGTGGCGTGAGTAAAGCGATCGGTGTCATTCTTCCCAGTAGTATTAACCCATATTATTCGCAGCTCAGCCACTACATCGAAAACGAAGCATACAAGAAAGAACACCTGATCTTTGTCTGCAATTCAAACTCAGATGTAGCTAGGGAAAAGAAATATATCTTCACGCTGAAGAAATACAAAGTATCTGGCATTTTGTTATGCAGTACTGGCTTGTCCTCTCACGACATAGATGAGCTGCACGATGAAACGATCAAGCTTGTTTTGTTGGATGAGGAAGTGGAAGGCTATGGAGGCGATACAGTTCTGGGCAATGATTTTCTTGGGGGCTATAAGGCAGCTGAATATCTATACAGTTTGAATCATGAAAAAATCGTCGTGATTCTCGGACCCGAAAAACTTGCCTCAAAAACGAATCGACTGAACGGTTTTTTATCATATTTTTCGGAAATTGGCGTTGAGTATGATAGAAATTTGCTGGTACAGGGTGATTTCACTATACGATCCGGATATGAAGGCATACAGAGTATAATTGATAGTAAAAAATCTTTTACGGCGGTGTTTTCACATAATGATCTGATGGCTATTGGAGCCATACAGGCTCTGTCGGAAAACAGAATTAATGTACCCGAAGAAATATCGGTTTTAGGGTATGACAATATCTTCTTGGATCAATACTTTTCGCCTACTATTTCCACGATCGCCACACCCCGTGAAGAGCTGGCGAAAATAGCGGTGAGCCGAGTGATGCAGGGGAAGAAAGGCGACAACTCCGACCTAGGTATTGTTTTAGTTGAACCCGTATTGATTGAACGTCAGTCCTGCAAAAAGATCTAACCCGTATGTTTTTCTCCCTCAGAAACAGCGCGCTGTACTCGCTCCAACAGATACTCAGAAGCCTTCGAAATCGATACTGAAAGCAAATGAGTTGTCCAGGTAACGGTTCTCCTGAGGATCGTACACACTCGCTCGGTGACGATCCTTGATACCCAAATCGATCCTCACATACAGCTTCTTCATCTACACCTCCTCATCCCTATCTCTTGTTTCGCAGTCGAGGTCGAGAAACGTCTCAACTTCTCGGCGAGTCCCGTGTATTCGGGCACACCAGCATTGTGCTTTATACGGTGCTGTCCACGTACAACATGACACCTCCAATTTCCTTAACCGGGTCCCCTCGCCTGAGGCTGAGACTGCAACATACTTTTCGAGGCTCCGATGGCTCTGAACGACCGGACCATCATGCTCTGACAAGCATCCCCAACCTCCCGCGAAGAGAAAATATACGAATAATGATCGACTGACAAAGAGCTCTCCTGTGAGTTATCCACAACCTTTCGTTCCTACTACTACTTGTGGATAACTCCACCTAGTTCAAGTATACAATGCTCCTACCTATGGACGCTTCCGCTTAGAACGCATCACACTCTGCTGGTTTTACAGCATTGGAATTCTCTACATAGTCATCACCTAAATCATAATTGATGGCAACTTTGTCTTCTATATCGGAGAAATTATACCACCTGTGCCGTATTGTTTCCGGTGTTGGCAATTGTGCATATCTATTCAGTTCCGGGTAATATTCACGCATTATTTTTTTCATAATTACCGGGAGGCCCAGAGGAGAGCCTGCGGTTATAAAAGTATGCACATTCGTGCCATTTATACCGTGCAGGCCTCGGGCACAGCATAAACCGGCAAGCACATCATAGGCAATTATGCATCCCATAGAATGACTTATGAGCATTATTTTTTTTCTTCTGTGCCTGTAGATGACCTTAAACAACTTATCCCTAAAAAGGTTTTTCAGCCATTTGTGATTTTCATCCGGATAAAAATAGTAGTAATGCAGATCCGGAAAAAGACGGTAAAGCAGTTTATCTTCTATCCAGTTAAAACGGTTGGAATCAGGATAATTTAATAAGATCTTATCCATTTTTTCTTCCAGCATATCCAGCCATTTTTGTCTGCGAATTCCTGCTGCATGAGGTATATAACCGGAAAAAGGTAAATACGGGCTTCCTAAAAAGAGCGGAGACATCGAATTTTTTTCGTTAATACTCAAAGGTTCAGGATATATGGAGTCAGCCCAATAAACCAGCTCAAATTTAAAATCCTTCACTGAACAGCCATTGAGGTTCAAACCCTCTATTATGGAACATTTCCACCAGTCGCTTAAGAGTTTTTCTTTAGACTTGTTTCTTAGGCCGTGTATACCTATAATTATTCTTGACATAGAAACTTACATAATAGAAAAAAAGATAAGGGAATTATTGTCAATAGCAACCCTGGTTTAATATATTTCCCCATGATCTTCTATATGGTCTGCAAATTGGGTACACCTACCGACCAGCTTGTGCATATCCCTTTCGGGAATGTACAAATAATGTCGGAGTACTTCTGCAATCCCGAGTATGCATTTATAATTAGCTGATTGGCCCAAAAATAACTGCTGACAAAACCGTATAAATCATATACACTTATTAACAAGTGACAAGAATTTATACGGAGGAATTATGCCGGTAAAAGCCCAAACACTTATAACCTTTTTTCAAACCCATGGGGGAATACTTCGCTTTTCAGCTATTCTAAAAGCCGGTTTTCATCCTGATTCGCTTATAGCACTCAAGAGGGAAGGCGCAGTGGAAAGAATTGGCCGGGGGCTTTATAGTCTTACGAAATATTCTATTACATCTTATCCAGACCTTGTAACTGCTTCGATTCAAACGCCCAGAGGAGTAATTTGTCTTATGTCTGCACTTGCTTTTCACGAAGCGACAAACGAGATTCCAAAATATGTTGATATTGCTATTCCAAGACGAACACATGCGAATTGGATCAAGTACCCACCTGTGAAGTTTTATCAGTTTGCTCCTTCAACATGGAAAGCTGGAATAGTGACCCATGAAATTGAAGGTCATAAGGTTAGAATTTATAACCTCGCAAAAACAATTGCTGATTGTTTTAAATTTAGAAATAGAATAGGTCTAAATGTTGCCAGAGATGCTCTCAAGATAGCGGTTGCCGAGAAGGGTGTAGCTCCTCTAGATATTATGAAGTATGCTAAGATTTGCCGCGTAGGTAAAATTGTTAAACCAATACTGGAAACAATGATATGAAGAAGGATATCAAAAACATAGAAGCCTCCTCCATTAAGGCTCAGCTTCAGAATAAAGCAAAAGAAGCAAACCGTCCATTTGCCGAAATTCTCCAATATTACGGTATGGAGAGATTTCTTTATCGTGTTAGTCAGTCGAAATATGCGGATAAGCTCATCCTTAAAGGTGCTTTGATGTTTACCGTATGGCATGTGCCTGAACGTCGGGCAACCCTTGATATTGATTTTTAACACTGTATGACAACCAGATAGATAGTATTGAGAAACTGATAAAGGATGTTTGTAAAACTACTGTGGTTCAAGATGGTCTTATTTTTAACCCTGCAAATGTGAAAGGCCAACGAATAAAAGAAGATGCCGATTATGAAGGCGTGCGAATCAAATTTTTAGGATTGCTCTACCGTTCTCGTATTCCTATGCAGATCGATATAGGTTTCGTCGATAGTATTTATCCAAAAGCTAAAGAGATCGAATATCCTGTTATTTTGGATCTTCCAAAACCTAAGATTAAAGGGTATCCGGCGGAGAGTGTTATTAGTGAGAAATTTGAAGCTATGGTCAAACTAGGGCTTCTTAATAGCCGTATGAAAGATTTTTATGACATCTGGCTCATGATGCGTCAGTTTAAGTTCATTGGACAGAAACTTGTTGAAGCATTAAAAAAAACATTTAAGCATCGCAAGACACCATTACCGGAAAAAAGTCCTTTGTTTGCGGAGGAAATTTATGATGAAAAATCTGACCGGCAGACATTATGGAAAGCTTTTTTGGCTAAAGGGGAAATTCAACATGCCCCTGAAAAGCTATCCATTGTTGCTTATGACATAGAGGCATTTCGCATCCAGCCGATTCAAACGATTGTTAAGAGAGAAAAATTAAATAAAGTATGGGAGGCATCAGGTAAATGGAAGTGAGTATAAATGAAAACATATGCTATTAGTGATATTCATGGTGCTGAAAATTATTTAGCGCATAACTTTAGACCATAAAACTACAAGAGTAGAATAGGGAAGAGAAAGCATGTCCAAGGAAAGTAAGTCAACAGGTATCAAATCTTGGCCGGTGGATGATAGACCGAGGGAGAAGCTTTTGAAGTAGGGCGCGAGGAGCTTAAGTAATTCCGAACTTCTGGCTATTCTTTTACGTACAGGCACAAAAGGCGCCAGTGCCATTGACCTTGCCCGCAAAGTTATGAAGAAATTCGGCACGTTTAGAAATATGGCGCATACGGACTCACGCGACTGGAAAGACTTCAAAGGATTAGGAAACGCAAAGATTGCTCATATTCAGGCAGCTCTTGAGATCGGTAGGCGATTTCGTGAGGATGAGGCAAGCACCGGCAAACAAAAGATAGCCTCAGCCAAAGACATTGCGGACATTCTAATGCCTCAACTCCGGGATTTAAAGACCGAAATATTCAAGGTCGTCTATCTCGACAGCAATAACCGAATTATTGACATTGTGGACTCGGCAACAGGCACAGTGAATCAAACAATACCTATTGTGCGTGAAATTATCCACTCAGCATTACAGAAATTTGCAGTATCGATTATTTGCGCGCATAATCATCCAAGCGCCAATATTTCGCCAAGCACACAGGATAAAAGGTTCACCAAAGAATTAAGCAATGCCGGGAAGTTGATGGAAATCAAACTGATTGATCATATCATCATCGGAGATGACAGCTATTTCAGTTTTTCTGATGAAGGGATTTTATAAAAAAGGGAATAAACTATGCCAAATCAAAATCCGGAACAAATAGCACGAGATAAAATTGACGCTATACTTGCGGCATCCGGTTGGAAGGTGCAGGATCGTAAAGCCATAGATTGGAGCGCTGGTTTAGGAATTACCGTACACGAATATCCAACGGATATCGGTCCTGCTGATTACGTGCTTTTTGTTGATAGAAAGCCTCTCGGTATCATAGAAGCAAAACCAGAGAAAGAAGGATACCGCTTAAGCAATCATGAGTTACAGGCTGAAGCTTATGCAAAGGCACAGCTTAAATATATAAATAATGATGTTTTAGCTTTTGTTTATGAAAGCACCGGAGAAATTACCCGCTTTACAAATTTCAGAGATCCAAAGCCTCGCGCTCGCCAAGTCTTTTCATTTAATAGACCGGAAACGTATAAAGAATGGATGACCCATGAGAATTCATTGAGAGCAATGATATTGGAATTACCTGCTTTAGAAAAACAAGGACTCCGGAATTGCCAGATTTCCGCTATTGAGAACCTTGATAAATCTTTTAAAGACAATTTTCCGCGCGCTCTTATTCAAATGGCAACCGGCAGCGGTAAAACCTACACAGCTATCACATTTATTTATCGCCTATTGAAATTTACAAACGCAAAAAGAGTATTATTTCTTGTGGATACAAAAAACCTTGGCGAGCAGGCCGAACAGGAATTTATGGCCTATACACCCAGTGATGATAACCGTAACTTTACCGAGCTTTATAATGTCCAGCGTCTTAAATCCAGCTATATGTCAAAGGACAGTCAGGTTTGCATCTGCACTATCCAGAGACTATATTCAATTCTAAAATGTGAAGAACTAGACGAAAAGGCAGAGGAAACTAACCCGAATGAGATGTTTCTGCCTAAGGCACCAATGCCGGTTGTCTATAACGAAAAGATACCTATAGAATTTTTCGATTTTATAGTGATTGATGAGTGTCATCGCTCTATCTATAACTTGTGGCATCAGGTGCTTGAATATTTTGATTCATTCCTGATAGGACTTACAGCAACACCTGACAAGAGGACTTTCGGATTCTTTAAGGAAATATTGTCAGTGAATATTCTCATGAGCGCAGCGTATAATTGTGCGTAAGCAAACCCCTCTGTGTGGAGTGTAAACCATTCCCAAGAGGACAACGTGGCTCTGGTGCTTTGCTGTGGGAAATTCTTGCCCTGCCTCCGGAAATGGGAAAA
>SDBV01011978.1_pt1 | contig 11162 bp, 9 predicted proteins | sample 2277081 | NCBI WGS metagenome assembly SDBV01 (sample SAMN10402039, study PRJNA504765) | marine sediment metagenome | isolation source: marine sediment core GS10_PC15, 223 cmbsf | place: Arctic Ocean: Southern Knipovich Ridge | collected 2010
CGTCTTGGGCCGTTTCCGGTAGCAAACCGGGATGGCTCACTACGGGCTAGCGGTTGCAGCCCGCTTTCTTTGCTTACTTTCTTTGCGGCGGCAAAGAAAGTAAGTGCCGCCCCGCACAGGGGCGAAGCTAATAGACCGATAGCAAAGCAAGGAAAGGCCAACACCCTAGAAACACCGACCAAATACAAGGCGCCGCAGGCAATAACCCTTAGCACACCAAAAACATTCCACCATTAACGGAGTAAAAAAAGATGCCATCGCAGATAACCCTAAAAGACCCAACCCTGTTAAGAACAGAATCCTACATAGCAGGCGAATGGACAGAATCAGACGACACCACAACGCTGGAAGTAAAAAACCCAGCCACCTCAGAGCTAGTAGGAAAAATCCCCCGAATGGGCCAAGCAGAAACCCGCCGTGCGATCGAAGCGGCCAACAAAGCCTGGCCAGCATGGCGAAACAAAACCGCCAGGCAACGCTCAACGATCCTCCGCACCTGGCACGACCTGATGCTGGCGAACGCCGACGACCTCGCCCTGATCCTCACCACCGAACAAGGCAAACCCCTGGCCGAAGCCAAAGGCGAAATCCTCTACGCCGCATCCTTCCTGGAATGGTTCGCAGAAGAAGCCAAGCGCGTCTACGGCGACACCATCCCCACGCCGGCGGCGGATAAACGCATCGTCGTCACCAAAGAACCCATCGGCGTGTGCGCCGCCATCACCCCGTGGAATTTTCCCGCGGCCATGATCACCCGTAAGGTCGGTCCCGCGCTTGCCGCCGGTTGCCCCATCATCGTCAAGCCCGCCGAGGCAACGACGTTCTCCGCGCTAGCCCTCGCCGTGCTCGCCGAGCGCGCCGGTGTGCCGCCCGGTATCTTTAGCGTCGTTACCGGCGACCCCAAAGCCATCGGCGCCGAAATGACCGGTAACCCGATCGTGCGCAAACTGTCGTTCACAGGCTCGACCGCCATTGGCCGTCTCCTGATGGCGCAATGCGCTCCCACCGTCAAAAAAGTCTCGCTCGAACTCGGCGGCAACGCACCCTTCATCGTCTTCGAAGACGCCGATCTCGATGCGGCCGTCGCCGGCGCCATCGCCTCCAAATACCGCAACAGCGGCCAGACCTGCGTCTGCACCAATCGCTTCTATGTGCACGACAAGGTCTATGACGCCTTCGCCGCCAAGCTGCGCGAGGCGGTCGAGCAGTTGAAGATCGGTCGCGGCACCGATGACGGCGTCACGCAAGGCCCGCTCATCAATGAGGCGGCCGTGCTCAAGGTCGAGTCGCATATCGAAGATGCGCTCGCCAAGGGCGCTCGCATCGTCACCGGCGGCAAGCGCCATGCGCTCGGTCACGGCTTCTTCGAACCGACCGTCCTCGCCGACGTCACACCGGCCATGAAAGTGGCCCGTGACGAAACGTTCGGTCCGCTCGCGCCGTTGTTCCGCTTCTCGTCGGATGAGGAAGTCGTCAGCCTCGCCAACGATACCGAGTTCGGACTCGCCTCGTACTTCTATAGCCGCGATATCAGCCGCGTGTGGCGCGTCGCCGAAGCACTCGAATACGGCATGGTGGGTATCAACACCGGGTTGATCTCAAACGAGGTCGCACCGTTCGGCGGCGTCAAGCAATCCGGGCTTGGCCGCGAAGGATCGCACTACGGTATCGACGACTATGTCGTCATCAAGTATCTGTGCATCGGCGGGGTTTGAGGTAAGGCGGCAGCGGCGGTCATGTCCGACTCTGGGCATGACCGCTTCCAACTCGGGCAAATCGCGAGCTTTGCCTTCAGGACGGCCAATGCAACGCGGCACGAAGCTGAGCTGCGCGTTCGGCCGCCGCGCTCTGGTCGCTCTGTGTGCCCGTCAGATATTGGCTGGTGTCGGACGTGCCGGTCTCAGACGTGCCCAATTGCAGCAGGGCCAGTACGTTTCGCGCCAGCAGTCCGTTCACGCATGCGTCGGGCACCGAGCATAACTGGCTCAGCATGGCCAGTGCCGCCGGGTTGGCGTGGGCGGCCAGCGCAAATACGCGGTCGCCCAGCATATCGCCGCTCGGCAACGGAATCCCCAACCACTGGTCCGGGTAGCGATCCGCCAGCGTCAGAACGGCGGCGGGCTGGCTTGCATCAGCGGCCTTTTTTAGCAGATCGTCTGCGTAGCGCGCGCCGTGCAGTTTCACATCGCCGCAGCGCAATCCTTCCTCCTGGGCAGACAACACTCCGCGCTCGCAGGCATCGGCCCAGGCCGCCGCTTCAGCCAGACCTTCCGGGTCGCTGCGCGCGACAAGCGCACTGAAGTCCGGATACGAAAGCGCACGTTGCAGTGCCTCGCTTAGCGTGTTGCTGATGCCGGGCCCCGACTGCACAGCGGTGCCGCTGCGTCCTGCGGACTCGAGCTGCGCCAGCACGTCGATACCCGAGTGTGCGGAGGAATTCGGTTCATTGGTTAAGCGCGGCGTCGAGTGCGCGCTGCCAGTCGCAAGCGCATCCGGGGTCTGGGTCGCCGCCTGTGTGGCGACGGGCGTCGTGCGCCCTGCTGCAAACGTCGGCCAGCGCCCCATCAATGCCAGGGTCACGGCAATCGTGACGGATCCGCATATTACCCATCCTGCGAAACTCAATAGAGAGGTCGCAGCAGTTTTTTCCGCCTTGCGCGAGGACCGCATGTCAGCTCCCATATCAGCGAACAAAATCGGAAACCATTCTATTCGGCGCGCGCCTGATTGTGCGAACCATTGCAATACCGGGAAGCAGAATACGTCAATTGCATCACACCGCCCGGTAAAGCCGCATTCTGGCTAACCGAGACAATTCATGCGAGCGTTTTAAATCACAGCCGGGTGACGATCTTAAGCGCCGCCTGCCACCACCGCCTGTTTGGATCAAAGACTCTATGTACACGCAAGGCCTGTAGGGCTAGTGTATGCCCACAAATTATCTGAATAACCGGCCATCGGGTGCAATGCACCACGACATCACGATCTATCGAGGAAAACAACTGCATTGAAAAATCGCGATGCACAAAGCATATCGCGAACTTCAGCTTATTTTTGATGCAATTTGCATTGTTCGCATGAAACGCTTTTCCGTTTAAGGCGTCGGTTTGTGCCGCGCATAACGGTTGGCGCGCTTGTCCGCAGAAAGCTCATAAACCGGCACACGAATGCCGGATGAATCAGTGTTGTTGTGGTTTTTAATAAAAACATAGCCACGGAGACAAATGATGGCGTATCGAGAAAGCACGCGAGGCTTTGCAGTCTTCATCATTAGCGCACTCGCATTTCCTGTACTGCTGGCGGCGTGCAACGGCAGTTCGCCCGGTGCACCGGGTCCTATCTCCGTCACGCAATGTAGCGGCAGCAGTTGTACGCCACAGGGTGCGCCCTCTTCCACGCCCGTGACTGTCAAGCAGCTCTGCCCCGAGTCGCTCGACTACTCGACGACCTATACGGGCGGCTCGGGAAGCGGCGAATACATCAAGGTGCAGTTCGACTCCACCAAGATGCAGTATCAGATGACCTTTGTCGAATCGTTCGTGCCCACCTCGGCTGGGCAGATCAACCAGTCGCGCGCAGGTCTGACCATCACCGGTTCGTACGTGCATCCCAACCAGTACCAGGTGACCGACTCGACCGGCAAGGTCAGCACGCCCTATGCGTTGCTGACCGCCGAGCAGAATCGTTGCGCGATCCTGCTGGAAAACGGCGCGACCTCGGACCGCAGCTATTCGATCACCGTCAACCCGCAGGATCCGCCCATGCTGTTCGTCGGCGAGGGGATCGTCGGCGGCGGCATTCCGGGCGCCTCGATTCAATTTAACGGCGTGCAACTGTTCCCCGGATACACGATCGGTGCGGTCCCGGCGCGCACTTTCGATTCGTACCCGTTCCTAGGTTTCAGCCAGACGGTCACCGATTTTTCCAAGGTTGCGGGTACCTACAACGAATTGGGATTTCGCGTGACGCCCGAAGGTACCAGTTTCCAGAGCGGAGCACCGGTCGTCACCGCGGGCAGCAATGTCGGCTGGCAGCCGGACGCGATCCAGGCCTCTGAAACCTTCAATGCCGACGGATCATGCGTGCCTGACACATCCACTTACTCGTGCAAGTCCACGGGCGCGCCATGGACGCTGCGAACCAATGCGAATGGCACGCCCGACAACGTTTTCGTCAGCACCCCGCCAAGCGGACAGTTCTACTACCCCGCGGTCGGCCAGTCGATCACCCAGCTGGTCGGCGGCACCAACAGCGCTCACGGCATCATGATTGTCGGCAACGTCAACGGTCAACTGGTGCCGGTCATCATCCGGGTCGGGTATGCCTCCACCACGGCGGGTAATCCCTTCGCCTCGGTGCTGGACGACCAGCTCGGCATTTCCCTGCTTGCGCCCGCCTCGCAACTGACGTCAGGCAGCTTGAGCGGCGGCTATATCGGCGCCAACAGCGCGTCTGCCTGCGGTGCGGTCACGTATGGCGGCGCCGTGCAAGGCAGTGTGGTGATCAACGGCCAGTACACGACCGCCTATGCCTCCGCCGGTGCTTGCATTGACGGCAGCGCGTCGAGCGCACCGGGCGTGAACTACACGTCGACGCTGTTTCAAGGCTCGGTGGGGAAATTGATCGACCCATTCACGACTGTGGACTCGGGCGACTTCAACTTCGACTATACGCAATCGAAACCGGGCCTCGTCAACGTCACTGCGGCAAGGCCGCTGATGTCGGGCAATACCCAGATCTACAAGGCCGGCGATACCGGCGTGATGGTTCAGGTGGGGCCGGTGTACGGATTGCTGATGAACGGCGTCAATACCCCCTCGGCGACACCAACCCAGGCCGGCATCGTCAACCCTTACCTGTCGATCGGCGCATTCGTGCAATAGCAAACCTATTACGCATGGGGTTCGTATGTCCTTGAGGTTAACCCAATCTTAAGGATTACGAATGACTCTGTGCGGCCATCCGTATCACATTACGCATGGCCGCACGGATGGAGGCAGTTTGTTTCGTCAACAGGCGAGGCAGCGATGTCCCTGCACACCACTGCATGACGCCTATGTCCGGCAACTTCGTTGCCATTTAACCATGGAAGGCAAATCATGAAGCTCATCAAGACGTTCGCTCGCGGTGGTGCTGTCGCCCTCATTTGCGCCGCCCTCTCACCTATTGTCTCAGCCGCCACAATCGGCCCGGCGGGCTCATCCTTCAGTGCGCCAGGTACGATCAACGTCAGCACACCGATCGCTCCGAACGTCAGTTGCGGCATCACGCTGAGCGGCGTAGTCAGCACCGACGGCAGCTACGCCCAGATCAATTCCGTTGCCATCACCGGCGGTGGCCTATGCGGTGTGCCGCAGATCATCGGCCTGCCATGGAAGCTCGTCGCCACCAGCACGACGGCTGGCAATGTGGCGAACGTCGGGTTTAGCGTGCTGGGCGCGAATTGCGGCCCGTCGACCATCAACGGTAGCTGGAGCAACGCAACCAATACACTGAGCGCAAGCAATCAGCCGCTTACCGGCAATTGCACGGTCAATAGTCTGTCGGTCAGCCCGAACCCGGCGTTTACGGTTTCGCCGTAAGCGCCGCACGAGCTTCGCCGCGTTACGCGGCGAAGCTCACCGTGAAATTGCTGCTCATGGCAAGACTGGAGCCAGTTGCAGGAACAAAGGGCGGCTCGGTCTCAGCGAAACATGCAACACGGGTTGGGGCGCACTCATCCCGTCGGGCACAGACAGTTGAAACCGCTGCAAGAGCATGGCCGCGATCACGGTCAGTTCGGTCATGGCAAGGTGCTGCCCCAGGCAAACGCGCGGCCCGGCGCCAAACGGCAGATAAGCGCCGCGCGGAACCTCAGGTGCGCCTGGCGCGAAGCGCTCCGGCCGGAACGCCAGTGGATCAGGGAACCAGCGTGAATCGTGGTGCATCGCCTGAACCGGCACCATGAACATGGTTCGTGCAGGGAACTGCCAGGCGCCCAAGGTAATCGGTTTAAGCGAGCGGCGGCTGTTGAGCACCGGTGCGCTCGGGTAAAGACGCAGCGTTTCCTGAAGCGTCTGCGTCAGATAAGGCAGCGACCGCAAGTGGTCCACGGTCGGCGCGCGGCCCGCCAGCACGCTGCGAACTTCCCCACGCGCAGCGGCCTGCACTGTGGCATGGCCGGCCATACACCACACCCACCAGGTCAGCGTCGCCGCAAGGGTTTCATGGCCCGCGAGGAACGTCGTCATGCATTCGTCGTGCACCGCTTGTAGCGGCCACGCCTGCGGGTCATCGAAGTGCATCTGCAACAGGCTGGACAACAGGTCGCCGGGCCAGCTATCGCGCGGCTGGCGCATGCGAGCCTGCAAATGGCGGCCAACCATGTCCCGCAGCATAGCCAGCGCCGCACGCTTCGTGCGCTTCCATGGCGCCCAGTCAGGTGCGCTTGCCGGCCAATAGAACTCGGCATTGGCCGCTACGATCACCGTATGAACGGCCCGCTCTGCGATACGGGCGTCATCGCCTAGTGCAGTTGAAAACATCATGCGCAGGATCAGGTCCATGGCCACCGAGGTCAACGCACTCTCGACCGGCCAGCGCGGGTCCTTCTGTGGCCAGCGCGTGAACGCCTGTTCGACGGCCGCCACCATCGAGGGCACGAAAGCCTCAACCGCTTTGCGCGAGAAATTGGGCAATAGGGCGTGCCGCTTGCCGCGCCATATATCGCCCTCGGCAATGAACACGCTATGTCCCTGCAGACGGGAAAAAACACGCATCCCTCGTTCCCAGCGAATCAACGCCTCGTGGTGCGTGACCAGCAGGTCCCGTGCAAGTTGCGGATCGGCGACCACGATCTGATGTTCGGGCCAGATGCGCAGATGCACCACATCGCCGAAGCTCTGCTGCCAGCTTGCAAGCGTGCCCAGCATGTCGTTGGACATGCGCCTGAGCAAACCCCAGCCCGTCACACCAGTTGGCGGCCCCGGCGGCCAGACACCAGGAGGATGGCAAAGCGGCGGCGCGGACGATGGCTGCGCGCGGAATGGGCATTGAGGCGAAGAGGGTGTGTTCATGGCACGTATTGTTCGCCTTTGCAGCGGCAGCGTCTTGAACGCAAACGACATCGCCCACGCGGTCTGCGGACGAGGCTTGCGGTGTCCGGCGTGACACCCGCGCTGCGTTTGCTTAAACTGCGTCACCATGATGCTCGAGATTCCCTCGCTCCTGCCGCCCTGTCCCGATCCGCTGATCCGCGCTGCTCGCATCGCCCCTGACGAGACAACCCCACATGCGCGGCTTTACCTCGCACCGGCTGCTTTGCAAGGCGCGTTTGTGGCGCTCATCAGCCGCGATACGCGCAGCCTGCAGCTGAATAGTGCGCAACGCGTAACGCATTTTCCGGCCTCGCCGCTGGTGTGTCTTTCATGGTTCCAGGAGGCTGACGTAGGGCTGGCGGAACGCACGGCGGACGGTCCGCAATGGCGCCCGTTCGGTGCTGCCGTCGTGCTCTCCGGCAGCCAGTCTCGCCCCACCGCTAGCTGGGCGCCGTCTACGGGGCGCGGCTACATATTGTGCTTGACCGTTGACGTTGCCCAGACGCTGTTTGGAATCGATCTGACCGCGATTCATGACCGGTTCGTCGACGCACAGACGTTACTCGGCAAAGTCTGGTGGCCTCTATTGGAGGCGCTGCTCGGCGCTCACGACGATGCAGCCACCCTGTCGGTACTCGAACGCCATCTTGTACCGCGCTGGCACGCACTCCAGGGACGAAAATCGGGCGCGCCTTCGTTGCGTCAAGCGGGCCGTCATTGGGTCGAACGCCTCGCCTGGCAGGCCCACGAATGGCGGCGCACGCTCAGTCCACGCCAGGTGGAACGCCGCATCCAGGCGTACAGCGGGCGATCCTTGCGGCAGTGGCAATCACTGGTGAAATCCGAAGGCGCGTTCTTTAGCGCAAGAGATCGCTTTGACGTGGGACAAGCGTTCGACTGGGCCGCACTAGCCGCCGATGAAGGTTTTGCCGATCAAGCCCACCTGAGCCGCAAGACCAGACAGATCACAGGTTTTACGCCCAGCGAATTTGCTCAGCGTTTTGTGCACGATGAATCGTTCTGGTTGTACCGCTTATGGGTGTGACCGTGCTCTCGAACAGAAAGGAAAATTCAATGCCGCAATCCTTCACCCGGCGAAGCCTGATCCTTGGACTGCCACTTCTTCTTGGCATGAGCGCTGCTGGTCCGCTTTTCGCATCCGAATCGCCGCTAGCCGATATTGAACGCCGATACGGTGGCCGCCTCGGCGTCTTCGCTCTCGATACCGGCTCAGGACGAACGCTCAGTTATCGCGCCGACGAGCGCTTTCTGATGTGCAGCACGTTCAAGGGACTGCTGGCCGCGCAGATACTCGCGCGTGTAGACGCGGGAAAAGAGAACCTTGCGCGCCTCGTACGCTACACCGAGAAAGACCTTATTTTTACCTCGCCCGTGACGAAGGCCAACGTGGCGCTTGGCGCCATGCCGGTTGGCGCGCTCTGCCAGGCCATCGTGGAGGTGAGCGACAACACGGCCGCGATTTTGCTGATGCGAAGCGCGGGTGGACCCGCGGGCCTAACCCGGTTTATCCGCGGCCTCGGAGATACGGTCACCCGCTCGGACCGGTATGAGCCCGAGTCCAACAAGTACAGTGGCTCGCTGGACACAACCAGTCCCAAAGCAATCGCCACGCTGGCGAACAGAATTCTTTTAGGCGATGTTCTGAGCCCAACATCGCGCGCACAACTGGAAACCTGGATGGTCGCGGCGCGGCCCGGCCTCAACAGGATCCGGGCGGCCTTGCCTGCGGATTGGCAGGCCGCGGATCGGCCCGGAACAAGCGTCGAAGAAGAAACCAACGACTACGCATTAGTGCGGCCGCCCGGACGTGCTCCGCTGCTCATAGCCGCTTATTACGACGCGCCGGGCGTCAGTATGGACGCTCGCGAGGCCGTTTTGCGGGAGGCCGGCGCTGCCTTCGTGAACTGGGCCAAGGCCAGCGCGTGATGACAAAAGCGGCTTCTCAAGGCCGCCCGGCTGAAGAAAAAACGGCGCGCACCTCGCGGTACGCGCCGTCAAAGCGGCAAGTGCGCAGTCCGGCAGCGAGCCGGACCGCACGCATCAAAAGATATTGCGCATGCCCACTGCAATGCCGGTCTGGTTGTTGCGGCCTGGGAAGTCCGCGGTCGCGGCCCCGGTTCCGTGAATGAAATCGACTGTGCCGTACACTTCGGTGCGCTTGGACAGCGAGTACTCGGCAAGCAGCACACCCGAGTAGCGGACGCCGCGGCCGAGTGTCGTGCCGTCGGCATCCAGCGCATTGCGCGAGTGGTCGTAGTAGCCCGCTGCGGTCAGCAGCAGCGGCGTCGTCACCTGCCAGGTTGTACCCACGTAGAAGCCATCGTCGATCCGGTTGGTGTTCGTGACAGGTGTCGACCAGCCGGCAGCCGGCGAGTTCGCCGCCGCCATATACAGGTCGACCATACCGGTGTTGTCCTGCGCATGCAGCCAGCCCGCATAAGCCTTGACCGTGCTGAATGCATACACCGCGCTCACGTTGACCACCTTGAACTTGTTGTTCTGCGGGTCGCTGTTCTGCTGGTAGCCGGCGTCAAGCGACAGGCCTGCGTATGTATAGGACGCGGTCAGGCCATACATGCTGTTCGCACCCGTGCTGCCGGCGACGCCGCCAAAGCTGTACATGCCCTCGACATTCAGGCCACCGAACTGGCCGTTGTACTTGACGGAGTTGTTCTCGCGCAGGCCGTAGCCGAGTGCGCCGGGCAGCCAGCCATCCTGATCGAAGTTACCCACGGTCAGCGGGTCGTAGACATTGCCGAGCTGGTCGAACAGCGGCGTGTTCTGGCGGCCGAAGGTGAGCGCGCCGTACTGGTTGCTCGACAGCCCAACATAAGCCATCCGGTTGAACAATTGATTCTGGCTCGCGAACTGCCCATTCCAGAGATTAAAACCGTCTTCCAGCCGGAATACGGCAGACAGGCCGCCGCCCAGGTCTTCATTGCCCTTCAGGCCCCAGCGGCTGCCGGTAATCGGGCCGACGCCCATCGAAACCTGGCTATCGTTGTTCGCGTTCGCGTTGGTCAGATAGCGCACGCTCGTGTCGACAATACCGTACAGCGTGACCGAGGTTTGCGCAAAAGCGGCGTGGGCCGAGAGGGCAAGCAGTGCCCCGCCAATAGCAATCGTGATTTTCTTCACCGGGATTTTCCGTTTGTTTATTTATTGGGCACTCCGCCTCTGTCGGCTGCGGCCTCAGGTCATGGGCCAAGTGCATTTACGGGGTCGATGATATTTCTGTGACAGAATTTTAAAAAATCTTTTAATTCCCATGTCGCCTGTTTGCAACATTTGATGCGAACCGGTGTTACGCGTAAAGCCCCGCCAGAATAGCGGCGCATTGGCGCCCAAGATCGAATTGATGCCTGTTTGGTATTTCCCCTCATTGGAATGGGTTGGCCTCGCGTGCTTATTCGAAGCGAAAAGCGCTTGTGGAAAGCGTGCTCTATGCGTTTCGCATCGCACTTTGAAATCCCGCTACGTTTGCTGTCCCTCCCAGCACGACCCATGCTTCCCGCATCGCCACCTGAGCAATCGGCGATCTGTTCACATCCGTGTAAAATACACAAATCATGCAGAAAACCACATACAGGTATTGAGATGCAAAACACGACCGGCGAGCTGCACCGTGCACTGATGGACCTGGTGGGCATCATCAACCGGCCGAAGCCCGACGAAATACTGCTTCAGAAAGCGGGCGTTTCGCTGGACCGGGCATTGTTCCCGTTGCTGGTCAGGGTCGATCTGTATGGTCCGCTGGGTGTGGTCGAACTCGCCGATCTGGTTGGCCGCGATCACTCCACGGTCAGCCGTCAGATCGCCAGGCTCGAGGAGCTTGACCTGATCGCACGCCGCCCCGGCCGGGCCGACAAGCGGGTACGCGAGGCCGTCACGACCAAGGCGGGCCGCGAGATGGTCGAGACGATCGGCGCGGCCCGCAACCGGCTGTTCAACGAAGTGCTTGCCGAATGGAGCATGACTGAGCGCCGGGATCTGACTCGTTTGCTGAGAAAGCTGGTCGACTCGGCAAACCAGGCTTTGCTAGCCGCCGAAGACGAATCGAAATAG
>SDBV01011979.1_pt1 | contig 11162 bp, 10 predicted proteins | sample 2277081 | NCBI WGS metagenome assembly SDBV01 (sample SAMN10402039, study PRJNA504765) | marine sediment metagenome | isolation source: marine sediment core GS10_PC15, 223 cmbsf | place: Arctic Ocean: Southern Knipovich Ridge | collected 2010
TACCTCATCGGCTCCAGACGCGCGGCCCGACGGAATGCAGACGCCGCCTCGAACAAGTTCTCTCCTTCATACTCGATCACGCCAAGCAGCATCCACCCGCGCGCGTTCCTGTCATCGGCCTCCACGGAATCGGCCAGATGCATACGCGCTTTGGCAGGATCTGCGGCCCGGTAATCCTCGAGGCCCTCTTGGTAGAGGGCCGCTGACTGCATCCTGGCGGCCCGTCGTTCGGCCAGCTCTGCAGCCAGCGCCTCCCTGGCCTCAACAATCCGAGGGCTGCGGCACGAGCACATTGTCAAAGAGGCACATATCGCAATAGCGGCCGTCAATACCTGGTGTCTGTGGACCATCATCTTGCACCTCTTGGGGGAACATCATCAAACAGCTTCAGGGGATTCTGGGGATACTCACCGTCAGATAGCCCCGCCTTCAGGACGTCACTCTTGCTGAGGAAGATGAGATCCTCGAACTGAGCATCTCGCAGCAGGACGGGCCGGATGAAGATGAACAGCGTCTCGTTGGTGTTGGCCTTGGACCGATTCTTGAACAGCTCACCGATCACGGGAATATCCGCCAGGAAAGGCACACTATCCTCCCGGTCATCATCCCTGGTGGCCACCAGGCCGCCCAGGACGACTGTGTGTTCGGCTGGAATTCTGACCGTACCACGGGCTATCGTCTGCGTACGCGGCGGCGGGAGGTTGGCTGCCTTTTGTTCGGCGGTCCTGCTGCCGAAGGAGCTTAGCAGGATATCGTAATTGAGGCGCAGCCAATCCCGCTCGGAGATGTGCGGCACGACGGTCAAGGCGACACCGGCGTCAACGAACCCCCCAAAACTCGTTACCGTCGAAGATTCGCCCTGGCTGGTGGTCTCGAAAGGCTCCTGATTCAGTTGGCTTATGGTCGCTTCGGCATTATCTTCGACAAGGATCTTCGGTGCGGACTTGATGCGTATATCACCTACGGTCTGCAGGGCATTGAGCACCAGCGAAAAGTCCGCCGAATTGAACAGGGCGAAGTTCAGGCCGAAGGGGGCGGGACTGGCAATCCGAATGGCCCCGGCGGCGGGATCTACCGAGCCAATGCCAAAGGTCGTAAAGCCGATCGTCTCGCCGCCGCTGCCGTCCAGAGCTGCGCCGGCAAGCTCCAGGCCGAGATCGAAGGTTCGATCGCTGTGGACCACCACCAGTGTTACCTCCAGGACCACCTGGTCCCTGGGCTGATCCAGTTCCTCGATGATCTTGGCGAACTGGGCGTGCTCGGCGGTCGATGCCCTGATGACCACGGCGTTGATCTCGGGTGCTTCCGTCACACGAGGCGGCAGCTCTTCGGGACCTGGCTGGCCCAACGTACCGTCCCTGCCAGGGGCGCCCTTCGCCGAGTCGCCTGTGGGACGATCGGGTCCGGCCCGCGGCGAGTCGGTCTGGCGATACTGCCTTTGGGCAAGACGACGCTCCTGCTCGTCTTCCGCGATCAATTCCATGATCACTCTGGCCACTTCGCCAGCAGAGGCGTTTTCCAATCGATAGACGCGAATGCCCCCTGCGCCCCCGGTAAGGGGCCTGTCAATCGCCTCGATGATTCTCGAGAGCCGCTGATGATCCTTGGTCGAACCCTCGACTACTATGCGGTTGTTCTGGAGGCTCAGCGAGAATCGAAGGCGTCTGTGGCTGTCATCCGCCGAACGACGATTGTCCTCCGTCTGCAGGATGTCCTTCAGCGTGGTGAATACCTCGTCCGCGTTGGTGAACTTCAGTTCGTAACTGACGACCTCGATGCCGGACGGCACGTCGAGTTCTGCGATGATCGCCTCGGCCTTCTGCACGTCGTCGGCCGAGCCCCGCAGGAGAATGAGATTCAGATCCGGCTCGGCCATGAATCTCAGGATCCACGGCCGGCCGACTGCCCCTTGACCGGCCTTGACGGTTGACGTGCTTGTCTTGCCGCCTGTTGTAGACTGCGTCAGGAACTGCTCCAGGGCCGGCGTGATCTGCAACGTTTCGGCATGCTGCAGGGCTATGATCTCGACACGGTCCTGCTGGAGCGGCACGTCCATTGCCTCGATAAGCTTGACTACACTTGCCAGCAGCGGCTCTGGCAGCAGCAGCACGATCTTGCGGCCGGCCTCGTCGGGAACGATCCTCGCCTGGTCGTCCTTCTTGACGAACGGCTTCAGCAGTTCGGCCAGCTGCTTGGGGTCGGCGTGGGAGAGGGTAAGAACGTGCTTGCTTACGCCGAAGATCCTGCAATACTCCCCGAATGTCATGACCTTCACGGTCGTGCCGTCTCTATCGAGCACCAGGTCCCCCAGGGCCGCGACCTGATCCAAGACCTGCTTGGGCGTTAAGTTCTTGATCCAGATGTTGATCTTGGGCGGCTTGGCCGATACCTCGGGACTCATCACGATGCTCCAGCCGGTCAGGTCCGATATCATCTTAAAGACCGTCGTGATCGGGGCATCCACGAACTCAACGCTGGCGATTACACCGTACTGCCGGCCCGCCGCAGTACCTGTCCTTGCAGCGAACGGATCGTAGGCCTGCTGGGCGGGGCACTTCTGGACGCCGCCGGCGCCGATCACAAGGATGATCACTCCTGCTACACAACTGCCTCTCATATCTATCACTTCCTCCGGTTTCAAGTGGGGCGCAACACTCAGTGGCTCAATACGGCCTGGACCCCCTCAAGCGACAGCGTCACCTTCCCTGGTTCCACGTTCTGCACCGAGAAGCCCAGGATCGCCTCGCCACGTCTGATCGCCCTGACACCTCGCTTATCAATCTGCACGTACGCCACATAATCGTCGCCCATCTGAACCACGCCCTGCAGCTTCAGGGCCTTCAGCAGCCTCTCGGCCCTGCCGTCATCCTTGATGGCAGCCTGTATCTGAGATGGTCTCATCAGCCGTCGTCCCGCCATCTTCTTCAGCAACAGGCCCGTTTGCCGCTTCGGCGCCGTCAGGAGTGTTACCTGACGTCTGCGGGTGGTGTTTCGCCCCTGCGTGTCGAACTCAATTGGATACGCCAATGCGACCAAGAGCATCACCAATGACAACGCCAGCAAGAGCGAACCGCAGACCATCATCCTTTTGGCCAGAGCCCTGCTGCGACGAAGGTCTGTTTCATGAGGCACCGGCCGGCTCCTTCCTACCGGCGGTGGCACCTGGCCCCGCGTCATTCCCTGCAGAAGTATCCGATGTCAAACGGACCATCCATACCGACATGGTGCATTCCACCATGTTTATGCCCTGCACGGCCCGAAGCGTCAGCGACTCTGTGCCCACGACAGCCGGGCCGTCAGTCAGGCCGCAGGTGAACTTCAGCAACTGATGGATCTTGCCGGCCACAGAGAGCTTGACGCGATAGATCTTGTGCGTGGAGGCCGCCTCGACCTCAAAGGGCTTTGTGTTGATTATCGCCACGTCGGTCTGTCGGGCCTGCATCTCCAATCGACGCAGGAACTTGGAGTACGTCCCCTGATCCGAGTCTGTCTGCACTGCCTCACGTGCGAGCCTGGCGAACTGCTCATCGACGCTCTGCTTGACGCCGAGGTTGCGGGTGAGCTTTTCGTACTGTGTCTGTTGGCCGGCGACGGATTGCCTCAGGGCACACCATTCGTCGTAGGCGGGCAGTATCAGGTAGTTGCCTATTGCCGCGAACACAATGACAGCCATCCCAATGGCCACCAGGCAAGTCTGGCGAGGATCAAGAGTCAGTCTGGCTGTTTTCATCGTCGTCCCCCCGATCCGGCCAGGCGGCAGTCGATCCTGAACTGGGCTATCGACCCTCCGGCCCTCTTGACCTGGCCGGCGTCGCGCAGGGATACGTTCTTAAAGCACCGCTGCGCCTCGAGCCTCTGGGGCAGAAGGAACGGCAGCGAGATCGACTCGGCCTGGCCCTGCAGCCGAATATCCCCGGTGCTCGTCAACTCCGCGTTGCTGTACGTAACACCATCCGGTGTTGCCTCATACAACCCGGCGATCAGGTCGGCAAAGCGGCCCTGCGTCGAGATCGCGGCGTTGACGGCCTCCAGCTGCCGGATCCGCCGGCCTATGGCCTTGCCCTCTGTCTCGATGATCGCCGTCTTATCCGAAAGCTCATCGCCGATTGCTCGGTAGCGGGCCGCCGATACACCCAAGGCTGCATACGCCAACAGCAGCCCCATCAGCATCGCCGCCGCGCCGGTCGCCATCCTTCGGGTGATCGCCTTCCACGACCTGCTCGCCAGCAACTCTCGGGGCAGGAGATTCGCCTGGCTCAGGAAAGAATCGCCGCTGATCTCGGACAACACCGTCGCCGCCAGGGACACGAGGGCCTCCCCGTCCTGCGACGCCGGTGCCTCCCGGTCAGTTCCCGGTATCAGATCGCCTATACTCTTGAAGACAATCTTGCCGTCGCCGGATCCAGCTGGCATCTGTCCGTCCGCCCAACCGATGGTCAGGGGTGAATCCTCGATATCGTAATTGGCCAGTGAGGACCTCATGATCTCCATCAAGGCCTGGTCGATTGTCCCCGAAGAACCGCCGTCGGCTGTCCCATTGAGGATGCGCACTGACAACGACCCGTCCGACTGTATGGACGCGGCCTCTCGAAGACCGTCCCGATCCGAGCCGACCACCAGCATGTCAGGGGCGCCAGCCGAATCGAGGATACGGCCCCATACCACGGCACTGGGCAGGATCAGGTCGGGCTGGATCCCAAGATCGTCCAAGGAAGACAGGTATCGATTCAACTCATCGCTGCGCGAGATATACACCTCGTATTTGCGGGTAGTTTGCGCTTGTCCCTCCGCGGGCAGCTGGCGGTAGGATACCTCCGCCTCGCCGAACTCCACCGGCACGAGGGCCTGGGCCTCCAGTGCCAGGATCGAGGCGACCTGCTCCGGCGAGACGGCGGGGATCTGCAATACCTTGATCAAGTAGTGAGACTTGGGCAGCAAGGCGACTATCCGGCAGCCCTTGGGCAATTGTCTCAAGCTCAAGGACTCGGCCGCCTGTTTCGGCGAGGACCAGGTGAAGGATCGCCGGTCGGCCCGGCCGTTGCGGCGAGCCATGTAAGCGCCGTAAACCACGCCCTCGGATGCCCTACAGACAAGGACACCCGGCCGACGGCCGGACCTCCCTGCCAGAAGCGCGGATCGCCAGTGTCGGCTCAGAGCGCTTAGTCGGGTCATCGTGCTCTTGGCGATCTTCATGCCTGGCCACCATCTTTCCACTGCAATATCTCCGGACTCCCGCCGTCCGCCTTGACCAATACCTGCAAGTGGTACCTTAGGCCGCTGGGCAGGTGCGTGGACCGGACGAAGATCCTGAAGTACCGCGAGGTGAATGTGACCAACGAGCCCAGGACGTCCTTGTCGTAGTCCGTCAGTCCCTGCAGTTGATCTATGTCCGTTTGGGATCTAAAGACGTGATCCTCCAGATCCCCGTAACTGCCCTCGTCGAACTGGCGGAAGCCGATGATCTGCGACACCGCCCCGTCGCTCAGCGGAAGTGTCTCAAGCACCGCCTCTGGGGCCGTGTTGATGTTGATACGACCGTCGCCTGCGCACGTAAGCAGATCCACCCAGCCGAGTCGAAGCACGCCGTCACCGTCGTCCGGCGGCCAGCTTGCGGCGCCGTCATCCTCGCTGGGATCCAGCAAGCGGTTATGGTTGGCGTCTTCTCCCACAAAGTCCCCCAGGGCGAAGCCCCTGATCATCAACAGCTCTTCGAGCATCTCGATTCGCCCGTTCTTGCACTGATACCGATACGATCTACCGGTGTAATACCCATTCTCCGCACCTTCCGCTCGGGCGACGTCGTCGGAATCGACCCAATCGAAGAGGGCTGCGATCTGCGCCGATGACATCCCAAGCTTATCGAGGGCGTCACCGGAGGCGTACGTCAGGTTCAGCTTGCCCTCCTCGTCGATGACCCGGTAATCCGTCACGAACACCGCAGGTTGGCCCTTCTCGTCCTCCTGCAGGTCCGCCAGCCACCCCTCGGCGGCCAGGGGCCCGTGCGTGTGCCATGGCTCGGCGAAGTGATCGAAGTCGTTGGTGTTTTCCTTCAGTCGCGCCATGGCGATGGCCGCCGCCGATGAGGCGTGCGATCGCAGTTGGGCCATGATCGCACGATTCCGCGCGGAGCGGCTGTGAAGGCCGGCCCGGTAGGCGAAGCTGACCGCCGAGAGGCCCAGCACTGTCATCACGAACAGCACTATGATCAGAACCGAACCCGATGGCTTCCGCATGCTTTTGCCTCTCCTAGCCAACCAGGCGCCCCTGGACTTTTGGCACGATGACGGCATCTTTCGTTTCATCTCCTACGCGGACGCTTATCCACACGGCCGGGACCTTTTGGCCCTGCCACTGGTTTAGCCACGGGCCGGTAGCGTCGTCGGCGGCCCTGTATTTGACGGACAGGACGTCGATGCGCTTTGCGATAGTCACCGGCGGGGTCTTGTCCCACAGTTCCGACAAGGGTTGGTCACCCTCGCGAAGCGGATGAATGCACTTCGTCCCGGCGAACGGCAGCCCCTGGAAGGTCAGAACTATTCCGTCGCCGTTTTCGTGCTTCGCCCAGCGGTAACGCATGCGCTGGACAACCACATGGGGCTGTCCCCCGGACCTTGCGACAACGGATGCCTTGCACGTGAACGACCCGCCGTCCTGGTGTCCCCTGAACGATCCCCGAATGGGCCCCGATCCGGACAGGATCACGGCATTGGCCACGGCATTGGTCAACTCGGATATCACAGCCGCAGCCGTAGCTATCTCGCCCATGCGCAGTGTACTGCTGGTTTCGACCCTGACGGACTGGTAGAAGGTCGAATACACACCCCCCAGGATGACGGATGCGACGACACAGGCCACAATGAGCTCCGCCACCGTAAAGCCCCGCCGTCGCCTATCACGGCAGGTCATCTGTGTTGAGTTCCTCGCCATTGCGTCCACCTATTGCTCGCGGCCCTGGGGAGGCAGAAAAATCTCCGCAAGCCTATACTGCTCCGTTCGTCCTGCCTCTTGCCAGCTGACCGACACACAGGCCGCCATCAGGCCTTCGGGCCTGTCGGCAAGTTGAACTTTCCACGTATAGATACCTTCTTCGCCGGTCCTGGGGCCAATCGCGGCCAGGCCGGCCGACACAGTCAACTGAAGCTGTCTTTGTGCGATCGACACGGCCCCATCGAGGCGCATTGCCCGCGATGCGGTCCGAGTGCTGATCGAAAAACCCCCCAACAAGCCCAGGATCCCTACGCCCAGTATCGTCGAGGCCACGAGTACCTCCAGCAACGTAAATGCCTTGTGATTGCCTCCGTTCATGTGACACTTCACTCGGTAATGAGAACCTGTCCCGTCCGGCCTATCACTTCTATCGAAGCAGACAAACCGGCCTCATTCTGCAACACGATGCGGCCGGCAAAGCCGCAATCGCCCGAACCGAATTCCAGCCAATCGGGTACCTCCTTGAACGTATCTGTGTTGTCGGATACGGATGCGATGCGAACGTCCGGCGGCATGGATCTTTCGGCGCCCGCCTGTCCCCTGACCGGTGCGAACTGACCTCCGAATCCACCCACCAGCGATTCGACCCTGTAGGCCCGCCCTTCTTGCAGGAACACCACTCGATGCTCATGCCCGACTAGCTTTGCCCGGCACGAGGCATAGCCGATAGCGGCCGCCAGGTCCCGGGCCGCCACTCGCAGCGCCCGCTTGCCCGACCTGCCGCAGACGGACACGGCAACGGAACTCGACAGCACGGCGATGATCACCAACACCAGGAGCATTTCCACGAGCGTAAACGCCCCGCCCCTGGATACAACGCGCCCGTGCCGCCTTCGCCTCTCGCTGCTTGTGGGCCTACTCATGGCAAGATATCATCCTCCGTGCCCAGTTGCCTGTCCGGGCCTGCACTGGCCAGGGCATAGCTGCCTCGGCCGCTCGGATCGAATGTATAGGAATAGGCCGTTCCCCACGGATCGGGCTTCAGGCCGCTCTTTAGGTACGGGCCCTGCCAACCGACAGCATTGGGGTTCTCTATCAAAACGGCCAGGCCCTCATCCGTCGTCGGATACCGTCCCGTATCCTGCTCGAACAGGTCCAGGGCCAGCGACAACTGACCGCAAATGTCGGCCTTGGCCCGCGTGATCCTGGCTTCATGGGTCCGGCCCGACAGGCGAGTGACCATCATGCCGGCCAGTATGCCGATGACCACTATGACCAGCAGCACCTCGACAAGCGTAAACCCCTTGCTTCGATGATGTATGTTTGTCACTGGCATACTCGTCGTCTCCTGTGTCATTCGACCATGGCGCTGGCCTCGAAGATCGGCAGCATAATCGCCGCCACGATCCCGCATATGACCGCACCCACCACTAAGATGAGCAGCGGCTCCAGCAGCTTGACCGCGCCCGTCACGGCCCGCTCGGCCTGATCCTCGTAGATCCCGGCCAGTTCGCCCAGCATCTGAGGCAGCTCGCCCGTATCCTCGCCCGTGCGGATCAGGTTGAGCATCATCGTTGGATATACATTTGTCTTTTCCGCGGCGGCGGCCAGGGCCGCCCCGGCTCGCACGTCCCTTACTATGGACGGGAAGCTGGCACGTATGGCCAGATTCCGCGCTGAGTCGCCCGTGATGCGAAGGGCATCGAGAATCCGCACGCCGTTGGCCAGCAAGGCCCCCAGAGTCTTGGATATCCTCGCCACCTCCAGCTTCAAGAAGACCTGGCCCATTATGGGCATACGCAGCAAAAGCCGATCCGCCTGTGTTCGGACCGCAGTTCTGCGCAGTACCATGACGAGTCCAACCAAGCCAAAAAACACTGCGATCAGTACGGCCCACCACCAGGAAGCCAAAAAGCCGCTGACGGCGATCAATATCCTGGTCGGCCAGGGGAGGGCCTGGCCGAACGACTCGAAAAGCTCCGTGAAGCGGGGGATAACAAAACTCATCAGTACGAATACGGCCGCCCCCCCCATCAGCAGTATGAATATCGGATAGATAAACGCGCCCAGCACCTGGCCGCGAACCTTGGCCGATCGGGCCAGATGATCGGCCAGGTTGTGCAGCACATCCACGAGATTGCCGCTCTCCTCTCCGGCTCGCACCAGACCCCTAAAGACAGGATCGAAGACACGAGGATGCTCATCCAACGCATCCGACAACGTACCGGCGTGGCGCGACAGCGTCTCCTGGATATCGCCGATGACGTTTATCAGATGACGGTTCTGTGATTGGCCCCGCAGCGTCGCCAGCGCCTGCGTGACGGGCATGCCGGCCTTCAGCAAAGATGCCAACTGGCGGGCGAATACGGCCAGGCTCGCAGTCCCCACCCGTTGCGATACCCTCCTGGTAAACCTTCGGATGTCCATGGCAGCCAGCTCGAGTGGCTCAACCGTCAAGGGATGACATCCGCGGCCCAACAGCTGCTGAACCGCCTCTCGACGGTCGGCGCAGCGCACCATGCCTGCCACCCGCTTGCCCGATCCCAACACGGCCGTATAGGAGAACTTGCCCATCAGGAGTCCTCCTGTGTGACTCGCAGGACCTCTTGAATCGTCGTCGTCCCGTCACCTACGGCCAGAAGGCCGCTGTCGCGAAGCGTTCTCATGCCCTGCTGGCAGGCCACTTCCTTGATCCGGTCCGGCGACTCGCTCTGCTGGATCAGACGTCTGATCTGCGGCGTGGCCACAAGCACCTCGCCCACAGCCATCCGCCCGCGATAGCCGGTGAAACGGCACTTCTGGCACCCCTTGCCCTGGTACAACTGGATCTTGCCCAAGTAGCCCGCATCCTGAAGTATCTTGCGTTCGAAGTCGCTCAAGGAACGGGTGTCAATCTGTTGCTTGCAATGCGAACAGACCCTTCGAACCAGCCTCTGGGCAAGGAAGCCGTGTACGGAACTGGCCACCAGGAAGGGCTCGACGCCGATGTCGATCAGTCTCGTGGCGGCACTTGCCGCGTCGTTCGTATGCAACGTCGCAAAGACGAGGTGGCCCGTCAATGATGAGCGGATGGCGATCTGGGCGGTCTGAAGATCCCGGATCTCGCCCACCAGTATGATATCAGGATCGTGACGCAGTATGCTCCTCAGCGCCCGGGCGAATGTGAATCCTATCTCGTCCCGCACCTGCATCTGGAGGATCCTGGCCATTCGGTATTCGACCGGATCCTCAATGGTGATTATCTTGGTCTGGGGCGTGATGATCTTATTGATGCAGCTGTAGAGGGTGGTAGTCTTGCCACAGCCGGTTGGACCGGTGACGAGCACAAGGCCGTGGGGCCGGCAGATCAGTTGACGGATCCTCTGCTCCTCTTGGTCCCGGAATCCAAGTGATGCCAGCTGAAGGCTCGTCATCTGCCGGCTCTGCAGGCGGATCACGACCGCCTCCCCGTTGATGCCGGGCAAGATGCTGATCCGCAGATCAAAGTCCTGCCCCGCCAGTGACACCTGGCAGCGGCCATCCTGGGGGAGGCGCTTCTCCGTGATGTCCAGGTGGCTCATGATCTTGATGCGTGAGACCAGCGCCAGCTTCAGCAGGTTGACGTTGCCCGGGATCGAGACGTCCTCAAGCATCCCGTCGATTCGATATCGGACCAGATACTCATCCTCATAAGGCTCGAAGTGGATGTCGGTCGCATTGGCCAGGATGGCCTCCGTGAGGATCTTGTTGACCAGATTGACCACCGTGGGCTCATTGGCCGCCTCTTCCTCCGACAGATCGGTGGTCCCGGCGGTGGTGATCGTCGGCTCCACATCCCCGCGATCCCCCAACAGCCGCTCCACCGTATCGGCTCCGATGCCGTAATTGGCCTTCAGCATCTTGCGGATGACGGATCGCGGTGCCAGAGCCTTCTCCAACGGCCTGCCCAGGACATGCACCAGATCGTCCCATCTTTGCCAGTCAAACGGGTCCCACACGGCCACGCGCAGCGTGCCGTTGGTCCGGCCCACAGGGATGACGTCGTTCTTCATCGCAAGACCCGCCGAGACCTCTGACAAGACTTCCGCCGGGATATTGCTCATCTCCTCAGACACGAATGGAATGCCCAGGTGCTTGGCCAGTCCCCTGGTAAGTTGAGTCTCATCCACGCCCCCCCGGTCAATAAGCACCTCGATCAACGACTGGTCGCGGCGCCTGGCAAAGGAGGCCAATTCGCGCACACGCGCCACGTCGAG
>SDBV01011980.1_pt1 | contig 11160 bp, 8 predicted proteins | sample 2277081 | NCBI WGS metagenome assembly SDBV01 (sample SAMN10402039, study PRJNA504765) | marine sediment metagenome | isolation source: marine sediment core GS10_PC15, 223 cmbsf | place: Arctic Ocean: Southern Knipovich Ridge | collected 2010
TTGAGATGACTGCTCCAACTTTAGCTAATTCTATTGACAAGTTAGTATATGATACCCCATTGACGCCGCTTGTTGATATGGGGCTGAACGGGACTATCGTCGATCTCATCGATGCAGCCCACCGCGTGGGTAGCAATAAGGGCCACTTCATCATTACTTGGATTGATAGCGCCTCCACCTTTCTCGTGACAGCGGTCATGGCCTCTTTCCGCCTGATTCATGATCTCGCTCTTACCATCTTTTACGGTCTGGCCTGGCCCTTTAGCGCCTCTGCTCGGAACAGCTGCAAAGTTCACCTAGTACGTGCGGGCATTGACCTAGCCGGAGCTCTCGGCAGCATCGCCAGCGTCTTCTATCCGCCTCTAATTAAGACCATTGTCTTCAAGATACTAGAAAGCCATGAGGGCGCTAAACTTGCAGACTTCCTTGAAAAAGGGTACGAGACGATGAACGGGGAGGAGGATCTGATCAATCTACGGGATAAATTCTTCGAAAAGGTCTAACAGCTCTTTTGCAATGCTAGCGATCGGCTGCCTCTCTTTATCCACCAAGACGTTGGCCTCGCGCATACGTGTGGTCGAGATTTTGCCTTCGATGTTCTCAAAAAGAGTGCGCAATTCTGGGTATTTCACTAGCGCAGAATGGCGAATTAAGGGAGCAGCCTCATAAGAGGGAAAAATGTCTAAATCATCTTCGATAATGGCAATATCAGGATGGGCAAGCTTCCCATCGGTGGAATCGCCCACAAAGAGGTCTATCTCTTTGCCGAGCAGGGTGAAGTAGAGCACTACCTGGTCCATGAGAGGGAAGGGACGCTTTAACTGAAAAACTTCTGCCAATTTGCGGGCCTCTAGGCGTGCGCTAAATTCGGGATCTGAGGCAAAGCGCAGCTTTTCAGGGTACGCCAAAAGCTCTGAGCTCTTAGAGACTCCCAACTCACTCCGCGCAATCAGAGCATACTGATTGCGAAAGCCCAAAAGTGGCATCCAATCAATAGCATACTCTTTGGCAAAGCGCTCTTTCAAATAGGGGTATAACTCCCCTGCATACTCCTTCTCTTTGAGGATGTCGACGAGGGCTCCCCCGGTATATTCCACATAGAGGTCGATATTTCCGCTTTTCAGTGCGTTGAAACAGATTGTAGTCCCATCGAGGTTGAAGCGGCGTATCACTGGTATTTCTGTCTTTTTTTCAATAAGTTGGGCGAACATCTCTGCAAGAATATGCTGCTCGGTGTTGGATTTGCAGCCAATGACAATCGCCTCTTTCTCTAGGTAGTGGTTTCTGATCGCACCAAAAAGAAGGATGCATAGGACCACGCTAAAAAGCGCGAGTAAAATTTTAAGCTTTTGTGTGAGCTGGTTCATATCCTAACCATTTTTCAAGGCGAGAAAAGCCCCATTCAAAAAGTAGCGCAAGGACCAGCGCCGGTAGTGTCCCAGCCATCACAAGTCCAGGGCGCATGCTACGTAGCCCTTGCATAATGAGATCACCGAGACCTCCAGATCCGACAAGACTTGTGAGGGTCGCCATCCCGATAGTCCATACAGCGGAGATGCGCATCCCTGCCAAGATGGTGGGGATAGCCGTCGGTACCTCGACCCAGAAGAGGACCTGGTTAGGAGTCATGCCCAGACCCGTTGCCACTTCTACCATCGGAGAGCTCACCTGTTTGATGCCTGTGTAGGTATTGGTCAGCATGGGTGAAATGGCGTAGAGCGAAAGGCCCAGGATCCCGGGGAGATAGCCCGTAGCAGGGATATTGAGGCTACTGGGCAACGAAGCTAATAAAACAACGATAGAGGCGATCATCGCAAGTCCCGGGAGTGTTTGGATGAGTCCTACACCGCGCACGATCCAAAGGGCCAGCCGCTGATAGGGACAGCGCGATAAATAGGCGCCGAGAGGCAGGGCTATCAGAAGGGCAATAAAAAGCGCACCGAGTGTGATGAAAAGGTGTTCTACTGTCTTTTGAAGAATGAGGGTCATACAAGCTCCTCCACGCGCATAAACTCCTCGATAAAGGGAGTGGCGGGGTTATTTAGTAGCTCATCGGGGGTAGCGAGCTGGATGAGTTTGCCCTCTTCCATCACGGCAATGCGATCCCCCAGCTTGGCTGCTTCTTGGACATCGTGAGTGACAAAGATGATGGTTTTATGGAGCTCCGAGGCGATAGTGAGAAATTCATTCTGCAGCTGCTGTCTTGTCAGAGGATCGAGAGCTCCAAAGGGTTCATCCATCAGAATGACGGGAGGGTCGGCAGCAAGGGCGCGAGCCACGCCAATGCGCTGACGCTGTCCTCCGCTAAGCTTTAGGGGGTGCCTTTTGCGATAATCCTCTGCGGGGAGGCCGATGATTCCGAGCAATTCTGTCACCCGCTCTTGAATGCGCGATTCGCTCCAACCTAAAAGCTTGGGGACAATTCCAATGTTTTCCTCCACAGTCATGTGAGGGAAAAGCCCAATCTGCTGCACGGCATAGCCTATTTGTCGGCGCAGTTGAATAGGATCTAAACTTTGTAAATCATTTCCATCTAGCCGAATGACCCCATCGTCGGGATCGATCAGACGGTTGATGAGCTTAAGCGCTGTGGTTTTACCACTACCGCTGCGACCAAGTAGGACGAGGGTCTCCCCCCTGAGAATCTCCAACGACAAATTATCGATGGCTGCGCGCCCATTATACCTTTTGGAAACGCGGTCAAACGTAATCATTGCCTCCGACTATAACTCATTCAATCAATCTTGTGAAGAATTCCCTATTTCGATAGGATCCGCATCACTATGCATCCATTTCCAAGTCCACTTACCATCAACCAATCACTCCCCCTAAAGCGTGAAGAGTGCGAGTTTATCGCCCGTTCGCGCGCGGCTGTTGAAAAAATTTTAACAGGAAAGGATCCCCGCAAACTGCTCATTGTTGGCCCTTGCTCCATCCACGACCTAGAGGCCTGTCTTGAGTATGCAGAAAAATTCAAATCTCTTGCCGAACTGACGCAGGATCGCTTCTTCTGCGTCATGCGCGCCTACGTCGAAAAGCCGCGCACAGGCAATGGCTGGAAAGGGTTCATCTCAGATCCCCATCTGAATGAAAGCTGTGATATGGAAAGCGGAGTTGCCCTCTCTCGCGAGTTCCTACTGAAGCTTGCTGAAATGGGCGTGCCAGCCGCCACAGAGTTTGTCACCCCCGCATTTGCCCCCTACATTGAAGATCTCATCACCTGGGGGTGCATTGGCGCTCGGACCTGCTGCTCTCAGATACACCGCCTCTTAGCGTCACACCTTCCCATGCCGATGGGAATCAAAAATTCCATCGATGGCAATGTGCATTGCGCGGCAAGTGGAATCGCCATCGCAAGAGCCCCTCACACTTTTTTGCACACCTCAGAAGAGGGCAAGATAGAGCTAATCAAGAGCCGCGGAAACCCCTACGCCCATCTCGTTCTGCGCGGCTCTGAAACGCACCCCAACTACAGCGAAGAGGCGATCAACCAGGCCCTATTATTGCTCCGCCAGATGGAGCTCCCTCCCAAACTCATCATCGACTGCTCACATGGGAATTCAGGGCGTCAATATTTCAAACAAAAGCAAGTCTTCGAAAGTCTGATGGAACGAGGAGTTGATGATCAGGTGGTGGGTCTGATGATTGAGAGTCACCTGGAAGCGGGGCGACAAAAAATACCAAACTCGCTGACTCAGCTTCAACGCGGCGTCTCCATCACAGATGGCTGTCTTGACTACCACTCCACCGAGGAGATGATTTTGTCGTCACTCATACCTTCACTATCAAGCTGAATGAGATTAACAAAGAGCTGGTGCACCTCCTCTTTGAAGACCTCACCATCTGCTGTCACTACTTCTGCTTTATAGCTTAAAATACCCTTTGAATCTTTGAACTGCTCCCCCAGCACCTCATGAGAAAAATAGCCAATGCGGTAGTTAATGGGGTGTTCAATCACCTCTTCTGTCAGATTGCGGTAGATAAGGGTCAGCCGCACTTTCGGATCGCAGCTGAGTAGTGCATGCGGCACCCACCACTCCACCACAACATTCACTCCTGTTGGAGGACAATCCCTTTCCGGATCTGGAGTGCCCACATGAACACTTGCTAAATTATTGCGGTCGACTTTGAAGGCATTCACTGAAATGGCACCATAGCTTTGGCAGCCGGCAATAAGCATCAGCAAGGCATATTTTGTGATCCAACGAAAAGAAAGCATGCCCTATGATCGGAGCAATGGAGTGTAAATATCAATGAAAAAAGCTGCTTGTTGCCTGATCTTTTCTAAGGGGCGCAAAGAGGTCCTGCTCATTAAACGGCGCGATCTTCCCGTTTGGGTCATCCCAGGCGGCGGTATTGACGAGGGAGAATCTCCAGAAGAGGCGGCCAGACGCGAAGTGCACGAGGAGAGCGGCTATTCTGTCTCCATCACCCGCCAGGTGGCTGAGTACTCCCCTGTCAACTTCCTGACGCAGACGACCTATCTTTTCGAAGGGATCATCCTAGGAGGAGCTGCCACCACCGGTAATGAAACGAAAGAGGTCGCCTTCTTTCCCCCAGATCGACTTCCCAAAGAGATGCCCCCCTCCCATCGCTTCTGGATTGCCGACGCGTTAAAAAATCTCCCTGAAATCATCCACGCACCTGTGCGCGGCGCCAGCTTCTTCGATACTTTGAAGGCCCTAATCACCCATCCGCTGATTATCATCCGCTTCTTCACTCTAAAAATTATTCGCCGCTCCGCCTAAATCTTTACATCCGCCCTTGTTCTCCTTTTTCACCACGGAGATCACAGAGGAGCTATCTCGGTCGACGTATGGAATGCGCGCAACTTGCTGCTCACACCTAAATTCCGCAGGAGGCATCCTGCGCGATTTATTTCTTTCAGTGGCTATGAGCCACTGAAAGAAATCTCTGTGATCTCACCGATCTCTGTGGTAAAAAATTTATAGCCTCAAATTACTCACCGACCATCTTAGAGGGGTCGACGATCTTGTCGAACTCCTCAGCGGTGAGGTGGCCGAGCTCAAGAGCTGCCTCTTTGAGGGTTTTGCCCTCTTCAAAGGCTTTTTTCACGATCTGCGCCGCCTTGTCATACCCGATGACCGGGTTGAGGATGGTGGCGAGCATGAGAGAATTATTGAGGTGCATCTGAATGCGCTCATGGTTGGGGGTGATCCCGACCAGACATTTTTCTGTGAAATTACGAGCCATATCGCCAAGAAGGCGTATCGATTGCAGCAGGTTGTGGATCATCATCGGCTTGAAAACATTGAGCTCAAACTGTCCGCCAGCCCCGCCGACGGTGATCGCTACGTCATTGCCGATCACTTGGGCGGCGACCATGGTCATCGCCTCACACTGCGTAGGGTTGACCTTACCAGGCATGATGGAGGAGCCAGGCTCATTGGCGGGAAGGAATAGCTCTCCAACACCGCAGCGGGGTCCTGAGCCGAGCAGACGAATATCATTCGCAATTTTCATATAGGAGCAGGCCAGCCGCTTGAGTGCTCCACTCATTTCCACAATGGCGTCATTGGACGCTAGCGCTTCAAACTTGTTAAGAGCGGTGATATAGGGCTCGCCGGTAAGCTCTGCGATCACCTCGGCCACACGCTCGGCATAGCCTTTGGGAGCATTGATGCCTGTGCCCACCGCCGTGCCGCCAAGGGCCAGAGCGTAGAGCGGCACGAGGGCCTTTTCTACCGCATCGATCCCATTTTCTATTTGCGCGGCATATCCCGAAAACTCTTGGCCTAGGGTCAGCGGCGTCGCATCCATCAGGTGGGTGCGGCCCGTTTTGACAATCTGCTTAAAAGAGTCTGCCTTATTTTCCAACTCCCGCTGGAAAAGGTTGAGCTCGGGAAGGAGCCTCTCTTTGACCGCTTTCACCGTAGCAATATGCATAGCCGTCGGGAAGGTGTCATTGGAGGATTGCGACTTGTTGACATCATCATTCGGATGGATGGGATCTTTGGAGCCGAGGGTTCCCCCCACTTTGCGTATGGCCCAGTTGCTGATCACCTCATTCACATTCATATTGGTCTGGGTGCCCGAGCCGGTCTGCCAGACGATGAGAGGAAAATGATCTGCCAGCTCTCCGGTCAAAATCGCATCACAAGCCTGCTCGATCAGCTCCTGCTTCTCCTCAGCTAATAGACCCAAGTCGGCATTGACCCTAGCCGCCGCCTTTTTAAGCAGAGCGAAGGCCTCAATCACCTCGAGGGGCATCCTCTCATCCCCGATCTTGAAGTTTTCGTGTGAGCGCTCTGTCTGAGCGCCATAGAGTCGGTCTTCAGGGACTTCAATCTCCCCCATAGAATCTTTTTCTTTTCTCATCTTCATAGTTATCTATTTAATTCACATGCGCTTAATTGACAATAAACAATATAATTGGTAAACTTTTTTATTAAAAGGGCTAATAATGTCAGTTAATCCCACCTTATTTCCACAACTCGTTTACCAGCAGGTGATTGCCCGCCCGATGGGTGGTATCCCACAGAGTGCGCAGGGAATATCCCCCCACACAACCATCGCTCCTGACTGGCTCGGTTGCTTGGCACCTCAAGAGATGGCCTGTTTTAAACTGCGTCTAACCCAACTCACTGCCATTTTTGACGGCAAAGAAGAGCAAGGCCTTTCACCAGAGCAGGTTAAGGTCCTTAGGCAGATCCATGCCTTTTGTGAGGGGATCCACGGACCACAAATCAATGGCTTCAGAGTTATTTTTCCCCTCCTACTCTTTGATCAGGCCTCATTTCACCGCGACATTGGGGTTAGGATCAAAGAGCGAACCATGAACTTATCTGATCTAGTTAATGAGATCAACGAAGAGCTACCGGTCATATTCTCAGGACTCCAAAAACTTCTACAAAACAAAAAAACCGTCTCGACCACTACGTTTAAGGACCCCCTTGCCAAGCTACGAGCCCTTTTCGCAGCCGTAACCCCCGATTTCCTCAGGGATCCCGCTCGTTTTAATCTGCAAAGACGCGCATTTGAGCTTTTCGAAAGGTGCCTAGCACAACCAGATGAGCTCTTCCCCCTCCTTCTGCGTCCTATGGATCAATTGGAAGAGCATTGTAGAGCAGGAGGCGTGCTTTTTGCTACTTCAATGACAGAATCCAAGCTTTCAGCCCTTCTAGGAGCAGCAAATCTCTTTGAATGCGCGCTGTTACACTATACCTCCTCGTCCGAGAAGGACTTTACCTCTCTAGAAAGAATTTCGAGAGCTAAAGCTCTTAAGCCCCATACCTTTTCCATCCAACCCTTCAAGAAGTCGATTACCGCTTTTACCCACACACTGCTTGAAAAGGTGCGAGCACTAAATCTACCAATAGTGACAAGACAGCTACTTGCCTTAGAAGCACGAGCGCAAAAAGGGGAGTTGCAAGCCATAGGAAAACTGCACCAGTCCCTAGCTACATTGCAGTCAGAGCTAGATGAATTGTCCAATTTCTACGATGCCTCAACCCTTCCTCATGATCATAGTGCGTTCAAACAAGAACTTCTACAGATCAAAACCTCGGCGGGGGAAAAGGGGAAACCGCTGATCGACCAAGCTCTACAAACTTTTGAGTTACTATCCGAGTCCTTTGACAGGCATACTCAAGATACTATTGCAGTACTCCGCTTGATGGGGGAAAGTTGCCTAGGCTCTGCACTCACCGACCACGCCTCCACCGCGACTGCTTTAGAACAGCTCCAAAAAAAACTTCTTCAAACAACGAGCTTATTCATTCGCCCCATCGATGCCCTTGTTCAAACCCACTTTTTAACTATACTCGCTCTTTCAGAAAACGCTGAGCTTAATGTTGAACATGCCATGGAACTCAACGAAGCTCTCGGCTCCCTCTCTGTATTGGGCCACGATGCGATTCTGGGGATGGAATACATTGCCTCATCTGGAGTGAATGCTTTCACAGATGTAGTCGCAACCAATATTGGTAGTCTCACCGAAGAAGTGACACGCGAATTAACAGCTCTTGGGATTGACCCAGGGATGATCGGGGAGATTGCTAGTCTGGGGGAAAAACAAGCTGCTCATGGTGTCCCCCATCTCTACCCCTTCCTTAACAGCCCTATAGGCAAAATGGATGGACTAGATGCGCCCGCCCTTGTCTTCTTGCGAAAAGGGATCGTTGCGGGTAAAACCTATCTAAGTCAGCTTCTTTTAGCGACCGATAATAACCCAACAACTCAGAGAGATCCGGCCCTTAAAAAAGTCGAGGATGACGTGAGGCAGTTTATCACCTGCTTGCTCGTTTTACTGGACGGCCCTTGCGAGACAGAGACTGAGGCAAAAGCACTTTGTCTAAACGTCTATCAGCACATCCAAAAGAACCATCCAAAGCCAACCACCCAATTTCTTGAGCAGCACCTTGACGGCCTGCCCGAATTCGTTGCGGGCCTTTTTTTCAGCCTCACCATGTTCACTGAGGTTTACTCACGCACCCTTTTAGAAATCGGACGCCAAGCCTATCTCACATCGGCAGACAAGGCCGCCCCAACACCAAAAGTTCGCCCCGCACGAAGACCCCAGCCACCACCGGCCGCCACAGACGCGCTAGGAAGTGCCATCCCCAAAGCTAATGCAGCTAAAATGGATGAGAATCGCATTCTCCATCCAGCCGAGGCTACCGCCATGGTAAAAGTAATGGTGCAGCAGCTCCCCAAACGGGTGGGTAGAGGTCAGAGCCAAGAAACTGTCTACCGCAACCGAAACATGGAGGAAAATGCTCTTCATCTCGAGACTCACCTCACAAATATGGCAGCTCTTTTACAAATGCACGCCCCTCATTCCCCTCAAGCCTTTTCAGACACCTTGGAGCGCGAGAGCGCCCTGGCACTCGAATCGGCCTTAAAGTACCTATTTGCTCGCTATGAAGTGCGAGACACAAAAGGTGATCTCTACGCCTTTTCAGAGGAGAAAATGCTCTTTCAACACCAGCTGGATGTGATGGCTAAAATGAAGCCAGACCTTGACCTCATGCCAGAGGAGATTGATTTTCTAGGTGGGCTTTCTGTGATGCTAAGCAACGGCTCAAGGCCCGATCAACATCGGGATGATCCCCGGATCGCTGCCCTTCTTCATGATCCCAGCCCATCTGCCGCAGCTCGTGATGCAATAGAGGCTCTAGCCCTTATTCAGAAATTGCTAGGTAAAGAGCCGCTTCCAAAGCTCCAAACAGTCGGAACTCCAAGCGAGGAGGATACACCGGCCCTTGAAGAAGTAACGAGATGCAGCACTGCACATGGAAAACTAGAAACATGGCATGATCAGGCACTCCGACGTGTGCAGTCTATGCCTCCAATCCACCATTCGACGCTGCGTGAACGGCTCATCGACCATATGGTCCAGGATCTTCCCTACCACCTTTCAATCATCGAGCCCCTCATGGGGAAACTTGCCAAGGGCTCCCTCCCGCCCTGCATGCTCAACGCTCTTTTGCACCACCAAGGGCTTCTCTTGGAAAAGAGCCTCAAGCTATCAAGCTTTTATCAGGCGATTCCTTCTGCGGGCAATCCAGGGATGCATGCCACCTTTGAAATTGCCGATGGCAGGCCCAGAATTTATGATCACGACCTCATAAAAAATCTCGATCTCCTTCCTGATGCAGAGCTTACGGAGCAGGAAATTTCTTACATACGGTCGCTTTCGAATCATGCGAGTTTTACGCGCTACCCAGCAAAGCAAAGCGGTCCCTTGCCAGACATTTTAGCAAGAGCGTCCCTGCTGGCTGAAATCGGTGAAGGGTTTTTCGATGAAAGACTCTCCTCGGGGGCGCAGAAGTTATTTGGACCTGGCGAGCATCACGAGTGGACATCAAAGGCCCAAAAAGCACTCCAAGCGCTCCAAACCGAAGAACTGCTTCCCACTGCCCAAGGGCTGCTTGCCGCAGCTGAAAAGCTCCTTGACCACGCGCTTGCCCTCCGCCAGTCCGGTTCTTTTAACTAATACCAATTGCAAAAAATAATAACACAAATTGTTCGGGTCTTTTCGCACATAAGAATCTATCCCACTAAATGCTTTTGAATAGATTTTTATCTCTGTTACCGGACAAAAGTAAGCGTTCAGGGGTATTGCTAAAATAAAATATTTTTCATATACTGTCGTCCCATGAAACCAACTGATGAGTTGCTTACGATCATTGAAGAGCAACGAAAAACTATTGTTCGTCTTGAGAAAAAAATTGAAGAACTTGAGGAACGAAATGCCAAACTCGAAGAGAGGCTCAATCTCAACTCAAAAAACAGCTCTAAGTCCCCAAGCTCGGATCAAAAACGGAATAAACGCCCCTCCAAGGGAGGGGCGAAGCCAGGTCACTCTGGCCACCATCGACGACTTTTGCCCGAGAACGAAGTTGATCGAAAAATCATTTCCCCTTGTCAAGCTTGCCAACGCTGTGGATCGACTGACCTAGAAACCCTCAAGCCCTGGATTTTTCAACAAATCGAGCTTCCAAAACTCAAGCCCATCGTCACGCAAATCGAATGTGTTAAAGTGCGCTGTAAAGCATGCAAGAAATACTCCACAGCGCCTATTCCAGAGGGGTATGAAGCTACTGGTTTCGGCCCTAGATTGTCAGCAACGATAGGGCTGTTAAGTTCGGCGTTCCGCTTAGGCAAGCGTCCTGTGCAATCACTGCTTCAGTCTGTATTTAACATCGACTTATCCTTAGGAGTAATCCCTAGAATTGAATCACGTCTGAGCGAAGCTCTTGAGCCGCAGGATCAAGAGCTTCAAAAAGCCATTCGCTCCAAAGACGCAGCTTACGTAGATGAAACGCCCTTCCGAGAAATGGGAAAAAGCTGCACCGTATGGACTGTGAATACACGCCGAGTAAGTGTACTAAGAATCCTCCCGAGCCGAGGAATAGACAGTTTAAACGCTATTCGCCCAAGAGGGCACCCGGGCATAACGATCACAGATCGTTATGCCGCATACAAATATCCGAAGCACCAGTATTGCTTAGCCCACATAAAACGAGATTTTGAGCGCTATGCAGAGAGGAATGGTCCTGATGGAGAACTGGGGAAACGGCTTCTTTTTGAGTTGAGAGAGATTTTTGTCCATGCGAGAGAGTGCAAGGCTGATGAGATAGACGTTGGGGAAATGCGCAGGCGTATTGGCTATCGAAAAAGAAGAATGCGTCGCAT
>SDBV01011981.1_pt1 | contig 11159 bp, 18 predicted proteins | sample 2277081 | NCBI WGS metagenome assembly SDBV01 (sample SAMN10402039, study PRJNA504765) | marine sediment metagenome | isolation source: marine sediment core GS10_PC15, 223 cmbsf | place: Arctic Ocean: Southern Knipovich Ridge | collected 2010
GTCCAATTTTAACCCAACAATAACCATTCGATTCTTCGTTTAATTCCGGAATGAATTCATCCTCAACAATAATCAAGACGCTATAGTAATTAAATTTACCATCTCCAGAATGATAAACATCAAGCGGAAATGTTTTGATTACTGGGGGAACGTCGCCAATTTCTTCAACTATTTCTCTGACTAATCCAGTTTTAATAGTTTCATCAGGACGAACCATTCCACCAATAAAAGCCCATTGCCCAGAGTTGGAAGTTTGTTCTGACCGTAGTTGGAGCATTACTCTTTCTGTTTTACGAGATATAAAGAGAGCTCCGGCCGCTCTGTATAGGTTAGACATTTTTAATAAGTAAGATACCCATATTAGTATCCTCTCCGTTATATAAAGGATGAATTCGTTTCCATTTACGATATATTTTTCTACCTTTTAGTGTTGTAGATTCAATTGTAACATTATCTGGTTTATATTTTTCTAATAAAATTTTAATAGCTCTTTTAAGAGCAGGGATTAAAATTTTCATGATACCTGAACGATTATTTTCACGGTATTGGTCTATCTTCTTTTTTGTCCCGGTGTTAGGTAATATACCCCAATAAATATTTGTATGTTGTAAAACCACTTGAAATTTCATATCATTTATATTAATAATTATTTGTTGTCCTTTATTAGGTGAAGACAATGTTACATTGGTTTTAGGATCAATTAATTCAAAAATTTTCATTTAACTTCTTAAATCTAGATTTTTTCAAGGTTTCTTGTATTTTATTTCTTGTTTCTCGTGAAACTATATGACCTTTAAGAGTTTTACTTATTTTTTGTTTAACTTTTTCTGATCGCGGACCTCTTGGCGATAACTTTAACCCTTTACTCCAGCTAGATTTTCCTTTTAGTTGTTCACCTCGTAAACGAACTCTTTCATCAGTTTCTTTTGTTAACCCTTTATTCCAAGGAATTCGACCTTTTCCAGCGTTACTTATTTTTCGTTTAGCTTCTTCAGTATGTTTATTACCTAAATTAATTTCCCTTAAATGTTGCTTTTGTTTTTCAGTAAGTTTTTTGCCTTTATGTGCTTTACTTGTTTGTTCTTTTCTTATTTTTGCACCTTCAATACCATATATTTCTTCGTATGTTTTTCCTTTTAAAGCTAAACTTGATGGTTTGTTATTGATTGCAATATTAGTTAAGATGCCATTTTTATCAAAACCAATTCTGCCATATTTCTTAATAAGACCTTCTTCTACATCATATGCATCATCTTCATTATCATAATAGCTACGAACTTCTATTATTGGTTTCAACTTTTGCTCTTTTAAAGATTTGATCTTATTATATTTTCTGATGTTTTTATAATTTTCTTTTGTTTCATAAAGGTGATCTTTGTATCGATCACCTTTTCCTTTGCCAACATAAAATGGTTCATTTGTTATTGGATCTTTGTATATGTAAACGTAATATGTCATTAGATTTGTATGCGCCAAAATCCTGGTGACCAAACGCCATCGGGCACTTGTATCCATCCTCGGTCAAGAGTGAATTCAAGTTTCTTTCCTGTGAAATTATTCGTAGTATGTTGGGTGCCGCTTTCAATACTTGCATCAAATGATACAGACCAAATAACTCCATTATATTCAATGACGTCGTCGGCTCGCGCAATTAAATTGCCCCAAGCTTTTGTTGGACTATTAAATCCTCCAACCTCAGCTTCGTTTGCAATGATCTTTTCCTCATTGCTTAGTTCAATATCATTTGCAATAATGTATCGTTGTCCAGCTATTGCGATTGGCAAATCCGCACCAGGCTCATTTCGTTGTGGATCAATAATTGCGTCGACAGAGGTAACAGTATCCACGGGTAAAGTTTCCAAATCAAGTGCCCATGTTAATTGATTTACATTAATTGGATCCACAGTGATTCTTCCTATAAAATCAAATGATATATCTTCAATATCAGAAGAAGGTCTCAAAAGAATTCTCGAAAGTCCATCTTGTACTTGCCCAAATTTATCAAGCAAGTCTAACCAATTCCAAAGATCGCCGTTAGGATCATCTTCACCTTGGTCGGGACCTAATAATGTCAATGTACTTCCTTCAACACGAATAAAATGATTGCCTGGAGTTGTAATTTGTCGATCTAATAATTCAAATTGATCATCAGAGAAAAATATGTCTAGACTAGTTCTACCTTCTGAATCAACTCCAAGGATATTTGCAAATGCTCCTTCAGTGTTAAATGGATCTGTCGCTGTTACATTTATTGCGGATATGTCTTGTATTATAGTATGAATAAGTTTTTGCCTGTTAACTTTAGCTGGAGGGCTTAGCCAAATTGGTAGTTTAAATTGTAATGAAGTGATGTTTAATTGCTCATCAATTCCTTCGGGCACACCTCCTTGAGAACTCCATCCAACACTTTCAATTTCTAATGTGGTTAGCATAGTCCAATCAACTGGATTAGTTGATGTTTGTAAATTAATATCAGGATTGAATAATATTGTAATCTGTTCAAACAATTGTAATAGATGATCTGTCTTTGTGGACCATATATCAACTGTGATTCTTAGATCAAGTGGTACAGGCATGAATCGTTTAACAGTGAATTTTTTACCAGCTTCTGCAGTATATTCATTTGTATCTTGATCAAAATTTCTTTCAGACACTTGTACAGTTCCTACAAAGTTTGGATTTTGCCTACGTTCATTTCCAATTGCAATGTCAGTAATGTAAAATGAAATGAATGGAACAGGAGTAAGAGTATTCTCAGAATTGTTTCTCTTTAGGTGTTGTGCCATTCTATCGCTATCACCATATACGGCAGGAACACGTAGAAACCTTTGGGCACCGTTACGATCAATGCCAACTAAAATTTGAAAGTTACCAAAGATTCTTTCTAGCTGTAAAAGATATCTCCGTATTTGTGCGTCATAATAATATGCTAATGCCATTAGAAATCACTTCTTGGTTTGATAGCTTTTGATATTGGTTGCTTCTCTGGAATAATATTACTTTCTTCTGTAAACGTTGTTTCATTATTTATGTGTGTTTCTAATATACGGTTAGCTTTATTGTAGGTTTTTCTGTAGTCGATTTCTATAAATGTCCACCTAAGGTTCACAAATTGGAACAGTTGAGATGGTTCATAATCCGTCCTCAAAAAGAAATCCAATTCAACTGGAGCCGTTGGAAATGTTGTGCCAGCGTCGGCACGTTTAGCATTATTTGGAGGCGTTCCATCTCCAGCAAAGATCCATGGGAATTGAGTTCCAAATTCGTCTCCAGGAATAACATAGAAGTGTCTGGTTTCTACATTTCTTTCTGGGACTGCCACTTCAGCTGCCTCAACAACTGCATCTTGTAATTGAAGATCCCTGTCATGTGTGGTAAGCAGATCAACAAGATCATTGACTTCTTCAAACGCACTTTCACTGTCTCTGGTAATATCAAAATACTCTGGTGCATCTGGTAGTGGCTTAGCTTTTACTCTCCATAAATGTGGATACCACAATGGTGAATATCCCTCTGTTGGATAACTTGCATCCTGAACAACCATCCAAAGGTTGATAGCTTTCGCATCCTTATCCAACAATGCATCATCTCTAACATGAGGAAGTTCTAAAACATCACCAGCCATAAGCTTACGGCCAATTTGATCAATCATTTCGTTAAGTGGAAAAGTGATATATTTTGTACCATCGGCCACAGCTAGATTGAATTGCAACAGTTCGAAATCTTTATCTGCCTCATTAAAATGTCCTCGCATAACAAAAGTATTTTTGTCGTATAGTCTGTTTCTATTTTCAACAAAAAGCATATCTTGTATAGTCAAAATATTCCATGAATTGCTTTGAGCCTTACTTGGCTGTGAAAGATCTTCCTGATCCCCTTGGTCTATCACTTCAAGATATTTATGTACAAAGACATCTACGCCGCCAACTTGGAATTGTTCACCAACAATACGGTCAGTAAATCTATAATCATCGCCTTTAACAGGCCTCCATAATGATAATCTAGGCAAATAACTTCTCCAATTATATTGTATTTACCGAGTAATTATGTTATCATACTTAATGAAATATATATTTTTACTATTGTTCTTGGGAGGTTGTGGATATACTCCAGGCCTTCAAACTGATGGCGAAACTTTTTATTTAATAGAAGATGATCCAAACATTGTTTGGCATTGCTGGATTGATAGAGATAGGGATCACCCAAGACGATTTTGCGAAAAAGAAGAAGGATTTAAATGAAGAACTTTGATCATATAATGGTTGATTTGGAAACCTTTGATAACATTCCAACAGCAGCTATTTCAAGTATCGGGGCATTAGCTTTTGATCCATATGCTGATTGGATTAATGGAGATGTACCAGATAACGTACCAGTATTTTATAAGAACGTAGATATTAACAGTTGCATGAAGGCTAACATGTCTGTGGATGGAGAAACTATCCAATGGTGGATGGAACAAAGTGATGCGGCTCGTAAAGCTTTATACGATCCTGCGCCTGAAAAATTACCAAGTGTTATGTGGGCATTTTCAAAATGGGTTTGGGACCAGAGAGAGAAAAAAGGGAAAGATCCAAAAACCAATAGGACAACTTATAAGCCATATTATATTTGGTCACATGGAGCAACTTTTGATCTTCCAATTCTATCCTATGCGTACAGGCAAGTTAATAAAATTCAACCTTGGCAATTTCAAAATGCTAGAGACACCAGAACTCTTTTTCATGTTGCGTTTAATGCTAAAAGAGGATCGTACACAGATGATGGCACCAAACATAATGCATTAGATGATGCATTTACTCAAGTTATGTGGGTGCAGGAAGCTTATCAAAAATTAGGATTAAAAAGAGAAGAGAAAATGAAAGATAAGGCAGCATGAGTTGTGAATTTTGTGACCGAGAAGAACTGGGAAGGCTTATTGGTATTTCAGGTCATATGTGGTGGTCATGGTTGTGACCATCGAAGAATATATGGATTGATAGACGAAGATTGCAGACAGGTAATTTCAAATGTTTCAGGCTTCAGAGGTATTACTGAAACATCTACTGTTTGGTGAAGGAGAAAATATGAGAATTTTATTGGTAGCGTTTATCATTTGAACCAAGCCCGAAGGAAATACCAAGGCCAAAGGAATGAACTTGGTCCGCCGACATCGCCGCCCATCCCTTTTATGAACCAAGCTACCAGGACGCCCAGAACGTAGACTCCTCCAGCAAAACCAATCATATATTCCATATTCTATACCACCGTTAGTGGGGCTAAAATATTATCACGAGCATTATTGCCAGTAACGTCACCAAAAACTTTCGTTATACTTTTCACACGACGAACAAATTCTTCTACGTCATCACGATGTATCTTCATCGCATGATAATTGTTGATGTGCCCGCCACTGTCAAAACCAATAAAGCGTAAGCCTTTGCCAAGATTAGGCCAGCCGTCAATGTAGCCGTCGATATAACGAGAGCCGTATTGGCATTGTAGGCCCAATTGTTGACGAGAAACGTCACCAAAGTCGACGTAATTAGCTAGATCCAATCTCAATCTCCTTGATTTAGTGGCCAAGTAAAGTAATGCCTTCATATGCTGGAAATTGCGTTGCATTTTGTTCTGAATAGTGAACGGTTACAGTTTGACCATCATCATTAGGAGGCAATCCACTATCGATTTCCAAGCGAGCTATTGGATAATTTTGTAGATCGTTATCTGTCATGTAAGTTGCAACACGAGTCGCTATCTCATCTAGAGAATTTACAGACAAATATAATGTGAATTTTTTCATCTCAATCCCCTTGGAAGTCTGCAATTCATGTAATTTTCAACGCCCTTAAACGTAGAACGCAATGTGTTTGATGAGCGATGCCAGCCACTGGGACCAATAAAAGCCCATCTCTTATCACGGCCTTTGATAATGTAACCAACATGCTTACCACTTGCCAGAACTCGATAGCGCCCGGCAGTAACTCGTTCCTTTGTGATTTTACGCTGTGGTACGGTCATTCGATATCCCCAAGGATAAATGAATCATTTTCCTTAGCAAATGCTCTAATCGCTTCTTCACTTACGTTAGAGAAGAAAGAATTAGCCCAATGTTCGATATTTCCTTCGAACCAAACACCATCGTCATCGGTGCCACTGTGGCCATTTTCTACCATTTTAAAGATTTTCATTGGAGCCTCTTTTTTGGGAGCTTGCCCATATTTAGATGATCCAAACCAGTGTGCCGTTATTCTCGAACTTTGGCTCTGTGTCCAAATCCGTGCAAGCCTCTATACCAAGCGTCGTCGCCTCGCTTGGCGGGATATCAAACTCCATCAAATAGTCCAGGAGTGTGTCCGGCGCCTCGTTTTTTGCATCGTTAATCTGAACTGCCTTGACCTTTTCGTTGTTGCAATAGAGTGTCATGATCTCGCCATGCTCGCCCCATGCATTTTCAATTTTGATGTTCATCTGTCCGGCCCTTCCCACATCTGATACTGTTCATCCCATTCGCCTGACTCCAGGTTCAATGGAAAGCTGTTGGGGTCCTTCTCATGCTGCAAAAACCACCAATGTAGAAACTGGGCAACACGAGTTTGTTCTGCAGCATACCAATCGTGTATCGGACTTAATGTGGTATCTTTGATGTACATGCCCTAGTCCCTTCCTTATTGTCCGTATATTATAGCATCAATCTATCAAATGTCAAGCTTTTAAACCGATGAATTTGAGGTATTAACCCCTTGAAATCATTGAGGTTTTTAATTGAACTTGACAATTCAGACAAATTAACTTAAAATGTTAACTATGATGAATATCAGGGACTCTATCTCATATGTTAAGGATGCATATAAGACCCCCGAATTTTGGACCTTGGTCATTCTGCCATTTTCCTCCATTTTGGCTGGTTTATTTTGGCTATCCTGTAGATACTGGTTGCGTCATAAGGCAAAAGAACGTATAATGCGTAGGTTGAATGGAGTTAACGAAAATGGCAAAAGCACGGGCGTCACTTCTTCGGCCCAAGGGCAAGAAGATGAAATTGCGGATGACGTCGGCCATGAAGGACGTTAATCTTTTACGTCAATATGGCCCACCTCCCGCTTTTAAGCTTAACGACGCAGACGATCCAGCTTACAATACAGATTACTCCGCTGCACTGAATTGGTGCAATGCTGCGTTGGACCATAAAGCTTCCCGGGCAGAGTTAATCCTCTGGCTGGAGCAAAATACCGATTATAGCAAGGACGATCGTCAAGCGATTAATGGTTTGGTCGATTGGCAGCTCTCAACTGAGGGCAAGGTCGCATATCTTGCGAATAACGGCTGGCCACTTAAGGATGATTCTTTCACATTCCTTAACGATGGAATTGAGAAGCGTTTGGACGAGGCTAGGAAACTCGTTGTCTTAAAGGCAGAGCTGAAGGATACAGCCATTCCTACAGTGTCTGTCGCACTCCAAAATTCACTAGACTCGTTGAATTTGAAGTCAATGATTGAGGATATGATCTTCCCTGGCCTAAGCGACACGGCTTATGATCAGGATAAGATGATCAGGCTGATTAAGGGCGTCAAAGCTGTAGTAACTGATGTGGCAGTGGTATACTTGCAGGTTATCCTCGACGAGGTCAACCTCATTGGCGAGGATGACCAAGTAACTGAAGGGTATGCACACCTCAACAAAAAGCAAATCAAGCAGATCAAAGAGGATTTTGATTCAGCCATCACGCAGTTGAAGAATAACAGGCTGAATGCAAAGGCAATAAATAAGAGCAGGAAGAAGAAGCCCCGTAGTGCAACGGCGCAGACGCTGAAGTTTAAGTTCAAAGAGAAGGACGATGCTTTGGGAATTGTGTCTGCTAAGCCTGCAGAGCTAATTGGTGCGAAGAAGGTCACAATTTTCAACACAAAGACACGGAAGATTGGGATCTACCATGCACTTGATGAAGAGCTTGGTTTTACAGCCAAGGGAACTACGTTGCAAGGCTTTGATACGGATCTCAGCCAGCAGAAAACGTTAAGGAAGACCAAAACAATATCCATTGTAGACCATCTGACCACGTTCCGCAAAGCGACAGTCCGCAAAGTGGACAGGGTGTTTGAAGGGCTGAATACTACCGGAACAAAGTTAACTGGTCGGTTCAATGAGGATACGATCCTTTTAAAGGTATATAAATGAAGATATTAGATAAGGTTGATCCCAAATTAGTAGAAGCATTTTCTGAAGCACTCAAAGGAGTTGGTTTAGTTGTAGCCGTTATAGTAGTACTTGGTGCTTGGATAATAATCATTGGAGTATCATTTAACCTTTCCATAGTTTTTGGAATTATTTCTCTAATTGCAGCTATGATATTTGGTGCTACTGTTATTAACTATTTCGATTAGGAATTGCAAAGAATTAGCTGAAAGGAATTCGTCATGATCATCGATAACGTTCGAGTAATTCAAAGGTCCCGTCTCCCTTGGGCGTCACCCGGTGGCTTCTTGCATACGGGTGAATCATATTACTACATGCTCGAGAAGACCGAACCAGACGATTGTTTAGTTTTCGATGTGACGGTATTTAAAGGCGATAAGAAGCCCTTAGCATCAGAGCAATTTGTACATGAGTTCATGGCAAAGAATTGTCCAGACGTTGGGTATCATCTTGAACGGCACATTCAAGCGTTTGATGCTATGCTTGAAGCGTTACATGGAGAAGGTGAGCATACGGGCAAGGCTTTCGTATATTATTATTGTTATTCAGGAGACAAAGAAGCTATCGCTAAGTTGTATCGATTCGTCCGTAGCAAGCCTTTCATGGCAAAGGTTGAAAAATATTTAGCAGAGATTGAGGAGTGATGTTGAAAAGGAGGTAAATGGCTGATTCAAATTTTAAAAAAATAGTGTGGCTTGCTAGTTTTCCAAAAAGTGGTAACACATGGGTTAGAGCTTTTATATCAGCTTATTTTATGAAGGAAAAAGAGTTAGATTTAGAAAAAATCTTACCTTTTGGTGATAGCTCTGAAGTAATATGGAAAAGACATTGTCCAATTCCAATAGATCAATTTACTGTTGAAGATTTTGCAGTAGTCAAACCTATTATTATAATGAAAATGCTTGAAGAAGAAGGCAATAAAAATAAGCTTTTAGTTAAGACTCATGATGCAAATATAAATATTTTGAATCATTATTTAATTCCTGCATTGTTTACCTTAGGAGCAATTTATATCATTCGTGATCCACGAGATATAGTGACTTCTTTTGCCCATCATTGTAATACTTGTGTATCTGAAGCGGCTGAAAAATTAATAAATAAGAAATCTGCTTTATCAGTCAATAAAGAGGAACATGAATTACATCAAATTATTTCATCGTGGAGTATTCATGTCAATTCATGGACAACGGCCCCTCTTTTCAATATTCAAATAACACGATATGAAGATATGTGTTCTCATCCTGATATTCATTTCAAATGCATTTTAAATTATTTAGGAATAGAGTATGATGAAAAATCTTTCAAAAAAGCATTAGAACAAACTGAATTTAGCAAAATGCAAATGAAAGAAAAGAAGCATGGATTTAGAGAAAAAAGAAATGAAACTAATTTCTTCCGAAAAGGAAAAGCTGGAAGTTGGCGAACAGAACTTCCAAAGCATTTAGTTTATAAAATAGAAGAACAAAGTCATACTATAATGGAAAAATATGGATATAAACTGTCTAGACCTTTCGGTAAATACCCATATGAGAAGGCTAAAGAAACTTTTAGAGGACATGAACATAGAAAATTTACCACTTAACGTAATAAACCTTTTTGGCGGACCTGGAAGCGGCAAATCAACAACCGCAGCAGGATTATTTCACTTAATGAAACTCAATGAAATGAATGTTGAGTTAGTAACTGAATACGCAAAAGATTTAACTTGGGAAGAACGATTTGGTACATTAGCCAACGATCAACTTTATGTTTTTGCTAAACAACAAAAACGTTTGCAGGTTTTAAAAAATAAAGTCAATTATGTTGTTACAGATTCACCATTAATTTTAGGTCTAATATATCGACAATGGAATTATCTTCCACAAAATTTTGAACCATTGGTATTTGAAGTTTGGGATGGATTTATAAATAAGAATTACTTCATTAAAAGAACTAAGAAGTATGCATCAATTGGGAGATCTCAGTCTGAAGATGAAGCAAAGGGAGTTGACGAACAAGTAAAACACTTTCTTATAACTAAATCAATTGCACATGAAGTTCTTGATGGTGACGAAACTACCCCACAAAGAATTTATGAAGACATATTAGTTGACATAATCAAAACATAATGCCTACAATATATTGGATTTTCATTATGATATGGCTATATGTTTGTGTTTGGCACTTTCGTTACGATATTTTTCAAAGGATTAAAAAAGGATGTATGGGATCTAGGTGGATACGAAAATGGGATTAAAAAGAATTAGACATAGACCAAAGGACGACTGCGAAGTATGTCTTGGTGAAAAGGGTGGCATTCCTGGAAATGAGAATATTCATAATGTGTCGGTCAATGGGACCGCTATAAAATATACGATAAAGGTGTGTGACTACTGCCATTCAGAATGGTTTTCCTGATAAATATTATGTCAGGAGATATTTATGAGCGCAGGAACTTCAACTAGAACTGAGTTAATTAATGAGATCCGTCTTAGTATGGGCGGAGGTATGGTTGATCTTGAATTAGATCCAGAACATTATGAATTAGCATTGACTAAAGCAATCGAAACTTATCGCCAATTGTCAGAAAATGCTTATGAAGAAACAGTTGCATTTATGGATTTAATTGATAATCAAAATACATATTTTCTACCAGAAGAAATTGTAGAAGTTAGGCAAATCTTTAGACGTTCAGTTGGATCTCCTGGCCGAGGTGGAGTAGAAATTGATCCATTTGAATTGGCCTATACCAACGTATATATTCTACAAGCAGGTAGGCAAAGCGGTCTTGCTATATATGATTTTTTTACTCAGTGGCAAGAACAAGCTGGTAAAATGTTTGGGTTCTTTTTGAATTTTACATGGGAGCCAGATTTACATAAGATTGAAATTATAAGACGTCCATTGGGTGAAGAGCGAATTATGCTTTGGGTAATGATAGAAAAACCAGACGATCTTATTTTTCGAGGTCGTTATAGTAAACCTTGGCTTAGAGATTGGGGTA
>SDBV01011982.1_pt1 | contig 11157 bp, 15 predicted proteins | sample 2277081 | NCBI WGS metagenome assembly SDBV01 (sample SAMN10402039, study PRJNA504765) | marine sediment metagenome | isolation source: marine sediment core GS10_PC15, 223 cmbsf | place: Arctic Ocean: Southern Knipovich Ridge | collected 2010
GTGGGAACTCCACACCCCTGACAATATCATCGTCCACTTTAAGAGCTTTGTCGCGGAGAACGCGGCGGGGACGTTCAGCTTCTACGCCAACAGGTTTATGCTTATGAGGGCTTTCAAATGATCTCAAGGCAAACGCTGGAACAGCTTTACTACCAATACGAAAAACAACGGCGCAAGTGGGTGGACGCCTCGAACACATGGATCGGCGCGTACCGTCTAGCGGGCGGTCAGCTTGAGGAGGCTCGGGAAAACGGGCACAAACCCGAAGAAATCGAGAAATACGAAGCCGCTCTTTTGGAGCTAGGCGAGAAGGTGCGGCGCGCGCGAGAAACATCGGCTATGGCGTCGGGCATGATGATCGCTACGAAACACGCGATCCAGGTCGCCGACAACGAAGAGCCGGACACCGAAATTTACTCCACCCTGTTTGAAGATATACCCCTGGAAGACTTGAGACCGTAGGAGGAGATAAGACCATGAATTACGCAGATATGAAGTACAAGGATTTGAGCGCGTTGGCAAAAGAGCTAGGAGTGCATCCGGGCGGGAGGCCGCCTGCGAAGACGTTGGTAGCGGCTCTGCAACCTGGGGGGGCACCGACCGCCAAAACCCCGGAGGAACAATGGGAGCCAACCTCTCAAGAGCTATATCAGTTTGACCGGGTTTACATTGTCCAAAAGCCATTCTCGGGATACGAGCCGGGGGAAAGGGTACAGAATTTCGCGCGGGCGACGGGCTTGATGTTGGTCAAGGAAGGTTCAATCAAACTTGACGAAAGCTCTCCGCGCCGATCCAACCCGAACGCCATCGCCAGGAAACCAGCCCAGGCGTAAATGTCGAACCTATACATCACGCCTGGGGAGATCAAAGATGTCGCGCCGGATTTCATTCGGACCTCGCAGACCAAGTATGACGATGCTTTGCTCAGGACCGCGAGGGCAATCAGTCGGGCGATTGACGACCATACTAGGAAGCGGTTTTATCCCATCACCGAAGCCAGATACTTTACAGCCATCCGGGGTGACGAGCTCTGGATTGACGATCTGGTTTCCGTTATCACGGTCAAGACTGACGAGGATGCAGACAGGGTTTATGAAACAACCTGGGCGGCTACCGATTACGACCTTAGACCCTTCAACGCGGTGGGCTCTCACAACCGGCTCACCATCACCCCGAATGGCAATAACGCCTTTCCTGAAAGGGTCGCCAGGGGCATTGAGATCGACGGTGTATGGGCTAAGGTTGAGGATCGGGTTGCTGCTTATGAGGACAGCGGGCAACAGGTCCAGGATAACCCGATGGCGAGCGGGGCCACGGTCTTGACGGTCGAGAACGTAGACGACGATGACCTCTTTGGGATCAGTCCGGCGTTTGTGCCGGGGTTGCTCTTAAGAGTGGAGACCGAGTTTTTCGAGGTCACCGCGGCTAACAAAGCCGACGAAGCGCTGACGGTAATTGGGGCGCGCAACGGCTCCACCGCCGCCTCACATGCTCAAAATTCAACGATTGAAATATGGCGGCCACCGGCCGCGGTTCGGCTGGCGGCGTCCATCATGGCAGTACGGGCGATGCAGAGAGCCCAACAGGGTTATGCAGACGCGCAGGCCAACCCCGAACTCGGGCAATTACAGTTCGTGCGTCGGATGGACCCCGCGGCCAAGAAGTATCTCGAGCCCTATATGGAATTGGCCGGAGTAATGCCGAGTCCTACGCCGGGTTTTATCAATGCTTGAGATCGAAACCAGGGGCTTCGATGAGCAACTGGCAAAGCTGGCCAGGGCCGACAAGATTTTGAAAAAGCACTTCAAGCAAGCGATGGGAAAGAGCATCGTCGTCCTGACTTCCTCCTGGCGGAGAGATGCGCCGGTATTGACCGGGCGCTATTTCAAGTCGCTCGAGGGGCGCATAGTGGAAGGGCTGAGCGGGGGAGAGGTTCAGGGCATTATCGAAACGAATGTTGTTGCCTCCAAAACGGGCTTTCCATATCCGAAGGCTCTCGAGGAGTCGGCCAGATATCACTACCGATCCGGACCGCGGGCAGGGCAAAGAACGAAAGGGCATGTGAAGCGAGTAGTCAAAAACAACACTAGGAAAGTGATTGGGTTTTTCATTCGTGCGTGCAAGAAGATTGTCAAAGACCTTGAGGTTTGATGGCGCTTATAAACTGGATGCCGATACTGGCGCAAAAGATCAGCCAGATACCGGGGCTGGATGGCGGGGTGCGCTACACGCCCAGGCAAGACCCGAACGAACCGGGGTTGCCGAAAGGATTAGGGGAGTTTCCGATTGCGCTTATCATCCCCGGCGTCGGGATGGAGTTGGCTTATGCTAGTAGTGCTATTATTGCGGAGCATACCGCGGTCACGATTACGCTCTACACCGCCCAGGGGTTTTTGCCCGAGGCCGCGGATATAGCGGTCCCTTTCATTGAAAGGATCAAGAACAAGCTCGCTATTAATTACTCGTTGGACGGGACGGTATCTCATATCGAACCCTTAGCTCCGTGGTGGGAAGGACCGGCAGGACTCGAATATGCGGGGCAAGTTTACACAGGTATCAACTTCTTTTATCAGGTGAAAGAGAAAGTCAGTATCGCGATTTCAGGGTAGGAGGGAAACAATGAAATATCAATATGTCGGGAGTGGTCAGGGAGTACCGGGCCTGCCGAACGTGGTCACGGAAAAGCAAGCGGAAGAACTGGGCTTGGCGAAGGTTTTGCAAGAGTGTATAAAGGCGAAGCTGTATAAGGAAGTCAAGCCTAAGCCGAAGGGAGTAAAGAGCGATGGGTGAAAGAGCTTTAAGCAAAATACAAGCGGGGCTGGAAACCGTCAACGGAACAGCGGTCGCGGCTGATACGCTCCTGGCCGGGGCCGAGATACCAGCGGTCTTGCCGGACCGAACCACGTCATTTCCAGAGGACAACTTAGGGGTGCGAGGGCGGTCGTCGCGGGTGCGAACGGATCAGTTCTTAGTCAAGAACACGATCCGCGTTCCGCAGACGTACTTCCAGCTATTGCCGCTCATGTTTAGCATGGGCTTGCAGGGCAACATCACGCCGGTCGAACAGAACACGCCACAGGCCGATTGGCTATGGACCTTCCTTCCGAGCATGACTGCCACGAACGATGTAGATAGCATCACGCTCGAAAGCGGGGATAACGTTGACGGATACGATGCCGAGTTTGTGATGTTTGAGCGGATACGTTTGGCCGGGACGATCGCCCAGGCGGGCGAGGAAGCACCAGTCGAGTTTGAGGGCGATTACTTTGGACGCCAGCACACGAAAGCCGCTCAGACCGGCGCGCTGTCTGTTCCGACCATGCAGGACGCGAACGCAAAACTGAGCCGGTTCTACGTTGACACCACCTGGGCCGGGCGCGGCACTACCGAGGTTACGGATATTCTCCGCGGTTGGGATTTGGAAATCCTGACCGGGGTGCATCCCAAGTTCCTGGGATCCGCCAACCAGTTCTTTGACACCCACGGCGAGAGCTTCATTGATGTTATGCTGACCCTGATCCTTGAAGGTGGCTCAAAGGCCGATACGGAGTTCGACACTTGGAAGGCCCTCACCAAACAGGCTGTAACCGTTAAGCTCGATAGCGGGGTCTTGGTTGGGGCTTCGGGTGACAATCACAACTTCGAGTTTTCTGTATGGGGAGCCTACGAAACCGTGACACCGTTGGACGCGGAAGACCGCGGAAACAACCTATACGCGGCGGTCTTTCATGGCCTATACGATCCGACTGGGGCGCAGATTGTGGAGTTTCTGGTTACGACCGATATAGCATCAATCTAGGAGGGACAGATGGATTTCAAGATCGGAAAGATTTTGCGGTCGCTGGACTTTGGCGAATACGCGGAGGAGCTTGAAGGTAAAGAGTTCCAGATTTGGGTCAACCCTCCGCGGGAACTTATATCAACCTTCGTTGAAATCCAGGACGAGATCGCCTTGCTAAAGGAACGTCTGGACGAGATCGTAGAGCGATCCAAGAAGGACGGAATTGGCGCAGACTTGACGGGTGACGTAGCCGCGCTTGACGAGAAAATACTGGCGGCCAACGAGCGCCTTTATACATGGTTCGCCGAAGTTTGGGGCCAGGGCGAGAACGAGGAAACGGCGGAGTCGGTAAAAGGGTTCGCCGTTTTGCACAGCGATACTGACCCGGCTTTCTGGCAGTTTGTTACCGGCCGATCTCTTGAGATGATACGGGACCATCGAGAGGGAAACCGAAAAAACTAACCGGCGCTCTCCTGGGCGTGGCAAAGGGGAGCGCGATAAAACACCCGATACTGCAAAAGATCATGCTGGCTAGATACGTCAATCAAGCCCACGGCGCGGCAGTTATAGCGGCCTGGGAAGTAGACAAGCTCCCAGACGAATGGCTCGACACCATGATTGCCCTCAATACTAAACTCCCTGAAATACAGAAGGGGTATGCGAAGGTTGAAGCCGAACTCGTAGCTTGGCGTAACGCGCATCCCACTTACAGAAAACACTAAATGGCCTCCATACTCGAAATCATTGTCAAGAAAAAACAACAGGGCACCGGCATCAAGAAGTCGGAAAAGGAAGTTAAGAGCCTTCAAAAATCCGTAAAAAATCTTGGGATCGGATTGGGCGCGGTTGGTATCGGCGCGGTAGCCGTTGGTTTGGCTCTCAAGAAAGCCTTCGATCTTGGGCGCGAAGGCGCGGTGATCGAACAGACCGCGGAGTCGTTCGACTTCTTGTTACAGAAGATCGGCGTCGCGCCCGATTTACTGAACGAACTTAGAAGAGCGGCCAATGGTACGGTTGACGATTTAACTCTCATGTCGTCCACCATGACGCTTGTAGCGGGCGCAGGTGACAAGCTCGGAGCCGCGCTACTTGAGTCAACCCCCCAACTCTTAGAAATCGCAAAAGCCGCGAACAAGCTCAACCCCGCGTTGGGCGATACCGCGTTCTTCTACGAGAGTATCGCTACCGGTGTCAAGCGAGCCCAACCGCTGATCCTGGACAACCTGGGATTGACGATCAAGGTCGGCGCGGCAAACGAGGCCTTTGCAGACAAGCTCGGCAAGACAGTCGAGCAGCTTACCGCCGAAGAAAAGCAAATGGCCATCCTGAATGACGTTATGAGGGCTGGCGGAGTAATCATCGACCAGATTGGCGGTTCAACCGAAGCCGCTACGGACGCCTACGATAGGCTGACCGTGGCAACCAAAAACTACAAGGACGAACTCAAGAGGGGGCTTAACACCCAAAGCCAATACGTCAAAATCTTGGCCGATAACGCCCAGTTCCTCAATCTATCTTTTCAGGCCGTGAACGAAAACGTCATCAGCCATAAGGAAAGAAACCAAATCCTGAACGATGTTATTTTCACGGAGCTTACCGCGGGAGAAGCCATAGAGCTTCTTACTGAAAGAACCGAAGCGCACTCCGAGGTTGTAGCGAGGACAACCGAGTTTGAGAAACAATTTGCGAGGGGGTTAGGTGACACAGCGGGACGCGCTGGAGAATTGGGAGAGGGGTTAGAACAGACCGAAGAACAAATCCTGGCTTTCGAGAATGCGCTGAAAACAGCCGAGGCGGCAGGAAAGTCGATGAGGGACGCGCTGACCGATCCGATCTCCGTGAGGGTGACCGTTGACGCTCCGGACATGATCCAGCAACTAGGACTTGCGGAGTTAGGGATCACCAACATAGAAGACTCGATCCCGCTAATCATGTCTCCGGTGCTGGACAAAGAAGACGCCGCTCGGTTTGCGCGAGAGGCCGAATTAATTGAAGTCGCTGCTCAGGTCCGAGTAGAAGCCTTAGAAATTCCCGATGCTGTAAAACAGCTTGTAGCCGATGGCATCGCTCCCAACAGCACCCAGGCAAGGGCGATGCTTCAACCGTTGTTGGACGCCTCTCCCGAGGCTTTCAATGTCCTGGGACAAATCCTCAAAAGCAGGATAATCAACGCTATCAGGAGCGGGCAGGCCGAAATGACGAGGGCTCTCCAAAGCGCGTTCCGCCCTGCCGTTAGCCCTCTGCTTGAGGCCATTCAAAAAATCAAGGACTTGCACAATTCGACGATTGTTATAGGGGTAAATTTCAAACACAGCTTTAGTATCCCTGAAGGGAAACACGGTCTCGACATGACGGTCCCGGCTGGCTTTCCTAACGATAGCTTTCCAATACTGGCATCCTCTGGGGAGCGGGTGCAGATCACGCCCGCGGGTGCCACGACCACGAACAACACCAACAACAATTTATTCGCGGGGTCTACTTTTGTTATCGGAAACGAAATGGACCTGGACCAGTTTGAGGATATGTTGAGGGAAGTCATTGGCTAGAGTATTCAAGCTCACGAATGGGACGATTGATGTTGATCTTATAGACACCGCCGCAACAGGGATTATTGCTCAGCGGGGAGGGTTTGGTTCCTCCCGATTGCGCGCAGACTTGGACTTTGTTTCAACGTCTTTGCAGGATGGGGGGATACTTCGATCGGCTCAGAGACAGAACGTAGTAGAGCGATATTCCCTCCGTTTGAAGGGATCAGACCACAACAACGCGGCATTTGTGATGCAACAGCTACATGAGCTACTGATCAAAGCCGAGCAGTACCATACGACAAGCTGGCAGACTACCCCGGTCTATTTACAGGTGCAGACGACCAACGAAACCAACGCCCGTTTTGCTTTGGTCTATGGGTCGCCCGAAATCCGCACTCCTGACTTCTTTGACCAGCCTTTCGAGAGCAGCGACGAGATTGAAAACATAGATTTGCGGATCATCCGCGAGCCTTATTGGAGATCGGCCGCACCGCGCACATTGCCAACGGAAATAACCTTACAAGGGGTGCAGGAGCCGGGGGTGAACGGGGTCGAGCAGTTCGTCCAGCTTGAATTGAACGAGCAGGCGCTCAACAATATCTTCGTAGACAACGGCGGGGTCTTTGGCTCTAATCTAGTGGCGTCCACCGACTACGACTTGCTCCCTGCTACACCGGCAGTCGGCGATGCGGTCTATTTTGGCGACACCAATCCCTTCTTCACTTTGATTTTCGATTTATCTACACTGGCTTCTGGTGTCACCGGGCAGTGGGAATTCTTTAATGGCGCGTGGGTCAACGCCGATGTGGGCGGGGCGGACGGCACCAACGAATTCGAAGGCTCTGCTAGTCAAACGGGGCAGTACGCTTTCTACGTTGGAGACGTTGGTGGTTGGGCTCTTACAACAGTCAACTCGGTGGCCAATACTTTCTGGTTGCGCTTCCGCGTGACCGCCATCGCCTCTCCTTCACCGCCTCACCAATCGGCCACTCAAACAGTCGGTATGGGACAGCGGAACATGGTTGAAATTCCCAACTCTTCTATTGACGGAGACACGGACGCGCTGGCAAGGTTTTGGTTCAGTAGGAAGGTCGATCCCGCTGTAAATTCGTCCATTGGTTCCTACGGCCAAATTATCGGCGGAGTGAGGACCAGGGACTCGTCGGGAAACACCGACACGTCGTATCTTCAGTGTTTGGCTTCAGGAACAATGGCGGGAGTATCCGGCGTTGCTGGCACAGACACGGCGGCGTTGACTAACCAGAATTTCCACTCATCAGGAATTCACCGTTGTACTTTTGCGACCGTTGCTACTATCGCTACTAGATTTACGATCCAGATTGACGACACTCGGTCGGAGAGTTGGCAGGGGTCGTGGCAGGTCTACTTCTTGGGCTACCAAACGCTCGGCTCGGCGAAAGACGTTGAGGTTCAGTTGCTATGGAGCGTAAATGGCATACAGAGCATATTCAACGACATAATACCTATGCAGAGGGTGGAACCAAACGCCGACGGCGAGGTGGTGGAGGTCATAAATCTTGGGCGAGTTGATCTCCCCCCGATAGAAAAGACCCGCGGTTTGGTTCCTGATGGGAGTCCGGCCCTGACGCAAATCAAACTTGTAATACGCGCCCTGAGCAACAACGGCTCTACCCCCAACCTGCAACTGTGCGGGCTTGTGCTAATCCCCATCGACGAATACTCGTTTCGCATTACCAGACCAGACGTTGCTCAAGGTACGGACGTTTACGCTTTGGGCGAGGATAGGGCGGTTGTGATGGATGGGGGCTTGGTCGGGGAGGGTGCGGAATTATTGACTCAGGGTAACACAGGCGCAAGCGCGCTGACAACTAACGCTATGCAGTGGATGCTTCGGAGCGACACACCTAAATTACCCCCGGACAAGACCGTGCGGATTTACTTCTTGCCTGTCGATAGTGCAGACCCCTCGGCGACGAATGGGTTCATTGTTTCATCTCACGCGGGTTTCTTCGTGCGGATTTGGACGCATGAGCGCTGGCACACGTTGCGGGGTGCGGATTGATTTTCCCTCTAATTCTCAGCGAGAACGCAGTAAAATCCGGCACATCCAAAAGCGCGATTTTGTTACGTCCTCAACGATGGCGGCAAAAGATAGGCGCGGTTGGTTGGTATGACAAAGCCAACTTTTCAGTTCCGGCAGACAGGCTGGAATTGGAACGTTGGTTCTCTGATTATCTAGGCTGGCACGCTGTCAGGCATGACCCGACCGGGTTGAGTAGAGAGCCAGTTTTTGAGGGGTTGATTTGGTCAATGACCCTGCGCTTGCCGGGTTTGACACAGACGATCTCGCTGGATGATATGTCAAACGCTGTGGCCGTACGTCACACGAACACTGACTTTTCTGTCAACCCCCCAACGACCTCGGGAACAGCAGTAACAGGCTTTGCCACTGATGCCGACAGCATCGCTATATACCAAAGCAAAGAAGAGGTTTTGCAGCGCGGCAGATTGGACACCGCAATGGCTGAGCAAGAGGCTAATACTTGGTTGGCCGAGTTTGGTTGGCCCAAAGCCCGAAAACGTACTTCAACTTCAAATAATCTACGGTTAGATGTCACAATCAAAGGTTACTGGCATACGACCGATTTTCGCACTTACAATCAGACCGTCAATTCTGGCAAGCAGAATGCTGATGTTCAGATAAAAGCCGTGAGCGACTTGGTTTGCCCTTATGTGGACAGCGTGGATTTAGAAAGCAATACATTTCAGGTCAACGAATACTACGACCGGCCAGACGAGATACGCAAAGCCCGAGACATAATGGAAGAGATCGCGGGCTTTGGGGATACGTCAGAGAACCGATGGGTTGTAGGGGTCAAGGAAAACCGAACGCTGTATTATCGGGAGGCGACGAAAGACCTGCCTACCTATTGGCGCAGGACCACCGACCCCGCGCATTGGGTGCGTGATGTGGAGCGCGGTCATATCGTGGAGCCGTGGTTAGTCAGGCCGGACAATGTTTTGAGAACCGCCGATGTTAATCCGCTCGGAGGGTTTGGAACCGAAAATTGGCGGGAAGACCCCCAGCTAAACTATATCGAGTCAGTGGAGTGGACAGAGCCTTATGGTTTGGTAATGACAGACAGCCGCGGCCAACGGATTGAAGCACTCATGGCCAGGAACGTAGCGAAAGGCGACGAGCTTTTCAGAAGGGAATTCGCATGATCGAAATACTTTTATCACTTGCACTATTGTTGGGTCCGGGGGATTACGACGACGTGCCCTTGATCGACTGCGTGATCTTCGCAGATGGGATCAAGTCCCACGAACAGGTTATGGCCGAGTGTCAGGAATACGCAGAAACCTATGTCTGGGATGAGCCGGTGTACGACGAGCCGGTAACGGAATGCTGGCGAGCATGGCAGTTCGGTTTGGTCGAGACGTGTGAAGCCAGCGGCAACGCGTACACGGTCCAGGACGGCGATCTTTCTCTGTGGTCAATCTCGCAGAAGTACGGGATTTCGTTCGGGGCTTTGCTAGATGCTAACCCCGAGAACCCAAACCTGATCCGCGTGGGTCAAACGATTGCGTTGCCATGAGCCACGAATTTCCGGGTAACACCTACGTTTTCGACAGTCGATTTTGGAATGGCGTCCTGCCTCCCCAGGGCAAAAAGTACAGCGGCTATATTGCGAAGGCTACTCAGGGAGAATGGACGACACCCGAGTTTCCGGTGCAGTATCGTTCGGCCGAGCAGTTATACGGAGACGACCGCGGGGCCTACTGCTTTCACCGAGTATCTCAAAACTCAAGAGCTTCGGCAATCCACTACCATCAGGCGGTCTTGTCGGTTGGAGGCTATGGAAAAATCGGCCCCATCCTAGACCTTGAAGATACCCGCGCTCCGGGCAACTTGCAGACGGTAGACCATATGTGGAACCAACTCCAAGAGATGGAACAGTTAGCGGGCGAGGAAGTCCTGTGCTATACGGCTCAGTGGATATGGGCGCGGTGGGCTCCCTTCGTTCAGAGCCGACATGGGTTCTATGATCGTATGCTCTGGGAGGCCGACCCAGAACCCGACACCCGCGAACCCGGCGACTGGACGAAAGATAAACTGGCGCTGATCCAGCTAAGGCTCGATTTCAACCCAGGCGGCTTCAACGCCAAGATTGACGAAAGCTCGGTAAATTTGGATTGGTGGAACTCGCTCGGCGATCCCCCCGAGCCTCCCCCCGAGGGAGAAATCATCCCGTTCGAGGGTGACAGTTTCGAGGGGGAAATCGCTATCCGGGCGAAGGACTAAAGTCAAGTTGCACAGATTGACGTTTGGGGGCATAACTGACTAATGGGAAACGGTGATCCAGTCTCGCAACAGCAATTCGCGGACACGATGCGACAGGACAAGAAAGAAGTTCTTGACGCGATCAATGGCGTCGATAAAAGTGTGGGCGACCTTCGGGTTGACGTTGGCAAGTTGGAAACCAAGATGGAGCGCGTCGATAAGCTCGAGGATCAGGTTGGCTCATTGAAAACATGGGACCGGATCGACACGATAGTTTCGGCGGGCTTCGCGGCTGTGCTGGCCGCGCTAGGGTTGCAGAACGGTAAGTGAAATTTCGACCAGCCTATCCGGGGTTGGTTCGATTGACGAACTGGGAGGGCTGATTGTTTTTGTGTTCGTGGTTTTGTTGATTGTGCTATTGACGGTATTCGACCTTTTGGACCTTAGAAAATAGGAGAAGAAAATGCTTTTACAAATTATCGAGTTCGAGTTTTCGCCGTTGCTTTTACCGCTCCTGGTTTATCTTGTGACCGCGGGTATCAAGTCCATATTCGGCGGCATTAGTGGGCGCGCTTCAATGT